>SDGW01000286.1_pt1 | contig 21305 bp, 21 predicted proteins | sample 2873831 | NCBI WGS metagenome assembly SDGW01 (sample SAMN08132700, study PRJNA421101) | hypersaline lake metagenome | isolation source: celular fraction 0.22 microns magnesium sulfate-rich crust from ephemeral... | place: Spain: Penahueca Lagoon, Toledo | collected 2011-07
GAGGAAGAAGAGACGCAGTTCGCCGACGAACCGGTCGAGGAGTGGAACCAGAACGCCGGCGTGATCGCCGGCATCGATCCGCTCACCGGCGAGGTGAAGTGGCAGAACTGGTTCAGTTGGCGGCTCGGCCCGCCGTGGGGCGGCTCGCTGACGACCGCGACGGGCGTGACCTTCGCCGGCGGTCCCGGCGGCTACCTCCACGCCTTCGACACCGAAACCGGCGAGCGTCTCTCGACCAACGTGGTCGGCAATCACGGCGTCGACGGCGCGCCGATCAGCTGGTACGACCCGAACGAAGGGAAACAATACGTCGCGATCACCGGCGGCGGCGGCAATCAGGTCGACGAAGAGGGCAACACGATCGCCGTCTACTCGCTCCAGGAGTAACGCCGCAGAACCGGATCGCCGGCGGATTTTTTCGGGTCGAAAACGGAAAGCCGCGAACAGCGGTCGGTGCGTCGAGATGGCGATCGTCGAGCTATTCTTCGCCGTCGGCGGGCACGAGCCGGTGGACCGCGCCGTCGCCTTCGACCGTCGCAGTGGTCGTGGTAAGAACGTATATTTCGCCGTCGGCACCCTCACCGAAGGCGTACACGAAGCCGTTCGGTCTCCCGTCCTGGGCGGCTTCGCCCTGGAGCTGTATCTGGGCGATCGGCCACAGGCCTGCGGATTCCTGCTCCCCGCCGTCGTCCACTCTGCCCTCTCCGGTCGGGTGAAGTTCCTCGCCACCGCCGCCCGTCTCGTTGCCGGCGGTCTCGTTACCACCCGTCTCGTTGCCGCCGTTTTCCTCCGTCGGCGGCTCGACGAACATGTCCTCGAGGCCGCCTCCACCGGCGTCCTGCCAGTTCTCCGGCGGGCGAGCCAGGAAGACGGTACCCGGGCTCTCGCCGTCGAGGCTCCAGTCGCCGAAGACGTACGCGCCCTCGAGTTCGCCGATCTGGCCGCCTTCGTAGAGGTAGCCGCCGATGACCGAAACGCCGATCTGATCGCCGACGACGCCGCCGCCCTGGCGGGTGCCGCTGGCGGCCGTCTCGCCGTCGCCGTTCTCAGTCATGTTGCCAGTGGTGTTACCACCGCCGTCGGTCGTATTGGCGGTCGTGTTCCCGCCGTTTCCGGCGGCGTCGGTCGGAGACTGAATGGCTCCCAGCTCGTGGGGATACTCGAGCACCGGATCGAGGAGTTCCTCGCCGCCCCGGACGTCGTCGGGAGTGGTCTCCGGACACTCGTCCGGCGGTGTGTTCGGCGTCTCCGTGCTGAAGCAGTAGGTCCCCTCCTTGACGTTCCAGCTGTAGTTGCCGCCGGCCTGCACGTGGTTGACGCTCTCGATCAGGTTCTGGCCGACGTCCGCGGCGAGGAGCTCGCCGCCCGAGGTGAACGACATTCCCCAGGGGTTTCGGAAGCCCCAGGCGTAGTGTTCGTCGAGCTGGCCTTCCATGTCGACCAGCGGGTTATCGTCGGGGATGCCGTACGGTCGGCCCTCTGACTCCCCGTCAACGTCGATCCGAAGGATGCTTCCGAGGAGGTTCTCCTCGGTGTCCTGGCCGTTGCCGCCCTCGTTGTCCTCGTACCAGTCCTGAACGTGGCCGAGACCGACGTCGTTCGCGGCACCGCCGTCGCCGGTGCCGACGTAGAGGTAGCCGTCGGGGCCGAACGCCAGCGAACCGGAGTTGTGGTTGAACTGGGGCTCCGGTAGCTCGAGCAGCCGGCGCTCCGACTCGGGGTCGGCGGTCTCGTTGTCGTCACCCGTAGTCTGGTACTCCGCGAGGACGAACGTGTGGTCGTAGTCCTCGGGCATGTCGTCTTGCAACGGCGCGCTATACCGGATATAGAATCGCCCGTTTTCGGAAAAGTCGGGATGGAACGCGAGCCCGAGCAGGCCGCGCTCGTCGAAGTCCATGAACTCGACGAGGCGGTCCGAGATGTCGAGGAACGGCTCTTCCTGGAGCCCGTCCGGGCCGTGAACGTAGATCTGGCCGGTCTGATCGGTGATGAACCGTCGATCGACGTCCTCGTCGGCCACCGTCAGGCTCGTCGGCGTCGTCAGCGGGTCTTGAGCGACCGTCTCGAGGCCGACGGTCGGCCCCTCGCCGATGTACTGTCCGGGCTGTTCGGCCGTAGCCCCGCCGTCGGCCCCCTCCTCGGCGAACTCGATGTCACCGCGCATGGAGACCGGGTGCGGTCCGCAGTAGTACTCTGCCATCCCTTCCTGAGCGGTGAACTCGACCGTCTGGGTCGTGCCGGTTCCCGCGACGATCTCCGTGGAGACGAACTGTTCGTCGCCGCCTTCGCTCTCGATATTGAAGTTGTGCCCCGCGCCGTCGAGGTTCTCCCACGTGAGCGTATAGGTTTCACCCTGTACGAGGGTGAGGGTGGGATTCCGTTCCTCCGCGATCGCCTCCGGTTGCATACCGATCCAGCCGCTGATCCGCCCGCCGATCCTGATCTCGTTAGGGAGGGGCTCCTCTTGAGCCGCCCCCGGCAGCGCGAGCCCTGCAACGGAAAGCGCCGCGGACGACCGGAGGACGTTTCGCCTCGAAATCGCCGATTTGTCGTCGTCGTTTCGTGTCATGATCTCTCAGTACGCCGCGTCGGATATCGATCCGAGTCACCCTGCGTACCGGGTAGCGTAGTACCGATATCGAGCAATAAACCGTCTCGATCGTTCCCCACTCAAGATCGACTTGTCAGAATTTCACATGACCAATATGTACTTATCGTCTCCTAACCCCCTTTTTCGGCAGATAATATCTCACATACGCCGACCGTCTCCGTCCTCACTTCTCGGGAATCGAACGCAGTCCGGCGGTGAACGGCGGGCACTTCGTCTCCTCGGGACCCACTCGCGACCGAGCTACAGGTAATTCGCGACCCAGTAGGCGATGTACCAGCCGAGCAGGACGACGCCGCCGATCCGGGTGACGCGCCCCCGCTCGAGCAGGATCGAGACGACGAGCAGACTACCGACGAAAAACGGCCAGTGAAGCGTCAGCACGTCGCCGCCGGTGGCGACGGGGTGGAGCAACGCGATGAGTCCGACGTTGGCCGTCATGTAGAAGACCGTGCTCCCGACGACGTTCCCGACGGCGAGTTCCGGTCGTCCCTGACGGACGGGTTCGACGGTGAGGGCGAGTTCCTCGAGCGAGGCGATGAAGCTCAGCACCGTCGCGCCGAAGGCGAGCCCCGAGATGCCGAAGGCCACGAAGATCCCCTCGGCGCTGTACACTGTCAGGCCGGAGCCGATCGTCATTCCGACCGCCGCGAGTACGGCGACGCCGAGGGTGACGTAGCCGCTTCGGCCCTCGAGCGAGGGGACGAACTCGTCGAGATCGAGGTCGAGGTCGAGATCGGGACCAGCCTCTCGCGCCGATCGGCCTGCCCCCTCGCCGCCATCGGTCGCCTCCGCGGCCGGGTCCGCGCCCGGTTCGGCCTCGAGATCGACGACCTCCTGGACCTCGTCGGAGAGCAGATACGTCGTTTCGGTGCGGCGCTCGTACCAGAAAATGAAGGCCAGCAGTGGGACGAACAGGGCGACGAGGGCGGCACCTTCGAGTAGGTCGATTGTCCCGCTCACCGAGAGCGCCAACGCCGGGAGGGGCGAGAGCACGAGCAGGAGCAGATACGCGCGCGGAACGTCCATCCGGAACGGCACGAGGAGTCCCGCGAACCCGACCGCGACGGTGAGGACGAACAGCGACTCCCCGAAGACGGTACCGAGTGCGAGCCCCGGCAGGTCGACGACCGCCGCGGTCACGCCGAGGACCGCGTTCTCGAGGTCGACACCGGCCAGCACGACCGCGAGGAAGAAGCCCGAGATCCCGAGCGAGACGGCGCTCTGGGCGACTGCCTCGATGAAGACCTCGACGCACCAGATCACCAGCACGACGCCGACGAGGAACACGCCGGCGAGCACGAGCGGCGAACTCGGGCCGACCATGTCCACGAGCTACCCCGGCAACGTACTTAATTCCCGACTGTTGTCACGTCGAGCGGCCCTTAGCCGCCGATGGGGACGCCGCCGAAGACGAGGATCGCGACGACCCAATAGACGACGTAACAGCCCCCGAGCACCACGCCGTGCCACCGCTTTAACTCCCCCTCGGAGAGGAAGTAGGCGGCGAGCGCCGTCACGACGATCACAGACGGGAGGTGAAACACCAGCACGGACCGGGAGACCGTGAGATCGCTCAGGAGCATGATCACGCCGACGTTGCCGGTCACCGAGAAGAGGACGCTCCCGATGACGTTGCCGACGCCGATCTCGGGGACGCCGCGTCGAACCGGCTCGATCGTGAGCATTACGTCCTCGAAGGTGAGGATCACCGTGAGGACAGTCGCACCGAAGACGGTCTCGTCGATACCGAAATCGGTGACGACGGCCTCCGAACCCGCCTCGAGTAGCATCGACGCGAAGACGATGCCGACCAGTGCGAGGACGGCGAGGCCGAGCCAGAGCCACCCGGCGCGCCCGTCGGCGAAGCGGTCCTCGGGAATCTCGGAGAGCGACGCCGGGACTGCCACCCCACCGTCGGCCTGGATCTCTTCGCCGAGTTCGGTGTTCCGGAAGACCGGCGTCTCGCGCTGGGACTCGCGGACGATGACGTAACCGAACGACAGGACGAAGAAACCGAACAACAGGAGGCCGTGGACGAGCGTTAGCGTCCCGGCGAGGGCGAACGGGATCAGGAGAAGCGGTGCCAGCGCGAACAGGACGACGTAATCGGCCGGCAGATCGACCGGGAACGGCCTGATGATCGCGGCGAGCGCGAGTGTCACGCCGATGATGGCCAGTCCGGTTCCGAGCGCCGTCCCGAGAGCCGCACCCTCTAAATCGCCGGCCGACAGGACGAGTGCGAGCACCGTATCGTCGAACTCGAATCCCGTGAACACGATCGCGAGCGCGAATAGCGACACCTTCAGCCCGAACGCCGCACGGGTGAGATAGCTGATCAGCTTCTCGACGCAGACCGTCAGAACGATCGCCCCAAACACGATGACGAGTATCGCACCCACTAGCCCCTGCCCCTCCACGAAGCTCTCGATGAGGCCCTCGAGTCCGCCTTCGCTTTCGGCATCGTCACCCTTCACAGCACCATCGCCGCCACCCTGAGCGAGGGCTGGCGCGGTGGGAATCGAGACGACGAGCATCGCGACGAACAGCACGACGAGGAGACGCCGAGACGGTCGGCGAACAGCGGTCCCGATGCGGGATCGAACCATGTGGGTGATGCATGATAACCACTGCCATATAGCTAACAGGCCGAGGAGGGACGTTCATGGGAAATCTATACACGCACGTCGTGGGCGAGTTCTACACGGACGACTCGAAAGTCGGCAGTGAGCCGATTCGACCTATTCGTCCGGCTCCTCGAGGTCGTCGGCCTGCAGCACGAACGTGCGCTCCGGCGGCGGAGCGATCCGCAACTCGATCGCCGCATCGAGCTCGTAGTACTTCCGGTTCCCTCGTTTGTAGTGGGTGACCAACCCCTCCTCCTCGAGCGTCGAGAGGTGGTGGACGGCGGTCTTGCCGTCCATACCGACGGCTTCCGCGAGTTCCGACACGTACATCGGCTCCCGCGAGAGCTCCCTGAGGATTTCAAGCCGCGTTCCGTTTCCCAGGGCGTCGATGAGGCCCATGAGGGTCTGGTTTGCGGTCCGGCTCAAGAAGGGTTTCGCCGATTCTCACCTCGCTCGGCCCAGGACCGACGAGTTCTGTCGTCGGTCGCAGGAAGGGGACGTTCGGCGATCGGCGGACGTATCGCGTTCCGTGAACGCAGCTTTATCGGCACCGGTGTGGCACTGATACGCATGGGTGACCGCGTCAACGTTCCCGACGATCGAACCAGCGACCGCCGGACGATCACGAGCGGTTTCTTCGAACAGGAGGTCTACCTCTCGAGCGAGGAGACCGCGGCCTTCCTCCACGATCTCGCCGATCAACTCGAGGGCGGGTCGTTCACGATCTCCGCCTCCGAGTGGGAGATTCCCTTCGACTACAGCGACCCGGTCGAGGTCGAAATCGAGTTCTCCCAGCAGCGCGAGCGTGAACTCGAGATCGAACTCGAGTTCACCGAGCCGAGCGGCGGCGAGGAACTGTCCGTCCGAGAGGGGTGACCGCGTCAGCCGTCGGCGACGATCCCGCCCTGGGCGAGTGCATCACGGAGGCTCCGCCAGTCGTCCGGTGAGTGCCACCCCCATCCTCGCCGCCGGACCGCGTCGCCGCCGAACCGATCGACCGCCGCCTCGAACGTCCGCGCGATCCGGTCGGGGGACTCGTCCGTCTCGGTTGCAAACTCGCTCGCGGCCGCCTCCGTCGCGCGAACCGCGTTCGCCCAGCCGGCCATCGTCGCGACGAGGAACGACGCGACGCGCTGGCGTCGTTGGCGAAGCGTCTCCTCGGCCGCGATCAACGCCGGTCCGTACGCGGGGTACGCGTCCGAGACAGCGACGACTTCGACGTGCTGCTCGGCGAGCTCGAGCCGATCCGGGTCCGGGACCATCCCCGTTACGGCGTCGACCTCCCTCGTCTCCAGCGCCGATCGTTCTTCACCGCCGACGTCGACGAGGTCGACGCTCTCGCGGAGCCCGGCCTGCTCGAGGAGCAGCCGCCCGAGCAGTCCCGTTTCGGTGCCCGTCCGCATCCCGACGCGTCGGCCCTCCAGTTGCTCGAGTCGCTCGAACGGGCCGCCGAAGGCTGCCCGCGTCGTATAGAGGACGACCATCGAGCGCTGGAAGCAGACCGCGATCGGGACGATCGCCTCTCCCCGCGCTCGTTCTCGGAGGATCGTCGCCGCGCCGGCGAGGCCGACGTCACAGCCTCCCGACGCAACGGCGTTCGCGGCCGCGCGCGACCCGTCGTACTCGTCGAACGCGATCGAGATGTCGCTCTCGTCGGCCGACCGCGCGGCGAACAGTGGGAGGTGGAGCGCGTTCGAACGCCAGTTGAGCGCGACGGAGACGCGCCCGTGGTCCGATCGCTCGGCGCTCGGCCGTTCGGCGTGCGCTTCGCTCGCCGAATCACGGCCGTCGGTGGCTGTGGACTCGGACGGGCCCGTCTCGAGGATCGCCGCGGTGCGCTCGCCTTGCTCGAGCAGGCGCTCGGCGTGGCGCGCGTACGTCCGGCGGATGGTTTCGGACTGGGGTGCGACCGCGTGCCAGGCTTTCGGCGGCCGACCGGGATCGGCGGTCGACGCCGTCGTCTCGGCGATCAGTTCCGCGGCGACGAGTTCGTCGAGCGCCGCTGCCGCCGCGTTCTTGCTCACCCCCGCGCCGATGTGGACGGCCGTCCGGGTCGCCGCGTCGTCCAGATCGGGGTCGCCGCGTCGACACAGCAGATACGCGAGGACGCGGGCCGCGTTCTCGCCGGTCCCCACCGACAGCCGTTCGACGAGCGCCTCGTCCTCGTCGGTCAGGACCGGAAACGTCCGAACGTCCATCGGGGGAGTAGTACCCCATCGAGCGTCATAAAGCAGCGGTGGCCTCCGTCCGCTCTCGGCCGGGGCCTCGCTTCCACCCTGCAATCGAGCCTGAACAGGCCCGAATTGCGCCGTCACCGTCCCGGCCGGTGATAATCTCTCGTGAAATACTGCTAGCACGAATTTGTCACCGTGCAACGATCGGTAACAGATCGATTTGGCGGGAAACGATCTGCGTTCTTTACCCGATTTCGGATGGTGTCTCCGCCGTCGACTATGACAAACGATAGCACGAACCTCCGGGAAGGGGGTCGCGATGCTCGAGGCCGCCCATCCAGACGCTCGCTCCTGAGAGGGGTCGCCGCGGCCGGCGCGCTCGCCGGGATTCCGACTGGCGTCCTCGGACGACAGGACGCTGGGGCAGCGAAGAGCCTCGAGATCGTGACCGAGTTCGAACCGCCGGCACTGCCCGAGAACCTCGCGATCGACGATGGAGGGACGGTCTACGGGAGTATGGGCCCGGCAGGTCAGATTCTGGCGATCGACCCGCAGGGGAACCAGTCGTCCGTTGCGACGATCGAAACCGGCGAACAGGGGCTCTTGCTCGGGGTAACGATTCTCGACGGTGTCCTCTACGCCGCAAACGCGTCCGGCCAGCCGGAGACGCACGGCATCTGGCGCGTCGACCCGGAGAGCGGCGAGTCCGAACGGATCGCGGCGCTGTCGCCCGAGGACTCGACGCCGAACGGGATCATGCCGGACCCGACCACGTCGGACGCGTTGCTCGTCTCCGATCACCTGGCCGGCGCGATCTGGCGGGTGACGACCGACGGGCAGGCCGAGGTCTGGGTCGAGGATCCGTTACTGGATCCGAGTATGGAGGCCCAGACGCCGGTCGGCGCGGACGGGCTGGCTGCCCACCCGGACGGCGGCGTCTACGTCGACAACCTCAACGCGGGCTCGGTCATGCGGGTTCCCGTCAACGAAGACGGAAGCGCCGGACAGCTCGAGCAGATCGTGCAGGACCAGGCGCTGGTCGGTGCGGACGGGATGACGATCGACCAGGACGGGAGCGTGTACGTCGCGGTGAACTCTCAGAACAAAATTTCTCGCGTGACGAGCGACGGAGCGATCCAGACGGTCGTTAGCGGTTCGCCGCTCGATTTCCCCGCCGACGTTCACTTCGGCACGACAGAGGAGACGGCGACGACGCTCTACATCGCCAACTTCGCGTACGGGACCTTCCTGCAAGATCCCGAGGCCGCGGCACCGAGCCTCGCACGGCTAGACGTCGGCGAACGCGGATACTTCCACCAGGCCGGTGCTGGTGACGGCGGTGAAACGAGCGCCGGCAACGAGACCGAACCCGGTGACGCTGGCGGGGGCTACGATTAATTGTTGCCAGACGGTCCACCGACGACTCCCCGAATCAGCCCGCTACCGACCCCGTCTTTTCGGTCCGCGCTACGCAGCCGTCTCGCTTCCCTCGAGCGGCCCGAATAGGTGTCCGTGCCGTCGTACGTCGTCGACGCGCCCCTCCATAGCTGCTTATGATATCCATAAGACACGACCGTTTCGAAAGTTATTAATAGAGTAGTGTGGCGGTAGATAGCAATGGGACAGACCCTCGCGGTCGACACCGACGAGGTGTCAGAACGGATCGTTACAGGGGTAGCAGCGCTCGAGGGGATCGATCCGATGGAGTTACCGCCGTTGTTCGAAGCGGTCGATCCCGATGCATTGACTGCGATCTTCGCGACCACGGAATCCGGCGGTGTCCGGAGCGGCAACGTCGGGTTTACGTACGCCGGTCACCGTATTACGGTCGAGTTCGACGAGGACGGCGAGCCGGTCGTGACGATCGATTGAGCGCGGCGGTGATCGACGCCCCCTCGTTCCGATCCGATTCCGTTCGAACGAAAACTACTAGCCTGGCGACCGGTAGGTAGCGTCAATGGCACGACTCAGCCGGCTCCGGGCGTATCCGATCAAGGGGCTCGACGGCATCGATCTCGAGACGGCCGCGATCCTCGAGGGCGGGACGATCGCCCACGACAGGGAGTTCGCCCTGTTCGACGCCGACGACGAGGTCGTCAACGGCAAACGGACCGACCGCGTCCACGAACTCGACACCGATTTCGATCCCGACACCGGCGAGCTCGCGGTCGAGACACCCGACGGAGAGTATCGGCGGTTCGATCTCGAGGGTGACCGCACGGCCGCCGCGAACTGGTTCAGCGAGTTCTTCGACGCGGAGCTATCACTCGAGCGCGATACCGCGCTCGGATTCGTGGACCGGCGCGAGATGGGACCGTCGGTGATCAGCACGGCGACGCTCGAGACCGTCGCCTCGTGGTTCGACGAACTGACCGTCGACGGCGCGCGCCGACGGCTGCGGGCGAACGTCGAAGTGAGCGGCGTCGAGCCCTTCTGGGAGGATCGGTTCGTCGGAGCGGACGCGCCGGCGTTCGAAATCGGCGACGTTCGACTCGAGGGGGTGACTCCCTGCGGTCGCTGTGTCGTTCCCCAGCGCGATCCCGACACCGGCGAGCCGGCCCCGGAGTTCCGGGAACGGTTCATCACCAAGCGCGAGGAAACGTTCCCCGAGTGGGCCGACGCGGACGCGTTCGACCACTACTACACGGTCATGCTTATCGCGCGCGTCGCCGAGCGCGATCGGGGCGGAACGCTTCGCGTCGACGATCCGGTCGAGATCGTCGAACGCTGATTCTCAGTGGTCGATCCCCGGTCGCTGGAACGTGGTCTCGGCTCCGCTTCCTTCGTCGGACGGCCCCGAAAGCGCCGCCTCGAGTTCCGGCGCTGCCAGCACCTCGTTTCGCTCGGGTTCGTCCGGCCGACGGAAGTAGTAGGTATCCGCACAGCCGGCGACCAGTTCCGAGAGGGGTCGGTCTTCGTCGTGGACGACCGAGACGAGGTCACCCGTTACCCCGATCAGGACCGCGTCGTCGGGTTTGTAGAGAGCGTCTCTGAGTTCGCAGACGGTACTGTCCGCGGGTAGCTCGAGGGTGACACCGTCGACGGTCGCCCATCGCGTCTCCATGGACGATCGTTCGTGGCTGACGGGTTATACGGTTGTGCCCGCAAACACAGGCCGGTCAGGTCGCGGTCGCGAAGCTGGCCGAACGCGTTGCCACAGCAGGACAGGGGCCGATGAGATAAAGTAGCGGCGCCCGGACGTATCAAACTGGATGAGTGAGTGGGGACGCGGCACGATCGAGACGCTCGAGTTCGTAACGCGGTCGCCGTGCAGAATCCGGATCCTCGAAACGCTCCGCGACGGGGACCCCGTCTCGAGGGACACCCTGCAGGACGAGGTCGACGTCGTCCGGACCACGCTGCAACGGAACCTGACGGGACTCATCGACCGTGGTCTGATCCGCGAGCGGGAGCGTCGTTACGAGATCACGCCAGCGGGATCGCTCGCTGCCGCCGGCGTGTCGACGGCCCTCGAACGAGTCGGCGCGGCGGACCGACTGCGGCCGGTCCTCGAGCGACTGCCGGCGACCGAATTCGGATTCGATATCGAACGACTGGTCGACGCGACGGTGATCGAAGCCACGACGGCCAACCCGTACGCGCCGGTCGACTACCACGCGGACAGTCTAACCGACATGGATCGTGCCAGACTGTTGTTGCCGGCGACAGGGGCCGACCCGCTGGAGTCGTCTCGCAGCGCGATCGAGGCGGGGGCGACGTTCGAACTGGTCGCCACGGAATCGGTCGCCGAAACGCTGCAGACGGAGTCGCCGGTCGCGGACGAGTTCGCGGCGATCGCCGATTACGACGGAGTCAGCCTGTCGGTCGTCGACGACGAGATCCCCTTCTATCTGGGGATCGTCGACGAGGTCGTCCAGATCGGCGTCCACGACGACAGCGGCCTGCCGACGGCGCTCCTCGAGACGACCGACGACGATGTGCGGGAGTGGGCGATCGATCGATTCGAGGCGGTCGAGCAGCGATCGACCCCGATCGGCGACTACGGCTAACGGATGCCGATCACCGGGTGTGCATACCGTGCACACCGTGTGCGGGATACACTGATATCGTCTCGGGGCGGCAGTGACCATGCGGTAGGTGGTGAAACGGCAACCGCACGACGCCGTGGCGCTCACAGTCGCCGGATGGGGGAGGTGGTCGGACATCGATCACACACTGCACGGCGAGACGCCACTCTCCGGTTCCGGTTCGTCGGACCGGACCCGGCTTTTCATCGTCGACGCGCTCTCGAGCCCCGCGTCTACCAGTGGCGCGTCCGATTCAGGAAACGCTTAGGGCATCGCATCCGGTACTGCGAGTGTGAGCGAGAATCGCGTCGTTCAGGGGCGAATGGTCACGGCCGAAAAGCTCGCCGAGCTAGTCGAAGGCGATTCGGTGATGGAAGTCGACTCGATCGAGGAGGCCGACGAGGCGTGTCCGGACTGTGGCGGGAACGTTCTGAAGGTGGTCTACATGCCATCGGTCACCGAGCTCGTCACCGGCTGGAAGTGCCAGGACTGCGACTGGAGCGAGGCCGACCGCGACTGATCGCGCCCGCTCGAGTGCCGATTGCGGCCGACAGCCGCTGCTATCCAGGCGTGGCGCTCCGAACGCTGGCATTGCTCGGCTACAATTTAACCCCCATCGTGGAGTAACGAGGGTGCAATGAGGGAGTCGCAATGAGCTCGTCGTGGGCCAGTGACAGTGACAACCCAGTGACCCGGTGGCTCCTCATCACGGGAAATCGCCTCGGCGTCGCCGCCGTACTGTCACTGGTCTTCGTTCTCTTGGCGGCGCTGACGATCGAGTTCGGCCTCGTCTACGTCAGGTCCGGCAGCAACCTCTCGACCGCGCTCTCGAGCGGGCTGCTGTCCGGTCTGCTGACGCTGCTGACGGTCGCGCTGTCGATCAACCAGCTCATCCTCTCGCGACTGTTCGGCTCGGCGGGGAGTCTCTCGGACCAGCTCGAGGGGACCCTCGACTATCGGCGTACCGTCGAGGAGATTGCGGGCGTTCACGTGAGTCCGAACGAACCCAGTGCGTTCATCGGTCTCATCGCCGAGGCGCTGACGCGGCGCGTCGGGGACTTCCGCCGCGAAGTCGAACGGTCAGCCGGTGGACTCGACGGCAGAGACGGCCTCGAGACGTACGCGTCGTCGATCACCGACTACGGCGACCACCTTTCGACGGCGGACGATCTCGACGACCCGTTCAAGGTGCTGCTGATTACGCTCGGGACCGACTATGCGGACCACCTCCAGACGACGCGGAAGTTCCGGAGCAAGTACGGCGAGGACCTCTCCGACGAGGCCGTTGAGGCCCTCGACGACGTGTTCGAACTGCTGAAGGCCACCGCGACGATGCGGCAGTTCTTCAAGACGCTCGTCCTGCAACAGGAACTCGCTATGCTCTCCCGACGGTTGATCTACACCGGCGTTCCGGCGGTACTCGTGACGTACTTCCTCTCGCAGACCTATACCGCCGCTTCGGACCTGCCGACAGCGATCGAGCCATCGTTCATGCCGATCGTGGTTGTGGCCGCGACAGGAGTGATCCTCTCACCGCTGGCGGTGTTGGTCGCCTCCCTGGTGCGGGTGGCGACGGTGTCGCTGTACACGGTATCGATCGGACCGTTCATCCCGCCCGAAGAAACGTTCAAGAGTGAATGAACGCGGTCAGTGACGGAGCTGTCGCCGTTCTGACGCGGGCAGAAGCGGTGCGTCGCGGCGAACGGCGGTCGCGCGTGTCCGTCGACGGATGCGAGGAGTTCGGACGGTCGATCACCAGACCAGCCACTCGAGGACGAGGACGACGGCGGCGAGAAAGACATGTTCACCGTCGACGACGAAGCCGTAGTACAGCGGGCCGCGGTCGGGGGTCGCGAAGGGGATGTAGGCGCAGACGTAGGCGTTCATCGCGAGGACGACGAGGAACTCGGCCGGGACGACACCGCTCGCGACGAGGGCGACGACCGCGGCGGCGACCGCGACGGTGGCGACGAGCGAGGCGAGTCGGGTCGCCCGCGGGCCGAACAGGTTGGGGACGGTCGGAATGTTCTCCGCGCGGTCGCCCTCGATGTCCTTCACGTCGAAGATCACCGCGGCGATGGTGATCATGACCGTCACGTACGCGAACAGGAACAGGATCTCGACGGAGGCGAGCCGGTCGTAGTAGTAGCCGACGCCCAGCGGGATCGCACCCCAGGCGAAGCCGACGACGAGGTTCTTCACGAGGAAGACCTGCTTGACGCCGCCGACGGAGTACAGGAGGACCACCGCGAGCGGGAGGAACATGTATATCGCGCCCGGGAGCCCCAGCGCGACGGCGATCGCGATCGCGGCGACGTAGAGGGCGACGCCCGCCGCCAGCCAGAGCCGCCCGTACCGCTTCGTAAATGCCGCCCGCCGCGGGACGTTCTGCTCGTCCTCCTCGAGGTCGGTGAACCGGTTGACGGTGTAGACGAACATCGTGACCGCGAAGACGATGAACAGGGGCAGGGGCTCGAGCGGAAGCTCGGCGAGCCGAACCGTCGTGACGACGACGCTGACCGTCGACAGCGAGATGAAGAGGTTGCTGTGGACAAGAAACCGGAGGACGGCCGCTATCGACGACGCCCAGGCCGGCGTCCGGTGCGTCGTAGCTTGGTTCGTCACGGGGATGGCCTCGTGTGAGAGCTAGGGACAGACAGGGTTTGAATGCTGTGTTGGTCCCACTGCTCCGGCCGGCGCTAACGCCGGGGCCGTCATCAGGCGGTCCATCGAACGGGAACGAGTCGAGCGAGGGGAGGGTGGCTCGAGCGCGGTTGACGAACCGGAGTCGATCTGGAAAATCGCCCACTCGTGACGACCGTTCGGGCTCGAGTCCGAACGTGTGGTTGCGTCGCGTCCGTCTTCAGTTGAAGATCCACACAAAGGAGGCCGAAGCGGAAACGGTACGGCGGCTGCTGACCCGGTGTCGTTGATACACGTCGATGGAATTCCCGTGGCGAGTGGAAACTGGCAGGATTTAAGCAAGGCCGGAACGGCCGTTCGAATGGTATGAAATTACACGAGTACCAGGCGAAGCAGGTCTTCGCCGATGCCGGGGTGCCGACGCCGGATTCCCAGCTCGCGGACGACGTCGACGGCGTCGTCGCCGCGGCCGAGGAGATCGGGTATCCGGTAGCGGTCAAGGCGCAGGTACAGGTCGGCGGCCGCGGGAAGGCCGGCGGGATCAAGCTGGTCGAGGACGAGGACGAGGCCCGCGAAGCGGCCGAATCCATCCTCGGAATGGACCTGAAGGGGTACCACGTGGACCGGGTCCTCGTCGAGGAGGCCGTCGACTTCGTGAACGAACTCTACGTCGGGATCACGATGGACCGCGGCGAGGGCAAGCCCGTCGCGATGGTCTCGACCAAGGGTGGGGTCAACATCGAGGAGGTCGCCGAGGAGGACCCCGACGCGATCGCCCGCGAGCACATCGACCCCTCCTTCGGAATGCATCCCTACCAGGCCCGCAAGGCCGTCTACGACGCCGGCGTCGATCAGTCGGTCGCGCGCGACGTCTCGAGCGTTCTCACCACGCTCTACCAGCTCTGGGACGACAAGGACGGCGCCGACGCCGAGATCAACCCGCTGATGGTCACCAGCGACGACGAGGTCATCGCGGCCGACGCCGTGATGAACATCGACGAGGACGCGTTGTTCCGCCAGCCCGAACTCGCAGAGATGGAGGAGGAGGCGGCCGGCGGCGACGAACTCGAGCAGAAGGCCGACGAGTACGGCTTCGACTACGTCCGGCTGGACGGCAACGTCGGCATCATCGGCAACGGTGCCGGCCTCGTGATGACGACGCTCGACCTCGTCGACTACTACGGCGGCCAGCCCGCCAACTTCCTCGACGTGGGCGGCGGCGCGAAGGCCGCCCGTATCGCGAACGCGCTCGACATGGTGTTCTCCGACGACAACGTCGATAGCGTCGTCTTCAACATCTTCGGCGGGATCACGCGCGGCGACGAGGTCGCTCGCGGGATCAACGAGGCGCTCGAGCAGTTCGACGAGATCCCCAAACCGGTCGTCGTCCGACTGGCCGGGACGAACTGGGAGGAAGGCATGGAGATTCTGAACGAGGACCTCGTGACGGTCGAACAGACCCTCGAGGACGCGGTTCAGCGTGCCGTCGAGTACGCTGGGGAGGTGGAAGCATGAGTGTACTAGTCGACGACGACACGCGCGTCGTGGTACAGGGCATCACCGGCGGGGAAGGCAAGTTCCACGCCGAACAGATGATGGAGTACGGTACCAACGTCGTTGCCGGCGCGGTCCCTGGCAAGGGCGGTCAGGAGGTCAGCGGCGTCCCCGTTTACGACACGGTCCACGAAGCTGTCGACGAGGAGAACGCCGATACGTCGGTCATCTTCGTCCCGCCAGCCTTTGCCGGCGACGCGATCTTCGAATCGCTCGATTCCGATCTGGATCTCGCTGTCGCGATCACTGAGGGGATCCCGACCCAGGACATGGCGCGGGTCAACAAACGTCTCTCCGAGACCGACACCCGGCTCATCGGGCCGAACTGTCCCGGTCTCATTACGCCCGGCGAAGCCAAACTGGGCATTCTCCCCGGCAACATCTTCGCCGAGGGGAACGTCGGGCTGGTCTCCCGGTCGGGCACCCTGACCTACCAGGTCGTCGACAGCCTGACCTCTCGTGGCATCGGCCAGACCACCGCCATCGGCATCGGCGGCGACCCGATTATCGGGACCGACTTCGTCGACGCCCTCGAGCTGTTCGAGGACGACCCCGACACCGACGCGATCGTCATGTGCGGCGAGATCGGCGGCGAGGACGAGGAGGAAGCGGCCGCGTTCATCGACGACTACGTCGACACGCCGGTCGCCGGCTTCATCGCCGGCCGCACCGCGCCGCCGGGCAAGCGGATGGGTCACGCCGGTGCGATCGTCTCCGGCTCCGGTACCGGCACTGCAGAAAGCAAGATTTCGGCGTTGAACGACGCCGGCGTCCCCGTTGGCGACACGCCCGAGGAAGTCGCCGATCACATCGAGGAGTTCCTCGGCTAACGCAGTCGTCTGGCACTCGCGTCGGCCCGTGATCGGTCCGCGGGCTGACACGGATCTTTTTCGCGTGGAGCGCCGGCTGAGAACGCAGGGCGCACGCCACCGGTTCCTGCCGTCGTCGGCTCCCGTACCGACCCGTCACTCGCGCGCAGTACCGTCTCGCGGTCTTGCTTCGTATCGTGTCGTATGCCGGTCTGGCTCGAGTGCGACGCCTGCGGGGACGAACACACGATTCCGGCGCGGGCTGACGACCCCGGCGGTGGCACGTACTGCCCGGTATGTGGCGAGCGGGCGTTCACGGTCCGACGACGCGGGCTCGAGTGGCATCCCGATTCGTAAGCCGTCCACGGTCGAGAGAGAGAACAGCAGCGTCGATCGGCGTCCGGCGGGGGTGAGAGTGCGAGCCGACACGCCACGATCGTCTCGTCGGTGCCGACGGGGAGCCGGGAGGATCAGCCGACGAACGGCAGAAGCCGACGGAAGAAGCCCGACGACTCGTCGCTCTCGTTCTCGTCTTCGGTCGCACCGTCGTCGTTCGTATCCGCGGCCGCAGGGTCGTCCGCGCCGGTCTCGCCGCCCGAATTCGTCGCGCCGTTCCGAGTCGAAACGGCGATGCTCGAGTTCGACGGCGAGTCACTCTCTGTCTCGGTATCAGCCGCCGAACCGGCGTCGGGGTCGAAGCCGGGCGCGCCCTCGCCGCCGAAGAGCCGCTCGACGAGTTCGTCCTCGGGTTCGTCGGCGTCGGCTTCGGTCTCGTCAGCGGACTCGTCTGGGCCGGGTTCCTCGGCCGGTGGTTCGAGGTCCGCGCAGGTCTCACCGTCGGTCTCGGTGGTTTCGTCGGCATCGTCGACGGCGTCGGTTTCGCTCGGCTCGTCGTCGTCGCTCGAGTCCTCCGTCTCGATCCAGAGGAACTCCTGTTCTTTCGTGCGGCCGGTCAACAGGAGATCTGCGAGCTCGTCCTCGTCGGCCAGCAGGTCGTCGTCGATCGACGCCTCGGGCTCGGGATCCGGTTCGTCCGCGCTCGCGATGATGTCTTCCGGGCTCTCGTCGGCGAGCACGTCGTCGGCACCGTCCTCGTCGTCGGTGTCGGCCTGCAGCTGTTCGAAGACGGCGGCTGCCGTCTGATCTTCGACGTCGTCGGGCTCCTCCCGTTCGCCGGCCTCGTCGTCCGCCGTCCGACTACCGGCCCCCCAGTCGTCGGTCTCGAGGTCTCCGAAGAGCTCGTCGACGCTCGAGCCCACGTCGAACGCGCCGTCACCCGAACTGGTGTCTGTCGTACTATCTGTCATGAACCCGTTCACTCCTAGTGGATTATCACATGACTTTAATTTTTGGAATTTTTTCAGTCCCGATAGATGAAATTGATGACGTATTAGTGTGATGGCCGTCGGAGGGTAGTGACGGACACGATAGTTGACAAACACACACCGAATCGACGTCTCGGACATCGTTCGGGAAAATCACGGCTCGAGACAGGTGCGGCGCGTGGATCCACGGCGAGATACACGGAGTGAGTGCCGGGATAAACGCTATGAGTCAACGCATTGAATGCGGTCTGTTACCATGACTGGGATCGAGTACGACGACTTTCTGGACCTCGCGTACCAACCCGCCGATTCGGAACTCGTCTGCGAGTTCGCGATCGAACCCGCCGCAGACATGTCGATGGAGGCCGCGGCGAGCCGCGTCGCCTCGGAGTCCTCGAACGGGACGTGGGCGGCCCTGCACGTCGACGAGGACGAACTCACCGACCTCGGCGCGGTGGCCTGCGGGATCGACGGAAGCGACATAACCGTCGCCTACCCGCCCGAACTGTTCGAGGCCGGCAGCATGCCCCAGATCCTCTCGTGCATCGCCGGCAACATCCTCGGGATGAAGGCCGTCGACTCGATCCGCCTTGAGGACTGCCACTGGCCCGAATCGATCGTCCGCGGCTTCCCCGGGCCGCAGTTCGGCACGAGCGTCGCCCGCGAAAAGTTCGACGCCGGCGAGCGGCCGGTGCTGGCGACGGTGCCGAAACCAAAAGTCGGCCTTTCGACCGACGCTCATGCCCGGATCGGCGAGGAAGCCTGGCGCGGCGGAGTCGACCTGCTGAAAGACGACGAGAACCTCACCGACCAGGCGTTCAATCCGTTCGAAGACCGACTCGCAGAGAGCCTCGCGGCCCGCGACCGCGCCCAGGAGGAGACGGGCGAGCGAAAGGACTACCTCGTGAACGTGACCGCGGAGACGAACGCGATGCTCGAGCGGGTCGACCGCGTCGCCGAACACGGCGGTGGCTTCGTCATGGTCGACGTGATCACCTGTGGTTGGGCGGCCGTCCAGAGCGTCCGCGAGCGCTGCGAGGACCACGGTCTAGCGATTCACGCCCACCGCGCGATGCACGCGGCCTTCGACCGGCTCGACCACCACGGCGTCTCGATGCGGGTCATCGCCCAGATCGCCCGGCTCTGCGGCGTCGACCACATCCACACCGGCACTGCGGGGTTAGGGAAACTCGCGAACGAGGATACGCCGGGGATCAACGCCTGGCTCACGGGCGACTGTCACGGCCTGAAGCCCGTCCTCCCGGTCGCCTCGGGCGGGCTCCACCCCGGCGTGGTAGATCAGCTGCTCGAGGCGCTCGGGACCGACATCATCGTGCAGGCCGGCGGCGGGATCCACGGCCACCCCGACGGCACGCACGCCGGCGCGAAGGCGCTCCGACAGTCGGTCGAGGCGTCGATGGCCGGTGACGACCTCGAGGCGTACGCCGACGATCACCCGGAACTGGCGACGGCCCTCGAAAAGTGGGGGGCGGAGACGCCGCGGTGACCTCGGTTCCGCCGTCGATACCACGCTGCCTCGACCGATTAGTACCCATATTCTCTGAAAACTAGACATTCGTCTAGAAGTCAGATAGATATTTATAAATATGGCTGAGACATTCGTTAATGGCTTATGGACAGTCACGCAGAAGGGACAGTCCGTCGCCGGTGACCGTCCTTACCACGGTGGTGGCCGCTCTGATCGCCGGGGCGGCCCTCGGTGGCGCGTTACACGCGACCGGTAACCTCGGGTCCGTGGCCGGCGTCTACGGGCTCGAGGGAGTGGTAAACGAGTGGACCTTGGTCTTCTGTCACAGTCTCGTCGCGGGCGGGCCGTTCGTCGCGATCGTCACCCGATTGTCGCGGGGGCGACGCGTCCCGCGCCCCCTCGCGGAGAGCTATCGTAGCCCGTTCCTCTGTGCCTGTTTGGGGCTTTCCTACGGTGCCCTGCTCTGGGCCACCGTCGTCGCCTACGCGGCCCCGTTCGCGTTCGGTCTCGTCACCGGGAACACCTATCCCGTTCCCTTCCACCACTGGGGGAGTTTCTACGCCCTGTTGCTGTTCGGGGCCGTCTTCGGAGCGTGGTATCCGCTGCTCCGGTCGTTCTTCGCCGGGCAACGCTGAGTCGTAGCCGAAGAAGAGCCTTCCTCCGCCGTGGCCGGTGCGTTACTCGGACGGCGACGTCCGGTCGACGAACTCGACGATGTGCTCGGCGATCACCTCGCCGGCGTCCTCCTGCAGGAAGTGTGCGGCCTCGTCGATCCAGATGTCGGGTTGCTCGGTCGCGGTCGGGATGAGCCCGCGCAGCGGATCGCGGTTGTCGGAAGTGATCGGGTCCTCTCTGGCGAACAGGACGAAAGCGGGCTTCTCCCACTCGGCGAGGCGGTCCTGTGCGTCGGCGAAGCGATCCGCACCGGGGTCATCGGGCGACTGCGGGACGAGCCCGGGGAACGTGCGAGCGCCGGCCATGTACCGCTCGTCGGGGAAGGGTGCGCGGTAGGCGTCGACGACCTCCTCGGAGAGCTCACGGTAACAGCCGTTCGCGACCAGTTCGCCGATATCCAGATCCTCGGCGGTCGCGACCATCTCGGCGAACGCCTGCCACGTCTCGGTCATCTCCTGGGTCCCGTCGGGAAGACCGGTGTTCATCGGCACGAGGCGGGCGAACCGCTCGGGTTGTTCGGCCGCGAGCGAGAGTCCGAGCAGGCCGCCCCAGTCCTGACAGATCAGCGTGATATTCGTGAGGTCGAGTTCCTCGACGAACGTCTCGAGTGCGTCGTAGTGCATCTCGACGGAGTACTCGTCGCGGTCCTCGTACCGGTCGGAGCGCCCGCAGCCGATCAGATCCGGGACGACGACGCGGCCGCGCTCGGCTAGCGTGGGCATCATCTTCCGGTAGAGGAACGACCACGTCGGTTCGCCGTGCAGACAGAGGAACGTCTCCTCAGCGTCGCCGCCATCTGCGCCCCCGCCGGTCTCCACGTACGCCATGTCTAGCCCGCCGACGTCGACGTACTGCGGTTCGTAGTCGAAATTCGGTACGTCCTCGAATCGCTCCTCCGGGACACTGAGAACCATACGGCGTGATACCTCACACCACTATTCAAAGGTTGGGGAACCGACGTGAACCGGTTTCTCGTTGCTCGAGGCCGGAACTCTGGTCGTAACCGCATCCCGGCGCTCCACGACACAACCGTCGATCGAGTCGGCGTATCTCACAACCGTCGCGACTATCCAAAAATATTATAATCTCGTTAACAGTGTCTAGACTCGTGGTTTACGAGACTGGAAACGAGACGGTCGACGACGCACTCGAGCGGGTGCTGGCCGGCGAGCGCCTGGACCGAACCGACGGGCTGGCGCTGATCGCCCAGCCGGTCGACGCGCTCGCGGAGGCCGGCGCGGCCGTGCGCGACCGCTTCGGCGACGGCACGGTCGACGCCTGCTCGATCGTCAACGCGAAGGCGGGCAACTGCGCGGAGGACTGCGGGTTCTGCGCGCAGTCGGTCCACTTCGACACCGGCATCGACACCTACG
>SDGW01000289.1_pt1 | contig 21214 bp, 12 predicted proteins | sample 2873831 | NCBI WGS metagenome assembly SDGW01 (sample SAMN08132700, study PRJNA421101) | hypersaline lake metagenome | isolation source: celular fraction 0.22 microns magnesium sulfate-rich crust from ephemeral... | place: Spain: Penahueca Lagoon, Toledo | collected 2011-07
GGTCGACGATTCGTCGGTAGAGTCCTCGTCAATCGATTTATCGACAGAATTGTCCGATTCTGGTGCTGGCTCACCCTCAGTTTGGGTCGACGTGCTCATCATGTTGGTCGAGGATTTCGTTACGTCTGAACTGGCTCCATCTGAATCAATGGATGTCTCGGTAGTGGTTTCTGATTGAGCCGTCTGTTTGAGATTTGCTTGAGCACGGGCGTCGATATGGTTTGTCGGTTCTGGATTCTTCAGGTCTGGCACTTCTAAAGGTGTATCGAGATCTGGCCCGACCACGTTATAGAGTTGATTCGGTTTGTTTTTCTTATCCGATTCGTCTGTGTCGTCTTCTGGGGTTTGATCAGACATTGGTTGGGTGGCGGTAGATGAAGTGCTATCGTTGCTAGAAGAGAATGGTGTGACAGTTTCTGGAGTAACTTTCCTTGGTGATTTTGGTTCTGTATTTTCTGTCGACGGGTTCGACGGTCTGAGAGAACCTGTCGCGAGACGCGACCGGATCACATCAAGATCGACACCTTCGGCTTCTAGATTGATTTCGGTTCGCCGGTCAAGATTGGGAATCAGATCCACACTGTCCCCAAGTATTGGTGGAAGCGACGTCTCCCCGGATTTGGGTCGCCCTGTTGGAATCCACGGTGGTGATCGCCACTTACCATCACTGAAGAGATCGTAGCGCTGGTTATCCGAGACTGCCCAAACATAGCCTTTGAATACATCGTTAAACGAGCGTGATTCAGACCCTTGAACGTGTGAGATCAAAACGGTCGCAGGGTTGTACGATTGTGCATAATCGATGAGTGTGTCTTTGGTTGGATGGTTTTGAAGTGTGAACTGATGAGTCGCACAGATGATCCCAGATACAGGCGTCCCGCCACCACTGGTAAATTGTACAAGTGCGGCTTTTGGATCGTCATCGATCACCTCTAATAGCCGACCACTGCTTTTGCCTGATTCAGGAATTTCTGGTCCAGCAACGGTCACGACGCCAGAATCAAGTAATTTTGCAGGATTTGAAAACTCGGGGATCAATTCAACGTCGACCTCGTAGTCCAGTGTATCGAGGATTTTTGCAACCTGACCGACCGCACGAATGCGGAATGAGAGGTCCAATCGTTTCCGAATGGCATCAATGAGGAGCACGGTCTGAACGCCAGTTAGTCCACTTGCTGAGACGAGCGTTGTGATTCCTGCATTTACGCTCTCGATGGTCGTCGCGAGTCCGTCGGTGAGTTCAGTCTCAAAATTGTCCTCGGTTGTAGCGGTAAGGAGCAGTGCTTCAATATTGATGAGAGGATCCTTCTCCATCCCTGGGTTGCCAGCAGCATCACGATCTGTGAAGTCACCGGTTACCAGCAGGTGTCTATCGGTATCTCCTTGGATAAACCGGATGAGAAATCCGCACGCACCCGGCGCGTGACCGGCAGGTACTGGACGTACGTCAATAGATGGTGCCACGGATCTCCACTCGTCGATGGCCGTGATAGCGCCTCTAATAGAATCACCGATTGACGTGCCCTCTGTTACTGCAACCTCGAATACGTCGTCTATAATCTGGGCGGTATCTGGGGATGTGAAGACGGATGCATCCGATAAGTCAACTGAACCGAGTCCCTCATAATGGTCTCGATGGGCATGTGTAAGCAGGACCCCACAAAGTGTATCGTTTGGACCGAGAGCGTCCTCAACTACAGTCCCCCTACCAGCGTCGACAAGCAGACAGTGGGCATCGTCGCTCTCTGTGGACTGAAATCGAAATAGAAACGTCTCGTTTCCCTCCGATGTCGTGAGGGCGTGATACGAAATTTCCACATTGTCTTTCATTCACCCGGACAGATAAATATGGACTTCGTGACTGTTTGCTGCTTTCCCATGCTAACAACAGTAGAAATCGCTGTTCGAATCACAAATAGTATTGAGGCATAATTATAAATCATTTAGATTCAATACATACGTATGGGAAACAAGAGACGAAGAGACAAAATACACGATGTTGGCGACTCTATGCCTGGTACAGAGGGTCATAGCGAGGGTACGTTCCACGATCAACAGGGAACTCAGACCTATGATCCTTCAGAAGATGATGTAATGTCTGAACGGCAAGCGAATAATTACATCCATGGTAGTCCAAAAAATGAAGCTAGTGGAAATTCGCACTCATCTCGTTCCCGAAATAACGCCAGTCTGAAACAAGGGAGAAACTCTTCTAATAATTCAACAAAGAGCGGTACGTTTGCAGATCTTGACGGTGAATCTGTTGAGGTCACAGTAGATCGGATTAGTGGTTCAGGGAATGCAATCGCTCAATATCAAGGATATGATGTTCATATTGAGAGTGGTGAACCAGGTCAATCGTATGTCGTTAAACTGGAAGCCGATGTTGGCTACTTCACTGGCAAACCCAAATTGGGGGAAAATAATATCGGCTAAGGCATCTGTCTTTAGTTAACCTCAGAACCGCAGTATAGCGATAGACTATCGAACTTTCTTTTTGAATGGGATGAGGAGGCAGCTAATATGCACAAAAATAACTCCTCAACCCGATTATGCGTCGTCTCACTACTTTTTCCATCCAAGTTTCTTGAAGAGCACGCCGAGTTCCTCGGCGTGGTCGAGCGTGAACGGAAGCTCTAAATACCTGCCTTCGTCTGGATATTCGTGTTCGGCTTCACCGCTGGCGAAGGCCAAACTTATAGACTTTCGACACTTTTACAACTCAACAGCCGACAAAACCCTCTCTCCAAGTGGCTTCTGTCAGTGGTTGACTCCAGTTTTCGCAGAGTACTTCAGCGATCTTGTCGAGACCGCTCTCGACGAGGTCGCTGTTCCCGACAAGGCCGGGAGTCTTCGAAGAGTCAGAAGATTCGGATTCTTAGTCCGTTTTCGGTGGTTTTACGCATTTCTTTGAAATTGTCAGACAGTAGATTTCGAGTTGAAGACTAAAATTGGGCACGCTGGATACGATGTTATAAACGTGACTTGTGTCCCTCTCATAAGAGGCTGAGAAACGCCTGTGTCACCAAATACACCTAAATTATTGTTACCGACCTGACCCGCGTTCAGCCGACTTAATATAAAGTGACCATGTATCAGTAGGTTCGCCAGTTTCTTTTTCTTTTACCTTTTGCAGTTGAATATCAAGACGTGTGTTAATCGACTCACAGTCAACAAAGGGTTTGAGTAATCCTGCAATCGTCTCAACGAACTCTGCATTACCCTTAATGCGCACGTCGGAGATTGGTTTGCTGAATGTCTTTCCTTTTTGACCGTACGGTTTGGGGATGACAGCATTAACGATCTCTTCCGGAGTCGGTTCTGATCGTTCCTGTAACCATCGAACTGAGTCCTCTTTTCGCACATATTCGTTATCAGTCCGGGGTAACCGCTCAAGATCGGTCATACGGTTACCTAGTTGATAATGTATGAATATATAATCTACTATTGATAAATTTGATCAGAGATAATCTACAAGGAATTCTTTGACACAGTCAGATAGCGAGATGATTTCCTTGAGTAGAACCCGATTACTACCGTGTCGTAGAATCTTTCTAATTGAGCAATATCGGTTGCACGTACCCACACGAGCGGTATGATAAGCAGGGTGTTACGGCTACGCCGCTGACGCGATCTATCAATCAGTCTCTGGTTCACTCATCGAAACCACTGGTGAAACACTTTAACAGAGAACTTAGTATGCTGAGGATGTTTTGTGAGGTATTGAATTTAGCTAATTATCTTAGTCCATTTAAATTAGGACCACTATATTCCCCGTTCTGATTCTTGAACGGATTTTCTGTATTAGATCCATTATTTGATGATTGTGAACCTTGCTTTTTTGAATTAGACCGTGACCAAGGCCGCTTTTTGATTACCAATGAGTCTCTATTGGGCTTCTTCAATGATTTCTGAGATTCAGATGGGATGTTCGTTTTCTTGACTGTGGCATATGCCTTATCACCAGAAATTTCTGAGATCTTCAATAGAAGTTCGTCTGTCTGACGATCTATGAAATCATCATGTTCTATCTTATTAATATTATATACGTTCTTTTTTATAGTAATATTAGAGTCGTCATAATGATCATAATCTGATGAGTTTAATCTTAAAAAGTCTCCTTCTTTCAGATGACATAATTTGTTACAGTTGTAATTTATAATAGCCTCATTTACTTCTTCATAATTAAGTGATTTTGCAGTGTCTTCTCCAGAACTAGCGGCATTGATATCACCATCCTCAATCAAGGCAATTGCTGTTTCACCTATCGTTCCATGATCAACATGTATGTGTTTGATACCGGCCTTCTCTGTCTTAGCAATGATATTTCCAGATCCACTTATTCTATTAATAGTGACCTTAACAAATTCCGCTTCAGTAGGATACCCTGAATCCGGATTAATCTCGAATTCAACCATTGATCCCAGTTTCATTGATATGTATTGTCTCCAATATGCAATAAGTTCTGTGTCGGTATACAAACTAACACATCGACTGACCGTTTGATGATATTTCCTATAGAAATATGATTCAGGGTGAACGAGATTCATGTTACTCCAGCTCAATCGCCTTACTAGCTGCATCCAGCGGATCAGTATAGAATACAAGTTGAAGCTGATCGAGAAGCTCGTCGGGTATATTTGCGAAGTCTCCTTTGTTCTTTGCAGGCAGTAACACTGTCTTTGCTCCTGAGTCAGCCGCTAACTGGAGCTTGTCGACGAGGGAATTCACTGCAACCAGTTCACCCATTAGGCTCATTGCCCCAAGGACAACTGCTTGGGAGCGGACAGGTCGGTCAAGGATACCTGAGACGATCCCAACGAGGAGACCAACACTTGTTTCTCCACCTTCATTCGCATCGGATGGGTTGAGAATTTGTACGTTGATGTCGTACTCGGCTAAGGTCTCGTCACGACGGAGCTCCCGCATATTTGCCTGAAGATAATCGCACGCGGTCCCAAAGGACTCTTTCATCAGTTTCCCAGGTGTGCCTGAAATATTCGTTTTACCGGATCCAGGGAGCGTCTGTGTCTCGATTCGGAATGGAGCATGTCGACCGTCACTATCTCCAATAGTATATACCGTCCCTGCCTGCTGTGTTCCCGGTGGAATAAGGGATTCGTCGGATTCCTCTCGGACAGTGACGTAGATCTCTTCTTTCGTGTTTAAATCGAGGTACGAGAATTCAACTGCTCGGTACTCCATCCCACCAATACGTTTTAATTGCTCTTTGATACGACGACGTCCCTCCATAGCGAATTCAAGATATTCGCGGAGCTCTTCCTTTGTGTACTCACCATGTGGGTGAAGCAGTTTGAGTAAGCCAGAGACCGTTTTTCGAACAGCCTTCTCGTCTCGTTGGTTTAGGTGATCTCCAAACGCAAACTCCTCGTTGATGGCATCTCCGTATGATTCTTTCCGCAGCTCACGGACGAACTCGGCGAAGTAATCGACGATGAATCCGAACTGATCGCCAAAGAATTCGGAACGCATCTTCGGAACTTCCCAACCAGGGAGGTAGTAATGGAATCGGTCGATGAGGGCGAGATCTTGCATCTCATCAGGGAATGGTTCAAACAGATGAGAACTCTTGAGAACGCTCTTCACGTCGATATCTATGTTCCCAATATAGACCATCGAGGCTTGTGCGGTAAGTTCCTCGGTACCGCGGGAGAAGCTCCCCGACTCCATGTAGTCCTTGAGCATCTGAACGGCTTCAGAGTCTGTGAATTTGAGGCCACCGACTTCGTCAAAGGCTACTACGTCCCACCGGCCAACGAGCCCAATTCGTCCAGTGTTAAGATTCAAGAAAAGTTTCGCGACAGTGGTTTTCCCACCAGAAATGAGTATCGAGTGGGGACTAATTTCTCTGTAAAGATAGCTCTTACCAGTTCCTCGAGGTCCTAGCTCTACGTAGTTGTAATTGGACTCGACGAGCGGGAGACAGCGAGTCAAAAAGAGCAGTTTCTCGCGGTCACTGAATGAAGTGGGGTCATACCCGACACTCTGGAGGATGAGGTTCATCCACTCATCACGGGTGAACTCCCGTCGACGATCTTTCAATTGGTCGAGGTCGAGGTTCGACACCTGGATAGGTTTGAATGAATCAATACCGAATAGACTCTTGGGGCTGTTCGCATTATCAGGCAGATATTCCAAATCAATAATTGCCCATACACCACCACCGAGGAGCTTGCGGTGTTTGCTAACGAGGTGTTCGTTAATTTCGACGTCACTCAATCCGAGGTTGACAAATGAACCAATATAGGCATCTTGCTGCTCGTCGAGACTGACAGTAACCTTGTCAATAACTCTGTAGCGTCCACGTTCACGAACTTCACTCTTGACGAATTCAGCTTCGTCGGGACGGACGTAGTGCTTCGATAGAATCTGTTTGACTTTTTCAAGTCCCTCCTCCAAAGATTCCTCATCGTCAGTTGCGCAGTATTGTCCGATGAGATATTCGAGAACGTAGGTTGGGACGTTCACACCGGACTTAATATCCTGGACGAGGTCCTTCCGGACGACACGTCCGGGAAAGACGTCGAGGGCTTTCTTATCGACGTCCTCTGTTGTCATTGTTTAGCGAAAGTGTAGCCGGAGGCATATTCGTGTCGATCATCCCAAGTACGAAAGCAAGAGATTGCATCGATCTCCAATTCAGTAGCTCGGTTATTGATGAGTAGTGGATCTCTTTCGTGCTTAGACGTCGAATCCCATATCGTCATCTCCAAACAGAAGATCGAGCTCAACCGTTTTCCGAGTGATTGTTTCCCTGGTGTCGGTATCAATAACTTCGAACTGAACGGAACTTTCTCCAGAGATTGCTCCCTGTTTAAGACGTATACGTCCACTATTGGTCCCGGGCGAGATTTCCATCGAAACAGGATCCGCAACAGGTTCGTTGTCGATGTTGGCACGGACTTCGAGTATCGGTGATGGGTCGAACGCTACTTGCCCGCTTTTGGCTTCGATCTCGACAGAGATGATTGAGTTCGTGATCGGGTCCGGGATCGAAACATCATAGCTGATCGACGCGCCTTCCTCAATTTCTCCGGTGGTAACGGTCAGACACGGGACGAGAAGCTCTTGGAGTGAAATTCCTCCATGGAAGTACCGCATATTACCGCCTTGTGCTTTGAAGCATGCAATACTCCTAGGGAAGAGTAGCTTGAGATCAGGAGCGTTGATTCCGAGATCGGATAGCGCATTATGATCTACCTCGATAAATTCGTCCGTATCGACGAGTGGGGTATCGCTGTCGGCAGCTGCGAATCGCCGTTTGACGACCGGTGCAAGATTGGGTGATTCGACTTTGAGGTCATCGGACAATCGATCCGTGTAGAGGAACCCGTGGTCGCTCGTGATGACGAACCGCGTATACCCAGCCTGTTTCAGTCGTTGGACTGTTCGTTCGACATCGTCGACATGGGAGGAGACTTGACTAAATGCAGCGTCATCGTCGAGGCTCTCTCCGAGTTTGTCTATCGTACCTGAGTAGACGACGCGGGGAACCGGGTTAGACTCCGTCAGATCCTCTAATGAAACAGTGCTCATGTCGTCCATATCTGCAACTTCGAAGCCAGCAGCACTGAGTCGCTCGACACGATCTGATTTACCGGACATTTCCTCACCGCCACTCCTCACGACAAGGTCACCGTCTTCGAGTGAGAGACCGAGTTCACCCGGAAGATGTGCAGCCATCCCTACCTCAGTGATGGAAGGTAACGCAGCGCTGACCGCGCTCAGGTTCTGTTCGAAATTAGTCCGCCGGTCGAGGTTCTGCTTGATCGCTTCGGCAAGTTCGTAGCGGAGCCCGTCGCAGATGATGATCGCGGTACCATTCTCAAGATCCGTAAATTCGTCATAAAACGAGGTCTGCGGTGTGCCGAGGGTCGGGTCGTCGCTCAGGATGTCTGCAAGCGGGCGATTCACTCCTTGAAGGAAGGACATGTAGTGTTTGGTAACCCGTTGTTTCACCTTCGTCTCCTTCGGATACGGATACGTTGCTTTCTGGGTCGCGTTGATATAGCGTCGATAGGCCGCGTCGACTTGCCACCAGCCGTCGCTCCTCGTGTATTTCTGAGCGAGTTCTTCCGACGATAGTGTCTTGGCTTCGTCAGTGTCGACTGTTCCAACCAGCTGGAGTGTATCAACTGACAGGGCAGGGACCGACCAGTCGACGAGGTCCTCATTGCTCCAGAAGGTGTCCCGCCGTTCGGTGACCGTCTGTTGTAGGTCTGCCGCGATCTCCGGGAGGTCAACGTACGTCTCTTCGGCGAGTCGATCCATAACGAGCCGAATGAGGCCCATGTCGATGCCTTTGAACGCCGTGGCGTCCCAGTGAATTCGGTCGGAGTCGATGACAGCCTCTGCAAGGTCGTAGTCCTCCTCGATTATCTGTGCGTAGCGTGTGAATTCAGCAGGGGCGTACTGCTGCCAGTCGTCACAGAATGCCGCAGCAGCGCGTGTGTCGTCTGCCGCGAGTTCATCGTACCGGGATGTCGGTGCTCGGCTTGCCACTTCGCCGAAAAGGAGCTGTGTCGCTAGCTCTTTCGGATCGAGTCCAGCTGTGACACCGTACTCCTCTCGGAGTTGTGCGTCCCAGGCATCGGCCATTGCGTTGTCCTCGATCTGCTCACGGTAGTCTTCAGGCTCGGCGAGATAGGTTCGAACCCAGTCGTCCGTCGCTGGACCAGCGGTATCGAAGAGAACACAAAAGAAGGCTAGGCGCTGGACCTCGCGGTTCTGACCCCAGTCTTCGTATGCGTCTGGGATCTCTTCGTCGTGCTCGACGAGGAACTGCGTCACCGGTGTGTCGTCGATATCCTGGCCCACGCGGTACTGTCGACCCAGTGCGTGGATGTCGCGGAACCACTCGGCGTCGTTCCGTGATTCGGGGATGTAGAACAGCCAGTTCTGCTCGTAGTTCGGATCCTCGTTTCGGAGGCGGAGCTTTAGCTCAAAGTAGCTACCGTCGTAGCGTGCGAGCGTGACATCGTCGAGTGCCGCGTCGACTTCATCAAGGACGCCCTTGTACTTCTCTTGGGCGTCATACCATACCCAGACCGAATGTCGGTCGAATTTTTGCCTGAGTTCCGTAATAATGCTATCTGCAAGATCTCCCATGAATTACCTCGAATAACTCGATTTTAGTTTGGGAAGTCCGGTTTCGAGGACTTCGTACTGGTCCCACTCTTTGATATTCTCCCAGATCCCCTTTTCAATGTCGACGGTAACGCCATCGTCAATCATCTCGTCGATGGTATCTCGGAATTCCCTGATATCGTCCAAGTCGTTCTGGACCTCCTCCAGTCTGTTAAGAAGTTCTTTGTCCGGATTGTCTCCGCTAGTTTGCGCAGTTAGAGTTTCCAATTCATTTTTGAGTTCCCCAATATGGGGATCGAGATACTGGCCACGGAGCTTTGGGAGTGTGTTCGAGTCTATCTCGTGGTAGTAGACGAAACAACTGAACCCCCCGTTGGGGCTTTCAAGTTGCCAGTAGATGGGGCTCCGCTCGCCTCGCGGTTTGTACTCATCGACGTGGTGATACCGGAAGAAGCGCTCACGAATCCACTTAGCAGGACGACGATTCAAGGCAGTTTCCAATGCCCTCTCTGCGGTAGGAGTATCGTTGAATAGTGCATCTATCGACTCACTGACCAGCGATTCGATTGTCTTGTCCCCAGCCCCGAATGGGAGTAACTCATCGTCAATGGTCGTAACGTCGTAGCCCGTGTCCCACCGGCCGAACAATGAGCCGACGATTAATGAGATTATTCGACCTGCCGCTTCGGAGGTCTCGTCATCTGAGTACAGATCATTCTCATACCGCAGCTGTGCCACCGTTAGTGGTGACAATTCCGTTTTGATTGCAGCCTCCCTGAGTGTAGGTTCATCCATCGACGCTAATGTCTCAGTTGCCTCCTTTAGCTGCTTCTCTGAGATGGATTCAAGAGTAACGTGTTCATTAAGCGTATCAGGGTACTCAACGTGACATCCCTTAGCAACTGGGAACTCCACCGTGTTCTTTGGCAGACTAGCGTACATCTGCTCACGAATCTCTTGTGAGATTTCGTACTCGTCAAAAAGGATGTCATCTGACGCGCCATGGGCGGTAATGAATCGAGCCTGCATGGTTTCTTCTGCCGCAAGAAGATCGGTTGGCCCATTCTCAAGGTAATTTACGACCATCTTACCATTATAGTCAGCAGATATCTCTTTGAGTGAGGAGATCATTTATCTATTCTCAACCGCCATAGAAGCCAATGACTCCAGCTTCTCTTGATGTTCAAATTCTGTTTTTACCGGGAAGCGTTCAGCATCTCCAATCTCGAAATTGATCCCTGGATTGAGTCCGTTAGCCAGATATCTGAACAGCGTAGCATTGAAATGAGAGATCAGCAGTTCATCGCTCAATTCATTAGAGGTTGTGAATATCGCTTTGTCTGAAAATATACCGTCATCGTACTGTTTCCGACCGACAAAGTACGATCCGAATCGCCTGAATGTGACTCCCTCCTCAAAATAGTGTTCCTCGTTCCTGAAGTTCGCACCGCTCTCTTCTAATTCACTCCGATGACCAGCCCAAGGAACATAGTCCTGAGGGTAATCATAATACTCTGCATCTGTTCCACTTTTTTGAAAACGTGCGTATTCCTTTTCACGGGTTTTATCGGATAATTCCCACCACTTCTTCACAAGCCCTTCGTCATTACTTGTGGAGAGCCCCTGGTTCAGATCGGCGACATTCTTCAGGCTTTCATATTTGGTGAACAGACTGAGTATTTCTTCGCCAAACCAGTAGAGGAAGGGACGTCTGCCAATATCATCAATTCGACTCTGATAAAAAGTATACACATCATCATGAATACCCTCGGTACGGAGAGAACGGGCGATTTCCTCAAGACCAGATATCTTTCTTTCGTGATTCCCATACCGGTCTTGTTCGTGTGTCATTCGGTAGAACCGGGAGTACTGCTCATCTTTAGGAGGACTACCACGGAGTACAAATGGGATAGTAAATGGTCGGTCTTTCATTGAGAACGAATGACCAGATAAGTGAGCAGCCTCGATGAAATAACTCTCATTGAGTAGCTTCTTCCGCAGTCCTCGGAAATAGTATAGGAACATAAAGTTCTCCGGGGTAACCATACTAACGTGACCAGTCTCAGAAGAAAATGAGAGACAGCGCTCTATAAACGCCCCGTAGACATCGTATTTACCCACGTAGCGGCCTTTAAGATAATCCTTCAGCGTCTTGCCCATTTTCTTACTCTGCAAATAAGGTGGATTGCTGACGACTGTATCGTATTCCCCAATCAGAACATCAAGGAGCTCGACTGACTTTCCGACCTCAGCCGCAAACATCTCCTCAATCGGGTCACTATGTTCAAGTGCTTCGCTAGCGAGGTCCTGCACACTTTGCATCAGCCGTGACTTAATGACATCCCACGATTCTTCCTCACCTCCCGTAACGAAGGTCGATTGAGAGGTCAGTCCACCCTCACTCGTGAACTGTGCTTGGCCAGTCGCTTCGAACTCTTCGCGATATTCATCGAGAACCTCATCGATACGGTCCTCAATCTGAACCAGACTCCCTAATTCGCGGATGTCACCGAAGCTATCCCAAATCTGTTCTAAGATTTCTTTCTCCAACTCCGAGCCAGCACGGTCAAGTATCTCCTCTTTCCGTTCGCCGTTGATCAGCACGGCATCGGCAGATACGATATTTAACTGTGGAATTTCGACATCTGGGGACTGGTCTTTGGCTTTTAGGTAGAGGGATAGTGCGGCAATTTGGGCTGCCCCTGAGTCGATATCGATTCCGTAGAGATTGTTCCGAAGGATCTCACGTGGGATGTACTTCTTAGGCACTTGACCCTCTTCCAAATACATCTGATAGAGAACGTCGAACGCGTAGAACAGCATGTGACCGCTACCGCATGCAGGGTCAAGCACGGTGATTTCTTCGACGGGCTTCACCTCACGGTCTATCAAAGAGTCTTCCAGCGGGGCAAGGTAGAAGCAATTCTCTTCTTTGTCAATCTTCGTCTGCTCGCCTTTCATTTCGAGCCACAATCGCCCCAGTGAGTTGTCAACCATCCACTCGACGATGTACCGAGGAGTGAACAGCTGAGTCTTCGTGGCGATGTCCGTCCCTGAAACCTTGTAATTCTCTTCTTTAACGCGTTCGTCGATATCGTCCCGCTCTTCCTCACCGAAATACTGGTATACCCAGCCGAGTGCTTCATCACTCTCCCACGCTTCGTCATCGATTGCGTCCAGTTCGTCGAGGACTTCCTCTCGAACCTGTGCATCGAGGTCGATAGCGGTGTGTTCGGATTCTTCGAAGATCATCCTAATCTCTGCGCCGATCTCTTGATAGGCAAGGTCGAGTGCGGCACCGTATCCGTCTTCGGGGGCATTCGTCAGTTCACCAGCGATTTCAGCCACAGTATGATGCATATAGGACCGATTGCCGTACTCCGGCCGCTCGGTGATGGTTTCCTCGACGAGGCCACGAACCTCGATGGTTTTCAGCGCGACGAATCGGTTGAGATACGACTTCGTTGCTTCACGGACGTAGTTACTGATCGACCGCTTCAGATCTCCCTCCGTGGATTCGAGTTCTCGCTCGATAGCCGCATCCAATGTGCGGCGAGTGTGAATTTCCTCAGCAGAGAGGTGCGTCAGCTTGTCGAGTGGAAGCTTTTTATCCTCGTGAATACCGTACTTTTCGAGTTGACGTCGAAGCTCGTCTTCAAGCGTATGTCGCGTACTGAGAATCGCACTTCGAATAGTTGAGCGTTGATCCGACGAAAGGCCGGGTTGACCGTGTGTAGTGGACATGGATTGTAGGGGATGTGTATCGCCACGAAACGGACGGGACAGCAGTACGCTGTGTCGTAATTCCCGCCCGGAATGATATACAGCCAGCAAGTATTCGGTGTGTCTTATATTTGTGGGAGTTACTTCCGTCGCTGGTTTACAGTGGCGAGTAGAGCTCACTAATAAAGAAGTGCCTTCAGGACGTAGTATGTAGACTACCGAAATCGGATTTCGACATCACCGTCTTGATCAAGGAGTGTCTCAACCTTGTTTCGTAGGTCTGCGACTGGCCCTTCGATGTCCGCTGGCTCTGTCACGACGGTATCCCCAAAGATGGCATCGACATCGACGCTCTCGCGGACTGTTCCGTTGTCGTCCTCATCGTCTATGTCGTCGATTTGGGTTTTGGCCGCATCCTCGTATGCGTCTACGGTCTGGATGTGTTCGATCAGACGGGTGAGCGAGGGATCCGGATTGATGTGGTCTGTGTTCGAGATATCCAGATCGACCGTTCCGTCACCCTGTCGGGCCGTCAAGTCAGATAACGCTGAGTCGAGATCGTCTTCGTCGATTTCAGATCCGGCATACGATTTAACCGAATCAATGGAATCACTGTACGTCTCGTAGCGTTTCGCATACAGGGATTCATACGTCGCGGCAAAGGCTTCTGCTGCGTTCCGATAGTCCGTCTTGACGTTGTTCCACTGGCTAATTACCCCCTCGGTATCCAGGGTGTTTGCGACACGCTCAGCGGCATCGCGGGCTTCATCGCTGATGTCGACGAGTCCTGGATGACTGTCTGCCTCATCAGTGAGCGATTCCCACTCAGCCGTAATGAATTGCTGTATCGTCTCGTATTCTTTGAGACGATTTTGTCCACCTGTCTCGCCGCAGAATTGTGAGACATCTTTCGCCGTCTTCGTGAGGCCTTCCAGCTCTGTTTCAAACTTGACGAACTGTTTGATTCGTTTGGCCGATGTGGGTTGTTGAATCAGGTTTTGGAGTCGGGTTTGGAACTGTTCAATGTCGTCTGCGAGCGGGAACCCAACACGACGGAGCTGCGAGAGAAGTGTGCTAGTAGTCGAGACCCAGTCGTTTGCTTCCTCTCGAATGCCCTCGTCGACAGCTTGGTCCGTCGATTTGACCTTCCTGTCGAACAGACGATCCAGGAGTTGCTTGGCGTTTGTCCGTGTTTCAATGTCGACGGTTTCGCGCTCGTCGAACGAGGTAGACTTGAACTTCGTAACTTGGGTGAACAGTTCCTGTGCACCGTCTTCCGTGTACGTCCCATAGGTTCGTTCTTTGTATATCGGGATAATCGATCCATTCCGGAAGAGTACGGCTGCAGCGAGACGGACAACCTCTCGACCCCACCCATACGGTGGTTCACCAAAGTGGTCGATTAGGTCACTTCCGCTGCGGGATTCACCTGCTTTCTCGCGGCGTTGAATTTCATCTTCAACTTCTGAAGCGATACGGGCTTCAGCGATGAGTTCGCCGTCTTGAACAACGCCCAAATCTGAGAAGACTGATGGATTCGACGACCCAGCGAAATCGCCGAAGATCTGCTCAATGTGACGTTCTCTGACCGTCGCAGAGCCATGTTTGAAGCTAGTGAAAACTTTCGGGATGGCGTTATCGGTCTTCCGTGAGACAAGCGACGAAAGGGTGGTGTTCGTCGTGTCGAACTCTTCGGTGTCGCCGTTGTAAATGAGAACCCCACGCTGGAAGCTCCGTTTGAATTCACGCTCGACTTCGTTACGGAGTCGCTGGAGGTCTTCTTGTTTCTGACCAAGGGCCTCTTGTTCTTCCTGACTAAGTTGGTTGCCACGTTTTTCTTTGACAACGGTGTTGATCTGGAAGATCGATTTTAGCTTTTGATAGATATTGTGCTGTTTCTCATTGTCGGCGATCCAATACAGCGTATCATCCTCGCTGAAGCTCTGCGTCTTCAGGCCATCTGGGTCAAGATCTTCGTAGCGCTGGTAAATCGGAGAGTACGTTTTTAGGTTGACGTGGCCCTTCGACGTAATTTCCTCCCCGTCGATACTCAAGTTCACTTTGAAGGTCTTTCCCTCGTAGTTGATTCGAGATGTTTCGTCGAGGATATCGTTCAGGAACCGCTTCGAGGAGCGGCGAATGTCACCTGGACCGACCTCGATGCCCTTGATCTCGTTTTCGAGTTCACGTTCGGTCTCACGGAGGAACCGGTATCCTTCTTCGCTTCGACCCACATACCCGGCATTGACAAGAGCGTCAAGTGTGTCTTCAACACTGCTTTCCAACTGCTGGGTAGGTCCGAGTTCGGTCTGGAGTGACGTCGCAATGTTGTCGGCTGTATTTGGGATCCAGGCGAGTTGTTGAAGCAGGTAGAGTGATTTGAGAACCCGACGTGCAGTTTCGTGATCTACGTCTTTCGGTCGTGCCTCTCGAATCGATTGCACGTCGCTGTTAGGAATGTCGTTACTGATCTCGTCGAAGATCATGTCCAGCGTCACAAGTGCCCCGAGTTCGTCGTTATAGAGGTGGTCCTCGTCTTTGAGGACGCTTTGTGTGACGTCGATGAGTGTACGCTCGCTGCCAGCGAGTTGGTCGTCAGTACCTTTCCCGAGTGCTTTGAACATCTCCGGAAGGATATCAAGCTGGTAGGGAAGGAATGGGTAGCAATCAATGAAATTCTCCCGAGTAATCGGTTTCAGGCTCTGGCTAGAGTCGAGTTTGTATCTAGCAGAGAGGATACCTTCGTGTTCATCATAGAGGTCTCCAATAGCTCCTCTGAATTCACCCTTCTTGCTAAGCACACGGTCACGGACGACCTTATCGAGGTTCTCGGAAGTGAGATCGAATCGATGTGGAAAACGGTCGATAACCTTTGATTCTTCGGCTTCCTTTTCGAGTACCCCCGGAATGAGTTGCTGAAGCTGCTCTTGAGAGGTAACTCCGAGGAATATTTTTCCTTTGCCCTTTTGACCGAATTCTTCAACGATGCTCTGGAGTTCCAAGAGGAGCTGCCCGTCGTCACCGATGAACTGAGAGATTTCATCGATGAAGACGAAGTATCGATGGTTATCACCTGTCTCTGCCTCTTGCTGCTCGACGTAGTTGACCATATCCTCAGCAAGGGTCGACGCGTTGATCAGGACGTTATCCTGGACGTCGTCGATTGCCCGGGTCGCCTCGTCTTCGTTATCGAAATCGTCAGTTGCCTCGACTAATGCGGTCTCCATGTCCGACCGAACAAAGAATGCATCTTTCCGAGCTTCTGTCCAATCTTTCCCCGTGTTCGATTCGATGGTTTCGACAAACTCATCGTACACACCACGTGATTCGAGTTGCTGCTCCATCTGAGCGACCCAAGGCATTGAGGCATAGCCACGGGAAATGTTGAACTCACGGTGGATGATCTCGGTGATTGACTCACTCCCGGTGGCGTCAGCTTTCGCTCCGATCTGGAACATCATCACCTCCGATTCGAATTTTGTCGTGACCGATGAGACTGCCCCGTCGAGCATTTCGTTCCCTTCGATACGGTCTCGGAACATTTCGGCCGCACGGGTATCCCCGAATTCTCGGTTCTCCAAGACATGACCAAGGATCTTCATGAAGTGGCTTTTCCCTGAGCCAAAGAATCCGGAGACCCACATTCCGACGTCTTCTGTCTGTGTGTGTTCCGTGTCGATGACGGCTTCTAGCGCGTCTGAGAAGTGCCGTTCAAGCTGTGGGGTGAGGATGTACTCCTCAAGTTCTTTCTTGACGACGCCTGGTTCATCGTTGTCGACTTTGACGACTCGATCAATCTTCCGATTAATTGGCCGGTAGAAGATCTCGTGAATCTGGTGGGGGGATGTAGTATTACTCATGTCCAATCACTCTTGCTCGATAATATGTTCCCTCAGATTCATCGAGGAATCTTAAACTCCGGTCATCTACTTTCGCTGGATAAGAAAATACAATAGGTGTGTCGTCCGGTGTATTCGTCTCTAATTGTCCCATTAATGTTGAAGCGCTAGCGAATGGATATAGAATACCCATACGGTAGACGATGACCGTGTCAGCGTCTTCCGCCTGAGCAGCGATTTCGGATGCCAGTTTCCCCATCTTCCCATCGTCTAGCAACGATGATTTCAGCCCGTCCAGTAGCTGTTCTCGATCTCGTCGTTCAAGTTCGATTACGTTCTCTAATATGCCACGGTCTTCGAGAATATGGAAGACCAATTCACGCATATCGATTGCTGCGACAGTTTGGTCGTGGTACTCCAGTTTGTCAATTAGGTTTCGAACCTCTTCGTCGACTTCGATTTCGTCGGCGGGATTGTAGGTGAATACAATGAATGGGACACCTGCCCGCCTTCCGACCTCGTCCCGGTTATCTCGGACGAGCCGTTCGACTTCTTCGAGCCGTTCCTGAAAATCAGAAGGCATCGATTAGATCCTCCATGCTATCATACTTTTTCACCAATCGTTGTGTAGAACCGCGTTTCTCATAGCTAATATACAAGGGGGAGATATCACGAATCCGTCGCTGTACCTCTGACTCATTCATCAAGAACAATTTCCAGTCTTCGTGCTCAAGGATCTCCGTTGCAGATTTCGCACCTTTTTCGAAGAGTCGGTACACTACGTACGCGAAAGCCTCATCCGGAACGTGTGTAACTGCAAATTCCTTCCGCTGAGTTCCCTCCAGAAGTCCGAAGTTCCGAAGTGCAGTGAGGTATTTTGTGGCGGCTTCGTTGATTGTTGAATCCGAGCGATCCTGAAGATCGGCGTAGTTATTTTGGATCGATTCAATGAATTCGACGATGTCGACTGCCTCTACGGAGAGCGTTCCACGCTCAAATTCGGGGTAGAGGAAATCGGTCGTAACGCGCCGGATGAATGGATCTTGTGCGAACTCGTAGTAGAGACACCAGTCGATAACGTCACTACGGATATCCGAGGTTACTGCCTGCATTAGCGGGGTTTCGATGTACACCTCTTTGTCAGGAATGTGTCTGCGCGTAACTTCTCGAAGAATGTTTTTCCGATACTCCTCAGTATTCTTATTCAGGATATTCCCCTCAATGACTTGGTGTTCCAAATCTTCGTAAGAACCACATTCAACATACGTTTGGAGAATCCGTTTTGTCTCGTCGATGTACGTGCTGTGGTGGGCTATTTTCGGATCGAGGCTCTCTTCAGATTGTACTCCTTCCTCATCTTCTGGCTCGATGTGTTCATTGCTCATATGAACACATCACGCGCTCTCCGATTTAAGCTCTGACTCAAGCGTATAGTACGGAACTTGAAGCTGGTCTGTACATTGCCCGTATCCTCGAAGGAGGGTTGTGAGAATTCTCCATTTGTCGGACTCAACCTCAGCTTGGGTATAACCGCTCTCATCAATTGAATAAGAGCTGCCAGAGCCAGGGTTCAGCTGAGAATCGGGGGTATCTGCCCCTGAGATGTTCGACGCAGTTTCAGAAATAATAGCGTCAGTCCATCCCTCTTCCAACGAATCTATAGATAAGTTTTCCAGTGCTTCTAACATCAGGTCGTCGTTATTTTCGATCTCTTCGATAGTAGCGGTTATGCGAGATTCTATTTGTGGGCCAAAGGAAAACAGCGAAATTGAGTCATCGGGAAGCCGATCAGATTCTGCTTTGCGACCAACTTTCGACGCGAGAGTAATTCGGGACTTCAATTGTGTTTTTGGTGTTACTTCGGACAATCGGGCACGACCAGTCTCAGACAGGATTCGCGACTCCCACCAATCTTGGTTACCCGATTCCCCCACCCGTTCTACCAAAAGACGGGAGGAGAGAAGATCTAGAAAGAAATCGTCTTCGATTCCTGCTTTTTTAAGCGTTTCTCTGACCGAGGTAAACGCGTTAGTGGCATCAGCAGAGGTCATACGTACACTCACAATTGGGGAGGGTTTAGAACCAGCGTCTCTGATCACTCAAGTTTCCATAGGAGTTAGAAATAATCGCCGAGTTGATATCGCCCCACAGAAATGGAGTAGCGTATACAATGGCCGCTGGGAATGAATTGACAGAGTTCTATGATTGTCTTTCTGTTCTCTATGGGTCGCTGCCTTCTGGAACGGATTCAGAGTGGAAGCAAGCACTGAAGTCCGTCTTGTATGGCGGGGAGTTGTTGGCTGATGAGGCGTCGTGTTACGGAAAGCAGCAGAATAAGCGGAATCATGGGAAGCGGAAGGACCACGCGCGGCAATATGGGAATGGGGATCGAGTGACAGAGTTTTCGGCGATTACAGTGGCGGAGCCGCGGCCGGAGGACAAACGGTATGTGCCGTCTGGAGCGGTGTTGCCGGTTGCGCCTAACTCTGAAGAGGTCCTCCCGGTGAAAGTGACGGGGGAAGAAATTGATCGTGCGATATCGCTGTTGGCGGAATTTCCGGCAGAACCAACAGCGGATCATCCGGGCAATGGAGTTAAGATGTTGCTTGATCCGGATCGGGTTCACCATGCTCAAAAAAGTCTAGGCAGAGGTGCTGACAGTGATGAGACGGCGATCCTGTTTGTGAGTGATACCCATTTCGGTTATGAGAACCGGATTACTACAGGAAGCGGGAAGACTGTACCATGGATTTATAATTTGTCGAGCGTGGATACAGCAAAACGGGTAGTTGAGATTGCTATTGATCGAGATGTGGATGCGGTAATTCACACTGGCGATATTTTGGATCATGAAGTAGATGCAGACACACTGTCGGCTGCAGCGTTCCGCCTCGAATTACTATCCGAACGTAGAATTCCTGTGTACTGTATTATCGGATCGCATGATCATACATCGTATGAACCGATGCATTCGAAGTCAGTAAACGGTATTGCGTGGCTCAAAGAGCAGATTCAGAACGGACGTCTCACAGAATTATCGACAAGCCCCACATCTGTTGCTGACGGCCCGGTTGATGCGTATGGTATCTCTGCTGGGAACGTCGGGATCGACGATGTCGGGAAGTTCCACTCGCGTAAATGGACACCGTCTGATATAGAGTTTGGAGCGGCATCGACGGGCCCCAACGTGCTGTGTCTGCATGACGGAGTGACGCCATACCGGGGGTCTGACGCTGATGTTAATATAGATCGATTGCTTGCAGAATCACGGGTGTCGTTTGATTGTGTATTAGTGGGTGATGAGCATCGGCCCAAAAACCAGGATTTCGACTCAGGGTATGTATTTGAGACCGCTGATGGCACGCCAGTCCTCTATACAGGGCCTGCCGCGCGGATCAGTTCTGCGTACCGTGACCACAGCGCATTCGTGACAGAGGTCACAATATCTGCAGATTCGATAGAGACCAAACAGCATGAGATTTGGTGAGATGGGTGAGCTGTTTGAGGAACTCAATGATGGATCGTCGTTGCCTATCTGTTCAATTCACTAACGAGCTAGGGTAGAACATCTCAGTAGAGATTCAAAACACTTCCTGCAGTGGACCTGCTCGTTCAACGGTTTCGTACGTATCTCGTACATCCTCGAAGCCCAAAAATTGGAGAGAACTGTGCTCAACCGGGCTCAGAACAGCTTCGAACGTTGGTCGAGTCATCTCTTTTCGAACTCGGTCTGCATCCGATTCGGGTGCCACAATATACATGTCGACAGCGAAGTTAGGAACCCTAGTCACGAAATCTGTCATCCGTAGAATGCCGCTGTAAATACTCGTCGTGCTTTCGACCTCGAACATCGCTATAATTGCATCACCATCGAGCCAAATCACGTCGACATACTGAATGATCTTGGTTACGGCGTCGCTAAATCCAGGCAATACGAGTTCGTCGATACAACATTCCCCCAAGGGCTCACCTTCGTACGTTCGATTCTTGTCATTGATTGCGACGTGAACATCGTAACCGTGCTGCTGGCCCAATTGAACGAGGAACCACTGAATCTCCGTATGGATACGACCGTCATCTGCGCCGTTCTCCGTGTCTTCGTCATCGATATCTGGACCAGATGGACCAGTAGTCGACTCGCCTGACCGGAGGTCTTGAAACGCTTCTTCGATAGAGCTGTATTCGGTCAATAGCGAGTTGATTGCTCGCTCCGAAACGTGAACGAATCCTCGTGGATGCCAACCATCGCCATATCCTAGGATATCACCAAGTTCGTCTGGTGTGACTGAGATTGGCTCATATTCAGAGATTGTATAGATGAGCGAGCTGTTGTCACTACCCCAGATGTCCTCGCCCAAGGAGGCGTCTTCGACAGTCGCTTCGACACGGCCTGATGCAAAGAATTCACCCTCAGAGTAGAACAAGATTGGATCGCCAACCTCCATTTTCATAAAATAATCGCGTTTCTGTGGGCTTTCTGTGGTACCCCAGATGCGAACCTCTTGCTCATCTTTGAGTACCGGTGGTAGCTCAACATCTGGAAG
>SDGW01000290.1_pt1 | contig 21190 bp, 19 predicted proteins | sample 2873831 | NCBI WGS metagenome assembly SDGW01 (sample SAMN08132700, study PRJNA421101) | hypersaline lake metagenome | isolation source: celular fraction 0.22 microns magnesium sulfate-rich crust from ephemeral... | place: Spain: Penahueca Lagoon, Toledo | collected 2011-07
TCGGCGGTCGGGGCCGCTCGGCCGACGAGCTCGCTCGCCGCGCCGAAGAGCGCGCCCGCGACGGTTCCGTAGAGCAGGTGGAGGACGAGCGCCGGGACGGGGGAGTCCTTCTCGTCGCCGCCCGCGACGTAGAGCGCCCAGAAGCGCGCGGTCGGCGGGAGCGACCGCGAGATGGGGAGTCGGTACGCGGTCATGACCAGCGTGGCGACGACCCCGCCGACGGCCCCGTCGCGGATTCGCCGGACACGACGAGTCGCGAGCGAGGACGGCGAGGTGAAGTCCGGGGAGCGGTCGCGCTCGGCGTCGCTGGTGGAACGGTGAGGCATCTCGAAACGGTACGCGAACCCGACGAAAAGGGCTGGTGGCCCGCCCGCTACAGGCCGAGGATGTTCAGAATCTCGATGAGGACGCCGAAGAGGACGCCGAACGCGACGACGGTCTTGGGGTCGATGCGGATGGCGTTGCGGTCCTCCGCGTCGAAGTATCGAACGAGTCCGGCGCTGGACATCAGTCCGCCGGAGTTCTGGCCACTGCTCATGTACAGTGGTCCGACCGCCCCTCGCGTAAACCTTTCGGAGCGAGCGCGCTCGCAGCGAGGAGTCGAACGCGGCAACACGACGCGGGTGGGAAACCCTTATGCGCGCGGCGAAGATAGTTCCGCCAGAACACCAATGACTGTTACGCTGAAGGACTTTTACGCGGACTGGTGTGGACCCTGCAAGACCCAAGACCCGATCCTCGAGGAGATGGAGGAGGACTGGGGCGACGTCGAGTTCGAGAAGATCGACGTAGACGAGCATCAGGACGTGGCCAACGAGTATCAGGTGCGCTCGATTCCGACCATCGTGGTCGAGAACGACGACGGCGTCGTCGAGCGGTTCGTCGGCGTCACCCAGCGCGACGAACTCGAAGAGGCGCTGCAGGAAGCGGGCGCGTAACCGGCCGAACCTGACCGACTCGCGTGCGAGTCGAGAATTCAGCTTTTCTTTCGAGCGGCCGAGTAGGTGAGCTGGAAGTCAGAATCCGACGTACGGACTACAGTTTGTAGATGTCGCCGAACTTCTCGTCGGCGTAGTCGAGGAAGTACTCGGCGGTCAGGTCCTCGCCGGTCGCCTCCCGAATCAGTTCGTCGGTCGTGTAGCGACAGCCGTGCTGGTGGACGTTCTCGGTCAGCCAGTCGCGGATGGGCTGGAACTCGCCCTCGGCGATGAGGGCGCGGGGGTCGTCCAGTTCCTCCTCGATGGTCGCCCAGAGTTGGGCCGCGAGGACGCTCCCGACCGTGTAGTTCTGGAAGCTGGCGAAGCCGCCGGTCCAGTGGATGTCCTGGAGACAGCCCTCCGAGTCGGTGTCGGGCCGGACGCCCAGATACGCGTCCATCTTGTCGTTCCACGCGGCCGGAATCTCGCTCACCGCGAGGTCGCCGGAGACGAACTCGCGTTCGATTTCCGAGCGCAAGATGATGTGCATGTGGTAGGTGAGTTCGTCGGCCTCGGTCCGAATCAGGTTATCCGACTCGATGCGGTTGGCGGTCCGGTAGGCCTCCTCGGGCGTCACGTCCGAGACCTGCGGGAAGTGGTCTTTCACGGTCGGCAGGACGAGTTCCCAGAACTCCTTCGTGCGACCGACGTGGTTCTCCCAGAACCGCGACTGGGACTCGTGGACGCCGCTGGACCGGGACTGGCCGAGCGGCGTGCCGTAGGCGTCGTCCCGGAGTCCGAGCGCGTAAGTCGCGTGGCCGAACTCGTGGACGGTCGAGCTAACCGCTCCGAGGAGGTCGGTCTCGTCGAATCTGGTCGTGATGCGGGCGTCGAACTGGGTTCCCGACATGAACGGGTGGGCCGAGGTGTCCAGACGGCCGCGGTCCCAGTCGTAGTCCAACAGGTCCAGCACGTCCCGCGAGAGGGCTTCTTGGGCGTCGGTGTCGAACTCGCCCTCGAAGGCGTCCGGAATCCCCTCGCTGGCCTGAATCTCCTCGATGAGCGGGACGAGTCCGTCTTTCAACTCGTCGAAGATGCGCTCTACCGTGTCGAGTTCGAGGTACGGCTCGCGGTCCTCGAACATGACCTCGTAGGGGTCCCGGTCGGGGTCGATGTGCTGGGCCTTCTCTACCCGGAGGTCCAGCAGGTCCGAGAGAATCGGCTCGAACGCCGAGAAGTCGTCGTTCGCCTTCGCCTCGCGCCAGTCGTCTTGGGCCTCCGACTGGAGGCGACTGTGTTGCTCGACTAGCTCCTCGGGAACCTTCGTCGCGCGGTCGTACTCCCGGCGAATCTCGCGGACGACCGCCGACTGCTCGTCGGATAGCTCCTGCTCCTCGGCGGCGTCGAGGAGATCGCCCGTCTCGTCGGCGGTCAGTTGCTCGTGGGTGACTCCCGAGAGCGCCGACAGTTGTTCGGACCGGGCGGGGGTGCCGCCCTCGGGCATCATCACCTGCTGGTCCCAGTAGAGAACGCCGCCGCCGTCCTGTAGTGCGGTGATTCGCTCGTATCGGTCGAGTAAATCGTCGTACGCGTCGGCCATACCGTCGTCTCGGCTTCCCGACGTATCAAAATGAGGGTGGCGGCGAGGAGCGTGGGGTTCGTCACCGAACCGCTCTGTCACCCTACCGGTCGTAAGACCCGAGTGTCCCAGTCTCCAACTGCCGTCGATGGACGCACCGAACCGCGCCGACGGGTTCGGCTCGTACTTCAAGCGGTACACCAAGACGTGGCAACACGCGGTCGCGACCGCCGCGCTCACGGCGTTCGGGATGCTGACGTTCGTGGACAAGCTATTCGCCATCGTCGCTATCTCCGCGTACGTCCTGCCGCCGCTGGTGCTGTACGCGCGGCGGTCTCCGGCCGAGCGAGCGCCGTCGTCGGACGAGTCCCCGGACGCGGAGGCTTCGACGCCCGACTGGGAGGCACCGACGGTGCCGACCGACGCGGCGCTCCTCGACGCGGCGGTGACGGGCGACGGCGCGTACGCCGTCGGCGCGGAGGGTGTCGTCGTCGGCAACGACGGCGACGGTTGGACCGAACTGCTGGCCGACGGCCCGCGCGCCGGGTCGAACGCGCTCCGAGGAGTCGCCGCGGTCGAGGAGGGCGGCGTCTGGGTCGCGGGCGAGAACGGTGCCCTCGGCCGCCTCGACCCCGCGACCGGACGACACGTCGATTACTCCGCGCCGGACGGCGACTCCTCGAATCTGGTGGACGTGGCCGCGGCCGGGTCGGGTGGAGCCGGGTCGTCCGACGAGGTTCTCCTCGTCGTGAACGGGTCGGGCGAGGTCCGGCGCGGGCGGTACCGCGACGGCGACCTCCGGTGGGCCGACCCGACGACGCCGGGGAGCGGGTCGAGTCTGGCCGGGGTCGCGCTGGCCGACGGGTCGGCAGGCTACGCCTGCGACACGAGCCAATCCGTCTTCGAGACGACCGACGGCGGCCGGAGCTTCGAGGAGGTCGGCGTGGACGCCGAGGGCACGCTGACCGACGTGGCGACGACCGGCCCCGGCGCGTGCGCGGTGAGCGCCGACGACGGCGTGGTCTACCGCTACGACGGCGACCGGTGGACGCCCGAGCGACTGGCCGACGAGTCGGTGCTGGCGGTCGCGCTCCACGGCGAGCGCGGCCTCGCGTGCGGCGACGGCGGCGCGTACGAGCGCGAGGGCGCTGGCGGGTGGGAGCGCGAGACGACGCCAGCGATGGGGGCGCTCCGGGGCGTCGCGCTCGGCGCGTCGAGGGCGGTCGCGGTCGGCGAGGACGGGACCGTGGTCGAGCGCGGCCTCGCGTCGGACACCTAACTCTTTAGTTGAAAGTGAGCCAACAGCTTCGCATGCCCTCTCGAAGACGGCTCCTCGCGGCGGGGTGTCTCGCACTGGCTGGCGGTTCCGGATGCGCGCAGGTCCGGCGCGCGGTCTCGGCCGGAGACGGCGGTAGCGAGACGACGGCGGACGACGAGACGACGGCCGAAGAGGAGACGACCGGCGGCGCGACCACGGACGACGGCGCGACCACCGACGCGGAGACCGAGACGAAAACGAGCGCCGCGTCGCCCGAGGAGTTCCGAATCGCGGTCACGGACGGCGAGAGCGGGGAGGACGGCGACGACGAGGCGGAACTGGTCACCGGCGCGGACGTGGCCTCCGTGGGCGAGGTCGAACAGGCCAGAGGCGGCGGCTACCAGTTGGCCATCGAACTGACCGACGAGGGGACCGCGGCGTTCGCCGACGGACTCGAATCGGTCGGCGCGTTCGAGAATCCTACTGCTCACACCATCCGGACGTACTTCGAGGGCGAGATGCTCACGGAGGCGACCCTCGGACCGGGGCTGGCCGACGAAATCGAGTCCAGCGAGTGGAGCGGCGAGTTCCTGTTTCAGGTCTCGGAGCGCGACGCCGCAGAAGAAGTGAAAGCCGCGTTAGACGGGAGCTGAGAAGGACTACTGGTAGTCGTCCAGTTCGTACAGTTCGCCGTACTTCGACTTCACGTAGTCGAGGAAGTAGTCGGCGGTGTAGTCTTCTCCCGTGGCCTGCCGGACGAGTTCGTCGGTGGTGTACCGACAGCCGTGCTGGTGGACGTTCTCGGTCAGCCAGTCGTGGAGGTCCTCGAAATCGCCGTCCGCGATTTTCTCGTCCAGATTCTCGACGTCCTCGTCGGCGCTGGCGTACAGTTGGGACGCCAGCACGCTCCCGAGCGAGTAGGTCGGGAAGTAGCCGAAGTCGCCGTGGCTCCAGTGGATGTCCTGCAGACAGCCCTCGGCGTCGGAGTCGGGCCGGACGCCCAGATACTCCTCGTACTTGTCGTTCCAGACCTCGGGCACGTCCTCCACGTCGAGGTCGCCCCGAATCAGGTCGCGCTCGATTTCGAACCGGACGATGATGTGCATGTGGTAGGTGAGTTCGTCCGCCTCGACCCGGATGAGGTTGTCCTCGTAGACCTCGTTCGCGGCCTCGTACACGTCGTCCACGCTGACGTCCGAGAGCTTCTCGGGGAATCGCTCTTTCACCTTGGGCAGGAACCGCTCCCAGAACGCCCGCGAGCGCCCGACGTGGTTCTCCCAGAGGCGCGACTGGGACTCGTGGACGGTCATGTCGCGGGACTCGCCGAGCGGCGTGCCGTACTCCTCGCGAGGCAGACCGAGGGTGTAGGTCGCGTGGCCGAACTCGTGGACCGTCGCCATCAGCGCGCCGAGCGGTTCGTCGGGCGAGAAGCGCGTCGTGACGCGGGCGTCGAACTGGTTGCCCGACGAGAAGGGGTGGGGCGCGGTGTCCAGACGGCCGTGGTCCCAGTCGTAGCCCAGCGTGTCCAGCACGTCGCGAGCGAGCTCCTCCTGCGTGTCGGTGTCGAACTCCCCGTCGAAGGTGTCGGTCGCGAGGTCGGCGTCCGACTCCCGGACGGCCTCGACCAGCGGGACTAGCTCGTCGCGGAGTCGGTCGAGGACGCGCTCGGCGGTGTCCACGCCGAGGTACGGTTCGTACTCCTCGAACAGGACCTCGTAGGGGTCCCGGTCGGGGTCGATGTGTTCGGCGTACTCGCGCTTGAGTTCGACCAGTCGTTCGAGCGTCGGCGCGAACTTCGAGAAGTCGTCCTCCTCCTTGGCCTCCTGCCAGACCGGCATCGCCTCCGACGAGACCTCCGAAATCTCCTCCACGAGGTCTTGGGGGACGCTGGCGGCCCGGTCGCGCTCGCGCCGGACTTCGCGGACGACCGCGGCCTGCTCGTCGGATAGCTCACCGGCTTCGAGGTCGTCCAACTGCTGGGCCATCTCGTCGGACGTGAGCAGTTCGTGGCTCACGGTCGAGAGCGCCGAGCGCTGTTTCGACCGGGCGGGCGTGCCGCCCTCCGGCATCATGACCTCTTGGTCCCACCCGAGTATCCGTCCGGCCTGCTGGAGGTTCGTCAGTCGCTGCACCTGCTGAAGGAACTCCGAGTACGTGTCGGACGCCTCGTCGGCGACTTCGCTTGACATCGCCCGGTCGTAAGGTGTCACACATTATCAAAAGTCGGGTTTCGAATCGAAATCCGACCCCACAATCACGACCGGTGGACGCCCGACGACGCAGACCACCGTGGGCGGGGTAAAGGGGCCGGTCGCTGGCGCGCAGTTCAGTCGTCTGAGCGGCCACTATCCGGGCTGGGCGGTGCGGAGAGGCCCGGATATGTCGCTCAGCGACCGCCAGCGACCGGGGGCTTTCGAGGCGTTCGTCGCGGAGTTCTCGTCAATTGCCCTCGAGACAGACGAACAGTATCAGAACCCTTCAGCGACGCCCCGATAAATCCCGTAGCACCGTTCCAGCACCTCGATACTCACGCTCTCGTCTTTCGTGTGGGCCTCGCCGGGTTCGGCCGCGCCACAGACCACGCAGGTCGTCCCGTCCTCGGCGAGCCACCCGGCGTCTGTCGCGTGGGGCTTGGAGACGAGTTGCGGCGCGTGTTCGGCTCCCGCTTGCGCGTCCCGCGCCGCGTCCAGAACCGTCTCGGCGAACTCCTCGTCGTCACAGCGCATCGGCGGGAGGTCTTGGTCCACGGTCCACTCGACGCCCTCGATTTCCTCGACGCGCTCCAGCGGGGCGCGCTCGCCGGGGACCGTCCGCTCGTCCACCGTGATTTCGCAGGACTCGGGGATGACGTTCCACGCGCTCCCGCCGTCGATTCCGGTGACGGCGACGCTCCCCCGGACCTCCTCGCCCAGCACTTCGACCGCGGGGAAGTCGAGGTCCCGAATCACGTCCACCGCGTCGCAAGCCCGGTAGACCGCGTTCTCGCCGGACTCCGGTTCGCTGGCGTGGGCGGCCGCGCCGCGGGCGGTGACGGTGCTTCCCCGGCGGCCCTTGTGCGCGACCGCAACGTCGGTCACGCCCGCCGAGGAGTACCCCGTCGACCCCTCGCCGACCACGGCGTAGTCGGGGGCGAAACCCTCGTCGATGGCGGCCCGCGCGCCGTCGCCGCCCTGCTCCTCGCCGACGAAGCTAGCGAAGACGAGTTCGCAAGTAGGGTCCGCGTCCCGAAACGCGAGCATCGCGGCCGCGACCGCGCCCTTCATGTCGGCGGTGCCCCGGCCGTAGAGGCGGCCGTCGCGCTCCTCGACGACGTACTCGCCGTCGTCGGTGGTCTGTGAGTCGGCGGGCGGTACCACGTCGTGGTGTCCGACGAGCGCGACCGAGGAGGCCCCCGAACCGCGGGTGGCGAGGACGTTCCCCGCCTCGTCGCGCGTGACGCTGGCGTCGGTCTCGTCGCGGAGCCAGTTCTCGACGTAGTCGCCCGCCTCGGTCTCGTCGTCGTGGGAGGGAATCGAGACGAGTTCGCGGGTCAGCTCGGTGATTTCGCTCATGGGTCGAGTGTGGACCGCGAGGCGCTTGAACTCGTGGGTCGCGGAACCGCGCTGGCGCGGTGGCGGTGTTTCGTCGGCAGTCGCTCCGACGGCTCGCTCCTCGTCGGACACTGATACGTCGTCGCTTGAGAAATACGCGGCTACTTCCGAGCAACAAAAAGCGTTCCGACAGACTACAGTTGCTCGCGCTCGTACTCCCGGAGTTGCTCCTGCAACCGGTCGAGTTCGTGGGCGGTCTCGCCGTCGGCGTCGTCGCTCAGGCGGTCTATCTCCGCGCGGACTTCCTTGATGCGGTCGGGTTTGGCGGCGTTCTCGCCCGACTCCATCCCCGCGAGGGCCTCCTCGATGGAGTCGAGGGTCAGTCGCACGTCGCGGTCGGCGTCGGTGTCCTCCCGAACGCGCCGAATCTCCTCGTGAATCGCGCCGAGTTCGACCATGGTCGGTTCGACGCGCGCCACGAGAAAAGAGGTGACGGCCTCGTCGGTTCTCCAGATGGGTCGTAGACCGGCCAGCGCGTCGTCTCCTCCCTGACGGGTCGGGCACAAAGTGAAAGGGCGAGCGCGAACTACGTGGCCCATGTCTGGGGAGACGCAGTTTACCAGCGAGGACTCCGGGACGAGCGCCGAGGAGCGCGCGGTGAACGTCACCGACGAGCAGGCGGCGGGCGTCTCCGCGGAGCGTCCGACGACCGTGGAGGGTCGATGCGGGTACACCCACGAGGCCAGCGCGGTGACGGGCCTCGGCGGGGTCTGTTGCTGGCGGCCGACGTGGGGCGACACCGACCGGTGCATCTGGCACGCCGACGTCGCCCAGAAACCCTCGCGGGAACTGGAGAGCGCCGCGCCGACCGTCGGCGACCGCCTCGACGGCGCGATATTCCGCGACGTCGAGTTGTCCGGGAGCGACTGGCTCGCGGGCCGGACCGTCACCGACGCGCGATTCGTCAACTGCAACCTCGAAGAGACCGACGTGAGCGGCGCGGACCTCCGGTACTCCCACTTCGAGGGCGTGGACGCACAGTCGGTGAACCTCCGCGGGTCGAACCTCGAACACACCGAGTTCCACCGCACCGACCTCCGAGGAGCGGACCTCCGCGGGGCGCGCCTCCACTACGCCGTCTTCGACAACGCGCGAATCGCCGAGTCCACCAACTTCGGCAACAACGTCGTCTACGAGGAGGAACTGCTGGACGCCGAGGATGACGAGTTCACTTCGCTCCGCGTCCAGCGCGAACTCGAGAGCGACGACGACCGGATGAACCGCTACGAGGCGGCCCACTGGACCTACAAGGAACTCCAGCGACTCACCCAGGAGAACGGGCTGACCGCGGCCTCGCGCGACTACTACCTCCAGCAGAAGGACGTGCGCAGGCGGGAGGCGTGGGAGTACGGCTCGTACCCCCGCGCGCTGGCCAAGGAGGCGTGGCGCTGGACGACCGGCTACGGGTCGAATCCGTGGCGGGTCATCGCCACCGCCGCGGCCGTCATCGTCGTCTGCGCGGTCCTGTTCCCGCTGTTGGGCGAGGTCCACGCCGGGACGCCGAGCGGGACGCCCGCGAAGTACTTCTTCGACCCCGGCATGGGGCTGTACTACAACTTCGTCGTGTTCCTCCACAGCCTCTACTTCAGCGTCGTCACCTTCGCGACGCTGGGATACGGCGACATGCAACCCGTCCTGATCGGCGCGCAGGCCATCGCGGCCGCCGAGGCGCTGTTCGGCCAACTGCTGATGGCCCTGCTGGTGTTCGTCATGACCCGGAACGTGACGTGGTCGGAGTAGAGGGTCGCGGGTCGCACGTCCGGGCGTGGTGTCGGCGAGGACTCGTTAGATGCTACAGTCGTCCACGTACTCGAAGCCCTCGTCGTAGTCGTCGGCGTCCTCGGGGTCCGCCCCGGAGTCGTCGCGCGGGACGAAATCGGGCGGGCCGGAGTCCGACGAGTCGGCCTCGTCGCGGTCGAACGCGAGCGGGTCCGACTCGCCGCGGTCGCGGTCGTCCGAGTCGGACGCGGCGCTGGCGGCCGCGTCGCCGAATCGGGCCGCGGAATCGTCGGTCTCCTCGTCGGCCAGTTTTCGCTCGATGGCGTCGGCGACCCACGCTTCCAGCGACTCGCCGCCGTCGAGGTGGTCGTCGATGCGTGCCTTCGTGTCGGCTTCGACCGTGACCACGAGGTGTTCGTGACGCATGGCTCGCGATACGTCACTCGCCCGGATAAGCTAGTCGTCCGTATCGGAACTGGTCCCGGTCACTCGTCTACCGCCTCGGTGGCCTCGTCGGCGGCGCTCTCGGGGCGCGCCGCGTCGAACGCTGCGACGACGAGCGCCCCGACCTGATTGAACACGAGGTCGTTTATCACGTCGTCCAGTCCGTACTGGACCAGCAGGGCCTTCCCGCCGACCATCGCGGCGACTTGCTCGGTCCCGAACTCCAGAATCTCCCAGAGGACGCCGAACGCCATGACGAACACGAGGACGAACGCGAACTGGAGCTCCGGCGGAAGCTGGGTCTTCTCGGAGTTGCGGTCCACGGCCTTGACCGTCACGTAGCCGACGGCCGCGACGATGGACGCCGAGAGGGCGTGAGCCACCGAGTCGTACCACGGCAACTGCTGGTAGGGACCCAGTATCCCGACCGCGTGGACGAACACCGCCGTCGAAATCCAGAGGACGTAGCCGGCGTCGAGCGAGATGCCCGCGTCCCGCCGGAGGAGCGCCGGAACGAACGTGACCGCCAGCGCGACGGCTCCGTTGACCGCGACGCCGAGCTCTCCTCGGTAGAGTCCGTAGCCGACGATACCGACCAGTCCGAGTTGGAGCAGGCGGACCAGCCACCGTTCGCGCTCGTCGTCCAGCAGGCCGTCGCCGTCCCCGTCGTCCCGTTCCAGCGGGTCGCCGTCGGCGGTCGTCTCGTCGCCCGCGAGCCCACCGGCGTCGTCCTCGTTCGACAGTCCGGTCATCCGCGCTCGCCCTCCGGGAGGTCGGAGGCGCGCTCGTCGTTCGGTTCGACGACCTCGAAGTGGACCTCGAAGACGCCCGCCGCGAGAACTCCAGCGACGGTCGCGCGGACGAACTCCCGCATCACCGCGTCGGTCGTGGTGAGCAACTCGGTGCCGAGCCACCGATCGGACGCGAACTGGAGGACCGCCCAGAGGCCGATGGCCGCCATCGTCGTCAACACGACCGTCAGGTCCGCGAACCACGGAGCCATCTCCGTCTCGGTGAACAGCGTCAACTCGACCACGACCGCGAGCGCCACCGCCGCGACTCCGCCGTAGACCGCGAAGTCGGTCAGCCACGGGAGGTCGAACGCTCGCGTCACCGCGGGGAGCGCCGCCAGTCCGGTGACCGAGGGCGGGAGGACGGTCCCGACGTCTCGGGCCGCGACCGGCGGGAGAACCAACACCACGAGCGTCACGCCGAGGAGCGCCGCCCACACGAGGTCGTCGGTCAGGACGCTCTCGACCATCGCCACGGCGAGGAGGCCCACCGAGAGCCAACTGAGTTGGCGGGCGCGCTCCTCGGACAGCGTATCGAACACGAGTAGAACGACGAACGGCGTCCACGCGATTGAAGCTTGTTGCCCCGCTCCCGGTTCCGGGGGTTGCGCGCCCGAAGCGGCGTTCTGGTCGCTCCTCGAAGCATACCCCTTATGGGTGCGCCGACCCAAGGTGCCTGCATGAACGTTCTACCGGACACGAGCGTCGTCATCGACGGGCGAATCTCAGAGCGTGTCGATGACGGCGAGTTCGCGGGTGCGACCGTCCTGATTCCGGAGGCGGTCGTCGCCGAACTCGAAGCGCAGGCCAACCGCGGCCAAGAGAGCGGGTGGGACGGCCTCTCGGAACTCCAGCGGCTCGCGGACCTCGCGGACGACGGCGACGTCGAAGTCGAGTACGTCGGCGAGCGCCCGGACCCCGAGGCCGCGGGCCGCGCCCACGAGGGCGAAATCGACGCCCACATCCGGGAGTTGGCCGCCGACCACGACGCCACCTTCGTCACCAGCGACAGCGTGCAGGCCGAGGTGGCGAAGGCGAAGGGCCTCGACGTGGAGTTCATCGCGCCGAAGACCGACGACGGCGAGATCGGCAGCCTCGCCATCGAGGAGTTCTTCGACGACCAGACGATGAGCCTCCACCTCCGGGCGGGAGTCGCGCCGATGGCCAAGCGCGGCGACATCGGCGAGATGCACTACCAGCAGATACGCGACGAGGTCTCGACCGAGGAGCAACTCAAGGAGTACGCCAGCGAGATTATCGACTCTGCGAAGCGAAGCAACGAGGGGTTCATCGAACTCTCCGAAGACGGGATGACCATCGTCCAGTTCCGCGACTACCGCATCGCGGTCGCCGAACCGCCGTTCGCCGACGCGTGGGAGATCACCGCGGTCCGACCCATCGTCAAGACCGACATGGAGGACTACGAGTTCGCCGACGAACTCAAAGAGCGACTGCTGGAACACCAGCGCGGCGTCCTCATCTCCGGGTCGCCCGGTGCCGGGAAGTCCACGTTCGCGCAGGCGGTCGGCGAGTTCCTCGCGGACAACGACTTCGCGGTCAAGACGATGGAGAAGCCCCGCGACTTGCAGGTCGGCCCGGAGATCACTCAGTACACCGAACTGAGCGGCGAGATGGAGAAGACCGCCGACTCGCTGCTGATGGTCCGGCCCGACTACACCATCTACGACGAGGTGCGCAAGACCGACGACTTCGAGGTGTTCGCCGACATGCGACTCGCGGGCGTCGGCATGATCGGCGTCGTCCACGCGACGCGGGCCATCGACGCGCTCCAGCGCCTCGTCGGCCGGGTCGAACTCGGCATGATTCCCCAAATCGTGGACACGGTAGTCTACATCGAGGCCGGGAAGGTCGAAAAGGTCTACGACGTGACGACGCAGGTGAAGGTGCCCGAGGGCCTGATGGAGGAGGACCTCGCGCGCCCGGTCATCATGATTCAGGACTTCGAGACCGGTCGCCCCGAGTACGAAATCTACACCTTCAACCGGCAGGTCGTCACCGTGCCGCTCAACGAGGGCGAGCGCGAGGAGAGCGGCGTCTCGAAGCTCGCGAAGCAGGAGATCGAGCGGGAGATTCAGTCGGTCGCCCGCGGTGCCGTCGAGGTCGAGGTGCAGGGCCAGAACCGCGCCACGGTCTACGTCACCGAGGACGACATCTCCTACGTCATCGGGAAGGGCGGCGGCCGCATCGAGGACATCGAGAACCGACTCGGCATCGACATCGACGTGCGGACCCACGACGAGAACCCACAGTCCTCGTCGGGTGCGGGCGGTGCGGGCGCGGCCGGTGCGGGCGGCGCGGGTGCCTCCCGCGGCGAGGTCGTGACCCCCGAAATCACCTCCCGGCACATCGTCCTGCCGACCGACGGCCACGCGGGCGAGACCGTCGAGGTGCAGGCCGACGGCGAGTATCTGTTCACCGCGACGGTGGGTCGGGGCGGCGACATTCAGGTCTCGCGCGGCAGTGCGATTGCCGAGGAGTTAGAGCGCGCCATCGACCGCGAACAGGCGATTACGGTCGTCGGGGCGTAGCGGGGTCGGACGTTTGGCCGCCCCGATTCGGTGTCGGCCCGTCGAGGAGACTACAGTTCCGCGAGTTCGTCGGTCAGGTCGTCGTCCAACTGTCGTTTTAGGATGCGGAAGTTGGCGGCCGTCTCGTCGCCGACGAGCGAGCGCAACTGCTCGTACGAGATTTCGTCGTCGTAGTACGCACCGGCGAGTTCTTAGTCGGTCCGGGAGGAGTCGGCCTGCGCCTTCGACCGCGAGGAGCCACAGTTCTCGCCGGACGGCTCGTCTTCGGTCACGTTCGTCTTCCCTCACGCCTCCCTCGTAACGATACTGGTCGCGGGCCGGATACCCCGGCGACCGCTTCGACGGTAACCCTAAAATACGCTATATTTTTCGGAGTCGGCCGTCGCCGACGATTCGTCTCGTCTCGCCAAAAATCCGTCACGATTCGTCGCCGGTGCCAGCCTGCACGCTCTGTTCCCACTTCCTTGGAATCGGATGCCGGTTATATAGGCCCCGTACGTCAATAGAGAGATACCAACGATGTCTGCCGACGAGTTCGTAGAGGGCGACGGCGACTGTGTATCGGACGGCCAATGGTCCGACGTGCGGATGAACGCCGACGCCACGAGTGCCTTTCTGGAACGGAAAGGGTGGGGATGCCTGACCCTCGCGGACGGTGGGTGTGCCTACTCGGTCCCGATGTCGTTCGGATACGACGGCGAGGAGACCGTCTACTTCCACCTCCAGACCGACGAGCGAAGCGAGAAGATGGCGTACCTCGACGCGACCGAACGGGCGACGCTCCTCGTTCCCGAGGTCGAACCGCCGGACTGGACCAGCGTCGTCGTCCGCGGTCCGATCGAGTCGGTCCCCGACGACGAGGTGGACGACGCCTACGTCGCGTGCGCGGAGAACGCGTGGTTCCCGGCCTGTCCGTGGCCCGAGGACCGCGACCCGACCGAACTCAGGTTCTACAAACTGGCGGCCGACGAGGTGACCGGCCGGAGCGCGGTCGTCGGCGAGTGAGTCCCGGACCGTCAGTCCCCGGTCGCGCCGACCGCCGCCTCGCCGACCGGCGTGTCGGTGCCGAGATAGCGGTACCACAGCACCAGCAGACTCGGCAGGACGACCACGCTGGAGACGAACGCGAACACGATGGTCGTCCCCGTGACCAGTCCGAACCGCTGGAGCGAGGGCACCAGCGCGAACAGCAGGACGCCGAACCCGCCAGCGGTCGTGACCGCGCTCGCCAGTAGCGCGCCGCCGGTCCCCGAAAGCGTGGTCTCCAAGGCCGCCGCGGCGTTCGCGCTCGTCGTCAACTCCTCGACGAAGCGTTCGCTGATGTGGATGGCGTAGTCCACGCCGATACCGATGGCGATGCTGGCGATGATGGCCGTCTCGGTGTTGAACGGAATCCCCAGCAGATACATCGCGCCGAGAATCCAACTCAGCGCGAAGACGACCGGGACCATCGTGACCGCGCCCAGCGAGAGGGTGCCGTAGCGCCGGTAGAAGATGACCGTCAGGAACGAGACGATGACCCCGAGCGTGATGAGGAACGTCTCGACCAGCGTCGAGAGGAGTCCCTGCTGGACGATTTCGTTGATAATCGGTTGGCCCGTCGCGGTCGCGGTCAGGTCGCTGTCTCCGTCGATTCCCTCGGCGACGGCCCGCATCTCGCTGGTGACGGTGCCGGTGTCGGCCCCGCCCCGGATGGCGACCGCGAGACGGAGGGCGCGATACTCGCCGTCGTCGGTGCGGTAGACGACCGCGGCCGCCTCGTCGGGAGCCGCGGCGTACAGCGCGTCGTAGACCGCTTCGAGGTCGCGGTCCGGAATCCCGTCGCCGTCGGCGTCGCGCTCGGCGACGACCCGCGCGAACGAGTCGTTCTGCGCCGAGACGCGCCGAATCGTGGAGAGCGGGCCGTCCACGCTCGGTCGCCCGCTGGCGAGCGTGATGGCGGTCGAGGAGCGGTTTATCTCGTCGCGTCCGGCCGCGAGGCGGTCGAGGGTGTTCGGCGACGTGACCGGTCCCTCCACGAGGAGTTGGACCTGTGAGCGGTCGCGCGACTGGACGAAGTTGTCGTTGAGGTAGACGACGTTCTCCCGGAGGTCGTAGTCGCCCGGCCGGAGCGGGCCGGGCAGCGAGTCCATCCAGTCGGGGGAGTCCCGCGGCAGGAAGTCCACCTGATTGATGGAGGTGTCGATGTCGGTGGCGGCGTAGGCACCGCCCGCGCTCGCCACCAGTGCGACGAGGACTATCGCGACCGGGAGCTTGCGGGCCGCGGTCGCGCCGACCCCAAGTAGGCGGTTGGCCGGGCTCGCGCCGGTGCCGAACGCGCGCTTGCGGCGGTCGAACCCGAACCGTTCGAGGAGACCGTCGAGTTCGAGTTTGAGCGCGGGCAGGAGTCCGGCGAACACGACGAACGCCGAGACGATGCCGAACGCCGAGACGAGACCGAACTGGCGGATGGACTCGATGGGACTGACGAGGTTCGAGGTGAACCCGACCGCGGTGGTGAAGGTGGTCGCCGCCAAGGCGACGGTCACGCCCGCGAGTCCGGCCCGCATCGCCTCGCGCGGGGCGCGCTCGGAGTCGTCGGCTCTGGCCTCCCGATAGCGCATGACGACGTGGAGCGCGTAGTCGATGGAGAGACCGACGAGCAGGAACGGGACCGCGATGAGAATCTGGGTCACGCCGATTCCGGCCCATCCCATGAACCCGCCCATCCAGACGAGGACCAACAGGGTCCCGGCGAGGCCGAGAATCACGTCCACGAGGTCCCGGTAGGCGACGAACAGGACCCCGACGACCAGCAGGAACGCGAAGGGCGTGATGACCGCGAAGCTCTCGCCGGTCGCCCGCCCGGACTCCTCGTCCACGATGCCAGCGCCGAAGACGAACGCGTCGGTCGATTCGACCGTCCGGTCGGCGATGGTCTGGGTGGCGAGTTGGGCCGCGACTGTCTCGTCGGAGAGGGCGTCGCCCGAGGTGTCGGCCTGTTGGAAGACGAAGACGACGCGCGCGGAGGCGGTGGTCGTCCCCGGTTCGTAGTCGGTCGCCAGCAGGGTGAAGGGGTCTACCGGCCCCGCGGCCGACCGGTCGGGATCCAAGACGGTCAGGAGAACGCGGTCGATTTCGGACTGGGACATCGACTCCAGTTGGTCGATTTGAGCGTCCAGCGACGGCGGGCGGACGGGCGGCGCACCGGCGCCGGTCGCGTCGGCGTCACCGCCGGACGCGCGCTCTTGGCGAATCGCGGCGGTCGCCACGAGGTTCGAGAGGCCGACCGTCGATTGGCCCTCGCGGAGCGTCGCGTTCACCGTCTCGTTCTCCCGGAGTCGCTGTTGGAGCCTGAGCGTCTCGATTAGCGACTCCTTGGTCAACACGTCGTCGCCGCGGACGACGACCTGCGCGACCGAAGTGTTCTCGTCGCCGGTCGTGAAGTTCGACTGGAGGTAGTCGAGTTTCTGGGCTTCGGTCGAGTCGCTCCCGAAACTGGCGATGGTCAGTCCGGCGTCGATGTTCGCGGCACCGTACCCGACCGCGGCGGTCGAGACGAGGAGGACCGCGAGGACGACCTTGCTGTACGTCGTCAGCGCGTCGGCGTATCTGTCGGCGAAACCCATCGTTGCTCGGGGAGTTCGCACTCGTAGTATAAATGGTTGTAGATTTCTACAATAACTCTCGATCCGGGCGACCCGAAATCCCTTAATCACGAGTAGCGCCTGCACATACATCAGAGACGACATGAGCGCGCACGACGCGGTCGAGGCCCTGCGGGAACTCGGACTGTCGAACTACGAGGCGCAGGTGTTCGTGGCGCTCCAGCGTCTCGGCACCGGGAGCGCCCAAGCGGTCAGTCGGGTCTCGGACGTGCCCCGGTCGCAGGTCTACGGCGCGGCCGACGACTTGGCGAGTCGGGGACTCGTGGAGGTGGTCGAGTCCTCGCCCAAGGAGTACCGGCCGGTGAGCCTCGCGGCCGCCCGCGAGCAGTTGCGCGAGGCCGTCGAGCGCCAACACGAGCGCGCGTTCCGGAACCTCGAAGCGGTCCGCAACGAACACGCCGACCGCGGCGACGAGCGCGATGTGGCGACCCTCCACGGCCACCACCCCATCCACGAGCGCGTCGCGTCGCTGGTCGAGGAGGCCACCGAGCGCGTCATCTTGGTCGCGGGGAGCGAGGACCTCCTCGCCGAGCAGGTCGCGTCGGCGCTCCGAGCGCGCGCCGAGGCGGGCGTGTCGGTGCTGGTCGTCACCGAGGAGTCCGCGGTCGCAGACCTGTTCGACGACGACCCGGTTCGGGTCGTCATCGCGTCGCGCGAGGGGACCGGCGGATTCACCGGGCGGACGCTACTGGTGGACGACGCGACGGTCCTGCTGTCGGTCCGGACCGACGACGATACCGAACCGTTCGACGAGACCGCACTCTGGACCGCGGACACGCGCATCGGCGACATCCTCGCGGCGTACGTCCACGCGGGGATGCAGTCGGGGTTCGAGGAGTAGTCCGAAAACCAGTCGGCCCGCGACGGTCGCGAGCGAGTCAGTCGGCGCAGTTCTGCGCGTCAGTGCAGTCGGCCGACGTGTCACAGGAGACGTCGATTTCGTAGAGGTTCTGGCGGGCGTCGGCGAAGTAGACGTCCTCCTCGACTACCTCCAGTTCTTCGAGTCGTTCGAGTGCGTACCGAACCGTACGCGCCGATAGCATCGATTCCTCGACGATTTCCTTCTGGGTCAGCGCACCCTTGTATTCGAGTACCTTGAAGACCAACTTCGCGCTCGGCGGCAGGTCGTCGATGTCCTCTAACTCGGACTGAGTTGCCATCGTTACGAATCGAAACACGCGACCAGTATAAAAGTATTGAGAACGTCTGGCACTGTCCGGCGGCCGGGTCGACTGGCAGTCGCGCACGGACGATGGAAATCGGGGCGCTCCTCGGCGAGTCGGACCGACGAGGCGCGTCGGAGTGTCCGTACGTAACAAAAAGGCCTTCAACTCGGGTCCCCCAACGTCACGCATGGCGACCGAACAGGTATCCGAGCGGCGGTCTTCCCACGTCAGGGGTGTGACGGTGACGGCAGTCGCCACGCTCGCTGGCGTCGCGGCGGCGTTCGTCTCCGCCGCGTTTCTCGGGACCGCGGCCAAAGACCAACTCGGACTGGCAATCGTGGCGGGGTTCGTCTTCGCCCAGTTGCCGGTCCTCCAAGTGATGGGCATCGACGTGGAGGACTTCTCCACGAAAGACCACCTCTACGTGCTGTTCATGACGTTCTCGATGTGGTTCGTGACGTGGACGATTCTGTTGACGAACGGAGTCACCTTCTAATCCATGGCGGACGACAGTATCGCGGTCGTGGACCTCGAACGGTGTCAACCGGACCGGTGCAGTTACGAGTGTAAGAACTACTGCCCGCCCAACCGGACCGGCAAGGAGTGTATCACCTTGCGCGGCGACGACGCCGACGAGGGCGACCCCGACCAAGTACACATCAGCGAGGAGATTTGCCTCGGTGAGACCTGCGGTATCTGCGTCGAGAAGTGTCCGTTCGACGCCATCGAGATAATCAACCTCCCCCAAGAGCTGGAGGACGACCCCGTGCATCGGTACGGCGAGAACGCCTTCTCGCTGTACGGACTGCCGGTCCCGCTGGAGGGGCAGGTCACGGGCATCCTCGGGCCGAACGGTATCGGGAAGACGACCGCGGTCAAGATTCTGGCGGGCGAACTCGCGCCGAACCTCGGCCAGCACGCCGACCCGCCGGGGTGGGACGCGGTGCTGGACGCCTACCGCGGCACGGAGTTGCAGGACTACCTCGCGGACGTGCGCGACGGCGAGGTCAGCGTCGCGCGCAAGCCCCAGTACGTGGACAAGATTCCCGACCAGTTCGGCGGTCCGACCGCCGAACTGCTGGAGCAGACCGACGAGCGGGGCGTCTTGGACGAGTTGCTCGAACGGCTCGACATCGAACACGTCGTGGACCAAGACATCGACAGTCTGTCGGGCGGCGAACTCCAGCGCGTCGCGCTGGTGGCGTGTCTCGCCCGCGACGTGGACTTCTACTTCATCGACGAGATTACGCCGTATCTGGACATCAGCCAGCGCGTGAAGGCCGCGCGCCTGATTCAGGAGATGGCCGAAGAACACGGCAAGTCGATGCTGGTGGTCGAACACGACCTCGCCATCCTCGATTTGGTGGCGGACAACCTCCACGTCGCGTACGGTGAACCCGGCGCGTACGGTGTCATCACGTCGCCCAAATCCGTCCGGAACGGCATCAACGAGTATCTGAAGGGCTACCTCCAGAACGAGAACATGCGCATCCGGCCCGACGCCATCGAGTTCGAGGAGCACGCTCCTCGGCAGGTGACGCGGGCCGACACGTTGGTCGAGTACCCCGACATCTCGAAGTCCTACGGCGAGGGCGAGTTCGGACTGGACGTCGAAGGCGGCAAGATTCGGGAGAACGAGGTGCTGGGCATCGTCGGCCCGAACGGTATCGGGAAATCGACGTTCGCGCAGCTGCTGGCGGGGCGACTCGAACCCGACGAGGGCGAGGCGGACTTCGACTTGGACATCGCGTACAAGCCTCAGTACATCGAGATAGACCAGCCGATGCGGACCGACAGCTTCCTGCGCTCGATCACCGACCGCGTGGGGTCGTCGTACTGGAACACCGAAATCGCCCAACCGCTCCAACTGGAACGCATCATGGAGCAACAGCTCACCGACCTCTCGGGCGGCGAGCGCCAGCGCGTGGCCATCGCGGCCTGCCTCTCGGAGTCGGCGGACCTCTACCTGCTGGACGAGCCGTCGGCGTATCTCGACGTCGAACAGCGGGTCCGCGCGACCAACGCCATCCGGCGATTCGCCGAACAGCAGGACGCCACCGTGATGGTCATCGACCACGACATCTACATGATAGACCTGCTGGCCGACCGCCTGATGGTCTTCGACGGCGAACCCGCGGTTCGCGGCCGCGCCAGCGCGCCCAAGGGGATGCGCGAGGGCATGAACGACTTCCTCGCGAACCTCGACATCACCTTCCGGCGCGACGAGAACGTCGGCCGCCCGCGCATCAACAAGCCGGGGAGCCAGTTGGACCGCGAGCAGAAGAAGGAAGGCGAGTACTACTACGCCCCCTGAGTCGGTCGCTTCGCTCGCCGCCACGGAACCGAACCGTTTTCGTCAACGGACTCATAGCCCCACGCAGTGACACGTCTTCCCGACTGGCTCGGTACCGGATCCGAGCGCCGTGCAAAGCTCCTCGCGTGTCTCGCCGTTCTCAGCATCGCGGTCGCGACCGTCGGCGTGCTGGCCGCCCCCGACCAACCGCGCCGGACCGTCGCCGCGGAGTCGCCGGAAAACAACACCCTCGTCGCGTTACAGGGGTACAAACACGAGGGGAAAGCCGTCGAACTCACGCCGGAGGGCGACGTCGTCTGGGAGTACGCCGAACCCGACGACGTGTTCGACGTGGAGGCGCTGGGTCCCGACCGCGTGCAGGTCTCGTCGGCGACCGAAATCGCCGACCGGAACTGCCCCGACCGCTACCGAAACGACGGGTTCCCCAACTGCGTCGAGAACAGCCTCAGAATCGTCGAGCAGTCGAGCAACGAGGTGGTGTGGAACTACTCGTGGTACGACGTGGAACTCCACGAACACGAACTCCACGACGCCGACCACTACACCGTTCCCGCCGACGGCGAGACCGGCGCGAGCGACGGGGCGGCGTCCGGCGAGGAGAGCGGGGCCGACGGCCGCGCGGACCGCTGGGTCATGGTGGACATGGGCAACGACCGCGTGTTCGCCGTGAACCGCGAGAAGGAGATCGTCTGGCAGTGGAACGCCACCGACACGTACGACCGGCCCGACCGGATGGGACCGGAGAGCGACTGGACGCACATGAACGACGTGGACCGCCTCCGGCCCGGCGTGTTTCAGGTCAGCCTCCGGAACTTCGACACCGTAATCGAACTCCACGTCGAGAACGGTTCGACGCCGGGCGAGCGGTCGGTCAGCGTCGAACCGGTCGTCGGCCCGAACCAGTTCGCCGGGAAGGGCGACGTGCTGTACGAACAGCACAACCCCGACCGCCTCGCCGACGACCACCTGCTGGTCGCAGACAGCGAACACGACCGCGTGGTCGAGTTGAACTCCTCGGGCGAGGTCGTCTGGGAGTTCGGCGGAGGCGCGACGCTGAACTGGCCACGGGACGCCGACCGCCTGCCCAACGGCCACACGCTGGTCACCGACTCGTACAACGACCGCGTGGTCGAAGTGAGCGACGAGGGCGAAATCGTCTGGGCGGTCGAGACCGGCGGTCTCCCCTACGAGGCCGACCGCCTGCCCGGCGAGTGGA
>SDGW01000291.1_pt1 | contig 21160 bp, 29 predicted proteins | sample 2873831 | NCBI WGS metagenome assembly SDGW01 (sample SAMN08132700, study PRJNA421101) | hypersaline lake metagenome | isolation source: celular fraction 0.22 microns magnesium sulfate-rich crust from ephemeral... | place: Spain: Penahueca Lagoon, Toledo | collected 2011-07
TAATGGCTCATCGGCTCGTAGACCTGTTTCGCCTCTTTGTCCACGGTCGGCTCGTCAATCTCCTCGACCGCCCCGTCCGGAGATTCGTAGAGGATTCCGCTGTCGTCTCGGATGTCTACTTCGGTGCCGTCCTCCGCGATGAACACCGGAAGGTCCGGGGTATACCACTTGACTTCGGGGCACCACTCGCCGTCGATTCGCACCGACAGTTTGAGTGCGCCCATCTCGGCTACTGCGCGCTCCGTGCGGGGTTCGCTCTCCGAATCTAGTTCGCTCATGCTTCGATCTCCTCCTTGGGCGTGTGAACTGTCATCTCTCGGACGTGAATGTTCCAGTCGGTCGGGTAGTCTTCCGGGCGAGACCAGCCTTCGCGGAGACGCGAGTCACTCCACTCTCCCAACTCGAAGGCATCATAGTCTGGGGAGTTCTCCGCACAGGTCTCGACCTTTTCGCCGATACGTCGCTCGGCTTCCGCTCGCGTCGTGGCGAGAACCGTGTTGCCTTGCCCGTGCGCGTTCTCGAACATACCGAAGTAGACGGTACTCGTTTCCTTCTCTAAATCACAAGAAGACTCACTCATCGACACGCACCTCCTCGCTCACAACACGAGACTCAAGTTCATCCACGTCGCCGACGGCCTCACTCATCGCCTCGTGCGCCTCGTCTTCCGACGCCCACACGCGGAATGAATCCTGCCACTCGTCAGTGGTTGACTCGGTTGTGTTCCGATGCTGGTAGAACCAGTGCGTCTCAACCTCAACTTTCACGCCGTCCAACTTCTCGGGGCGTGTCCGCACGTCCTCAACTCCAAACCGGACACTGTCCGCCGCTCGGTCAACGGCACGGTCTGCGTCTGGCGCGACAGCTTCGACGTATTCGTCGGATTCGTTCGCCCCTAATGCTTCGTAGGCCCGGTCGTTGTACTGGAGCGTGACGCCGAACAGATGCCACGTTTCGCTACGCGCGCTCGCGCTCGCACTCAATCTTGATGCGCTTCCGGAGTCCTGTTTCGACGACATTACGCTTCGACCTCCCGCTCCAACTCGCAGTGATTGAGACAGTCCAGTTCGACGAACACGTAGTCGTCTTCATCGCGCTTCACGAACCGAATCTCGTCGCGAATGAACACGCATCCCGCCGAGTACAGCACGGAGAGGTTCACCATCTCTATCTCTCCCGACGTGTCAACCTGCACTGTCTTCTTGGACAGTTCTCCGTAGGCTGTCTCGCTCTCGATGATGTTCGCGACGGTACCGCGGATGGACTCGAACGGATGGTCGTAGAACTCCATCTCCAGAAAGATGTCGTCGCCTTCTTCCGCGTCCGTCAGCACGTCTCGCGGGCCATATCCCGCTTCGTCGTGCGTGGAAATGGTTTCCGTTTCAGTACTTGTTCCGCCGTCCGAATCTCGTTCTGTCTGGCTCATTGTTGTCTCCATTTGATGTCTGCGCGTAGTTCACGCTCGCCAGCGTCGGTCGTCTGATAGTACTTTTCGCGGCCGCCGCGTTTGCTTTCGACGAGACCCATGTTGCCGAGTGCGGTGAGCGCGTTGTAGACGCTCGTTTCGGTCACGGTGTCGTCGTAGCTGTCTTCGAGGGTGGCGACTACTGTGACGCCTTTGGGGGCATCCATGCCTGCGAGTTGCGCGAGTACGTCACGCTGTAGTGCGCTTAGTTCTACCAACGGTCGTTCAGAATTTTTGACTGCCATCTTCATTGGACACTATATATTTCTAGACACTTAGACTTATGGACAATATGTCTTTTTGTCTATTCTTGAACGTAGACTTCACCATCTATATCACTGAAAGGTGAAAATAGCGACTTGTCTATTGAGATAACGGAAACACCCCTAAGAAGGCGGCACTAAGACTGGCCGCCAAATAAATTTGCGAATCGCCTACCTGTCCTTGTAGATTCTCCCGAAACTACCTAGACTCTGTTGCAACAGTATCAAGGTCGTAGTCGGCGTGGACTGCTCAACGTGGGCCGCGCGGATGGTCTCGGGGACACTCACCCGTCGGCACTCCCGTAGTAGGCGTCCCACTCGTCTCGCGGACACCAAAGCGGACACCCGGTACACGTCGCCTGTCCGTCGTCGGCCACGACGCTCCCGCCACAGTCCGGGCACTCACCGAGACAGTCGCCATCCGCGTCGGTCTCCTCGCCGAGGCCGTCGAGCGCGTCGCTCAGGGTGTCCTGCTCGGCGACGGCCGGTTCGATGAACTCAGCGGCGGATTGGTCGGCGACGAGCGCCGTCGCGCCACCGTCGGCAGGTTCGATGCGTTTCACCCACTGAAGCCCCTCGTTCGACGGCCAGTCCATCGTCGGCGTGTTTGGTTCGTTCGGGATTTTCAGGTCGTACTCAGTACCGTTCCCTTTAAGGTAGACAACAGTGTAAGGATGTTCTGGCCCCGACCCTTCTGTCGTTTCGATGTCCGTCACTTCGAGCGGCGTCTGCCGGAGATTGATGTAGACCTCCATGCCGATTTCGAGTGACTTGCCGACCGCACAGAGCCACTCGTCCGAGTAGTCGAACTCGAAGATGTTGTCTACGTCTGTAGGTGTGGTTTTCGCGTTGTTCATCGGTTCTCCCTCCGAATTCGTCGGAGTCGAAGCAGATTCGAGAAGCACTTTGTGCAGAACGAGAGGTCAGTGTACTGCTTGGCGATCGCCTCGGCGCTGCCGGCTTCGACGCGGCCCCAGTGCGACCTATCGGGGAGGCGCTGGCCGCACGTCGGATGGAACTCGTAGTCGTGGTCGTCGCCCTGTGACTCGTTGCGCTTGTGGACCGTCCGACTCGGCGAGAAGACGAACTGGCAGTCCTGTCCGGCGTTCGAGACCTCCAGCGGGTCCGAGACTCGAATCGTGAACTCACTCACGTCTTCCCACCTCGCTTCTCCGTGGTTTCGGCCCCGCAGACTGGGCACTCATCGGGCAAGTCGATGTCCACGTACACCCGTTCGCCGTCAGACGCCGATGCCCCGCAGAATCGCTTGCCGAGTTCGAACTCGCTGCACGCCTCGCAGACGACCCGGCGGGTACGGTGAATCGTCTTCCCGTCGAAGTCGTTGCGTGCGCTCACGCCTTCCCACCGCCCTCGGTAGAGTCTTTGATGAACGATTTAGTTTGCTCGATAGGGTACTCGCTCATGGGTCCCGGCGATACGTCCCATCCCTGGATTACCGCTCGGACCTGCCGGATTGCTGCCGGGTCGCCGCGGTACCTCTCGCCGTACCGCTCTGTCCCGTAGATAAACGCCTCGCCGTCGTGGCGGAGGTACCACCGAACGTCGATATCGGGGTCGTCGCTCGACGCCGAGAGATAGAGGTCGCCCGCTGTCGTTTCGAGTACGTCTAACCACTCATCGACCGAGAGGTTGGGCTTTGGGAGTTCAAGGATGTTGGTCTCGGCGACAGCCTCGGCAACCGTCGCGACGAGCGGGTCGTCGTACTCGCTGAGCGTGTCGACGAAGGCATCGCGGCGGGCTTCGACCGCAGCCATCGGGTGTGGTTTAGTGTCAGTACTGGACTGACTGCTGGCTTGGTCTCCTAGATCAGACATTATATCCCACACTCCAGCGTCTCGTTGTTGCATTTCGGACAGGTGTAGTACCAGTCCTTCCCGAGCGAGGGGCCACCGCCAACAGTTCGTTCGTCCCACTCGTCACTGTCGAACTTCTCACCACAGTTCGGACACTTCGCGTCTTGTTCCGGAATCGACTTCGAGAACTCGTAGTCACCGGGACGAAGACGGGGAGACCATACGTCGTTGAGACTTGGTACACTCTCCGACATGGCTACTCGTCTTCTATGTTCGTCCACTCGGTTTGGTTGATGAACGTGTACGGACAGTCCGGGCACCCTTCGACGATGTTCTCCACGCCGAACTCGGAACGTCGGATTGTTTCGATTTCCTCGAACTCCGCGTACTGCTCACAGTTCGGACACCATGACTTGTCGTCGGGCGTCCGGTCGTCTATCATCTCGTTGAGACCATCGAGAAGTTTCTGCCCTGTGTCTTTCTCAGTCTCATTCTGCGGTTCAGCCATGCGCTTCCACCTCTGGTTCGGTCTTCGCAGCGACGTCCGCGGACATGAACCCATAGCCGCGGCAGATTGCCGCTTCGCCAACGGACGGAATTGTGGTTCGCAACCTTTTGTTATCTGTATTTGACATCTCTTGTCCTCCGAACCCTCGCCTCCGGATTTGAACCGGGGATAAACGACCAGTCGAGGACCGCTATTGCGAATCGCCTTCGACTTCGAACCTGCGTCTGATTCCAGCTATGGCCTTCTTATCTAGTCACTTCTGCCTGTGTGCCGGGCACTGCCATGTCGTCCAGTTTGCTCATCCGAACGCCAATCCCGAGGCCGCGAAGCGGTTCTATCACGTCGAATCCCCGTGCTTCCAATGCCGGGGTAAGCGGATCGGCGTACCGTCGGCCACCGAGTATCTCGACTGTGGCAGCCGCCGGGACGCGTGTCTTGAGGTTGTCGGCTATCTCGTTAGCCCACGCTTCGGTATCGTCGATATCCTTCGCGTGTGTATCGTAGCTCTCGATAGTCTCCTTAGGATGCACGAGTCCGTATTCGGCGGACTGAACGAACCATTCGTCGGCGACTGTTTCGGCATAGGCACGTTGTTTACGGAAGTACGTGCTTTTGTAGTAGAGTTCGCGTGCCTCGTGACAGCCGTCACGCTTCTGGTTGGTGCATTGAACAAGAACCACGGTCTCGGGAGTTTCGTCTTGTGTACTCATGTTAGGATTACCTTATTCTATTTATTGAATGTAGCCTATGCAACTTGTATTTTTCTTACGGAGGAAGAATCAGGGCTTGAACCGCTCTAATAGTGTGAGTCACCACTTTTGCTTACGGCAAACAAACTTCTCCGGAAGACGATCTGACCTTAGTTTGGCAGTTTCCCATCTGGCCGTGGAACTAGCCCATTTTTCACTTCGTGATGGACACGACGCATATGCTTGCAGCCGTTCTCTGGTTTACGCTTCTGCCAGTCAGGACATGAGCATGATGAATCCAGCAGGTCTACAACGTACGTATTCCCTGATTCAGAATTTACTTCGTACGTTCCACCTTTCTTAAGAAGAGATATATCCATCTCCTCTGTGAGTGCTCGTTTTGTACGTGGCTCAAATTCTCGACCCGCGCTTGAGCCGCTTCCTGGGCTTTGAATTAATCCATTTGGAACCCCCTTGTCTGGAACTTCTTGCCTATCTACCAGCTCTTTTCGACAGGTCTTTGATGAAGCATTTTCAGCTACCATAAGTTCTCGAGCGGAACGAAGTCGTGTTCCCCCACCTGGTGGGGAATAATAAATCATCAATAGACTGAGGAAAATCTACAGGAAAGGTAGCCTTCTAACTGCCTAGTGCTAGCCCTTCGCGATATTCGATGAATCGCTGTGCGGTCTCATTTTGGTAGACACGCTTTGTACCGTCCTGATATCTCCTAATACGTGCCTCTTCTAGTGTTTCTCGTTCTTTGATTTGTTCGCCTGTATCCATGAAGACCAGTTGATCTGGACGCTCGACTGCAGGACCGTATTCTGTAATTGGTGTTCTCTCGGGCCATACACCTCGTTCTTTCCAAAAAGACCGGATTTCCCGAAGCCCTCGTTGAACCGTCTGACGAATTGTGAGATGATCCGCTACCTTCCACCCGTCCCGGCTCCAGAACTCTCCTTTGTACGCTACTTTCTGGATACCGTTCCAGTCAACTCCGATGATATCAGCTGGTGGCTCGCCTGAAAGCGTTGGTGCAGTAAGCTGTTGAATGGCCCGCCACTGCTTAGGGGGACTTGCTCCGAGAAGGTGGACACGTCGCCCTCGCCAGTCGGCTGGATCGCTAAAATCGTCTGCGTGAGTGTCTGAATACCCCATTGCATAACCTAAAATAATCTCATCGTGCAGAACCTCAATACTTTCTTTGCATTTTGGAACAACAATGATCTCGGCGTCAAACCGGGACTTGAGTTCTTTAGCCGCTCTGTTGTATTTTCGTGCTTCTTCAGCAGTGTATGCGTCACCAATAATTCCAATATCTGGTTGATACTCTTGAAACTGTTTTTTATACCGAGCGAGATCTGCATCTCGAAAGTCGTTGTCTAACATCAGTACTGGCAAGTCGACGTTCTGGTACTCCTTGGTCTGAAGGCGATAGTCTTCTCGGACGCCGACAGTGAATCCAAGTTCGTAAGCATCGGTCGCGTATGGATGACGATGAAGGAATGCTACGTAGTCGGCTTGCCGGGCTTCCTGAACACCCCTTGGTGTACTATACCCTGATGGTTCTTCGTGTACTAGGGTTCCGGAACCAACTTCACTCGGGTTAAGAGGAATGTTACTGGACATACTCTCTTCTAAAAATGGTGATTTTGACAGGAATCGAAGGTCAGTTTCTACAGTTCCGGTTAGGATCGATTTTCCAGGATGATTTCTATCCAGTTTTGCTCGCTTCCTTGTCTGGATAGTGGCTCGAATACCTCCCCGGACTGTTGGGCAGTTCGGTGCTGCTCTTCAAGAGAAGTACCTACTGAGGATGTCTCAGTGGAGGTTTTCTCTTGAGATTGTTCTTGACCGTGGGTAGACGACATTTTTCTGGCGTCCCTCGCCCACGAGGGGAGCAAAAAAGACGATCTCAGTAGGAGAACCGTCGGTTTTCGGTTGATAAAAAGTAGAGTATAGAAACTCAATAGAACTCATTAATCTGGGGGTGAAGGACCATATCGGCTACTACCGCATCGATCACACTCCCAAATAGGCTGGCCACTATATTTGTCGTCTTCAACCGACTCATACGTTTTGAATGAGTGCTCAGTCTCGCTTTCACACTCGAAACATCGAAGAATCTCTCTTCGAGGACTACGAAGCTCTATGCTTTGAGGGGTATCTTTGGATTCGCTTGGCCGAAGATTGAGAGCTGGCACCATCCAGACGGTGTAGTCTGCTTGTTCCTGAATGGCTTCTAATCCAGTTCGAGTCTCTATTATGCTACCCATCTCGTCATAGAGATAATTCTGCTTCTCGTCTTGATGATTGATTTTGCCCCACGTTGTTGATTCACGGAGGGTATTAATCCATTTTGACCCTAATTTTGAATCAAGAGGAACTGTAGGACGCAGCGTTCCCCATTTCTCCTTGAATAGACTAGCGACGTCGTGGTCAAAATCATCAACCATCTCGAACGTTTGTTTCGGGTTGAACGACTTTCCTCTCGGCCGTCCAGTCCGATGACAGAACGCTGCGATGCCTTTAGCAAGACTTCCTAAACGAGTCCTCGAACCGACAACAGCGAATATCAGATGTGTAAAGTCCCATTCTTTTGACGATCCTCTACCCCCTCGTCGTCTCGAGCTTTCTCTTCGACTGTGACCTATTCTTCCCTGTTGGCTACATCTCTCACGACTGTTCTCCATCCTACTAAGATGCGAAGAATGCTGCTCAGGGAATGAGTTTTCCGGAATTTGGCGAAAGTAATTGAACTTAGTCATGTATCAAACTCAGAGTCTATTATTTACAAGTACTGAAATAAAGGACGAATATAGGATGGCCTATAGAATGCTAATTCTTCTTTTTGTCAAACCGAGACTTATTGCGCGCATCTTTTCCAGAGAGCGTTTCTTGCCCCTCTTCTACATCCGCGAACAGATTAGCTTGTGATCCACTGTCTTTATTCTGGGACTCACCTGGCCGGTCATCTATCCCGAATTCGCTTGCTCTCGCTCGCTCGATACGAGTCTCCCGTTGAGGACCGATCTCTATGTCGAAGTCGTCGAGCTGTGTCTCGACAGGACCTTCTTCTAGACTGATCGTCCCATCAGCGTTGAATTTGGTTTGCTGTTCAACTGAAACGGACTGGTCGCTACTTCCCATTTTTTGTCACCTTTAGAGCTAACACTTCTGCCCTGCACCCTGAAATGAGGGCGAGAAAACTATCTGCAAAGCTATTATTCGGCTACTAGGTCGTTAGCGGCATCCTCAACGTCTTTGATGATGGACTGAGCTGTATTGCTGATTCGCTGGAGTCTTTCGGTGAGGGTTTCCTCTTCATCCTCAGCCCATGCCGCTAAGTAGAATCCGGAATTATCGGGATTCAGTCCAAAGTAACGACTAATAATGTAGGCAGTACTCTCGGCCTCGACCTCGCGTTTGTTCTTCTTTTCCCGATCATCCACATTGAAGTGTAGTTCTGCATGAGCGAATTCGTGGGCGAATGTCCGGGTCAAATCGGCTTTATTTTCCCGGTTACGCACTTCGACGATTGGCTTTAATGTGTATGGATCTGGACCTCTACAGACCCCATTCGTGTCACCGTACTCCCACTCTTCTTGAGGAATAATTGAAGCCTCTACGCCGAGAGAATCGCTGGCGGCAAGAAAGGCTTGAGGAAGATTTCCCGGACTTCCGGAAGTTTCGGTTTGAATTTCAGGTAGCGCCTCGCCTTCTGTTTGAGAAATGTCGAAAACTGTTGTTGGCTTGAACCCAACAAGACCTTTTTCCCACGTTTCAGGGGCGGTTTCGTCGTATCCACAATCAATATCCTCGTGATACCTTGGTGCATTCTCACATTCTGGACACTGCTTTGCGATGATTGGTGCCCAGATCCAGATCGCTTTCTCTCCTTCCTTGACGTAACGGTTGAAGTCGTTCTTCCAAGTCTGATATCCCGCGACACGAGTTGCGTCAGGTTTCTGGAGCGAAATAAGAAGCGAGTTCCGGTAGGAGTAATCGTGAAATCGACTCTGCACGTCAAGCCACTCTTGGAACTCTTCGCTAGCTCTAGCGTCGCCAGTGAGTTCTATCAGGTCTTGAATCCATTCTTCAATCGTTTCATGCATATCCGATTTTCGAGAATCGGTTTCATCGAAGATGACTTGCGAGTCCTCTGAACTGTCCGTCTGAGCCGTTGCACTACTGGTTTCGGTAGACATTTTCTAATCAGAAGCTCTCCGCTTGCCGGAGAGCCAAAAAACACGTTTACTCCCGAGAAAACGTGCAACCTTCAACTCCGCTTCGCGGAATCCTCGCCTTTCAGGGCGAGGAGGATGTCAATTGAGCAAACCGGATAGTAAATAAAAAGTACAGCCGACGTCCTGTTAACTCTTAATTCGAGGAGCCAGCATGAAGAGGACAGAAATCGGTTTATTGTTGATACGGTAGGAGATCTTCGTTGGCATCTCATCTCCAAGCTGAACCGTCACCGTTGTATCTGACGGCATCACCTTCTTTATTTCCCTCACGTATTCAAGAGAGAAGATTGAATAGAAACTCGCATCCCCAGACGAGAAATCGAAGTGAACGAGATTGTCTTCTTCGTATTCGACTTTAACGTCATCGGTGTCCCCTTCTGCTATTCCAAAGAATGTGTTTTCGTCTCTCTGAGACATCCCCAACTCGACGTGGTCTGAAACCATGTCGCTCGCCTTAACGATTTGATGAAGTTTATCCGAGGTCAGCTTGACATCGCCGCCTAAGTCTAGGTCGGGAATGTCTGGTTCCTGTCGAATTGAGTCCGGGTCGATGAGCGCCATGGTGAACTCAAGGCCATTGAACTCGATGTTCATCTTCCCAGAGGACGGGTCCAGAGCGAGTCTAACTCGGTCGTCTTTGTTGGCCATTGAGAGAATTTCGTCGAATCGGTCGAGATTTACGCCAATAACTCCTTCATCAATTCGGTAGATATCGAATGATTTCTGCTGAAGTTCTGTCTCTACCATGCCCACGTTCGCTGGGTCTACAGCCTTGATTTCCAGCCCTCCCGTAGTAAGATGGATTCTACACTCATCAACGAGGCATCCGACGGCCTCCACCGTGTCCTGAATCAATTCTGCCTCGAGCTTCATCTCGAAGTGTGAGCATTTTTCTAGACTCGTGTCTGAATCTTCCTCTTCACTTTCTTCGTTATTTTCTGGGTCTGTCTCTCCTTCTGATTCTTCGGGTTCTTCTTCGCTTCCGCGGGTATCGGATGGCTTCTCGACATCGCCCGCATCGTCAACTTCTGAGCAGTCTTCCTCTGACTGCTCACCGTTATCTTCTTCGGTCGTCTTCGAGCCGTCTTTCTCGACGGTTCCTGGCCCGTCTTCCCCTTCCTCTTCCTCGATGGACTGCGAACCGTCTTCCTCGACCGTCTTCGAGGTGTCTTCTTCGACGACTTGAGATCCGTCTTCGCTCACGCCCGGATTGGTTACATCACCCTCTTGTCCTTCCGTTGCTGAACCTTCTAACTCGTCATCGTCTCCGATTTCAGCTGGAGAAACACTCGGTCCTTGGTTCGATTCGTCGGCGTCTGCGATTTGGCTTTCACTCATGTCAACCACTCAGTTAAGGGATTAACCCCTCACCCTTATGGGGTAAATAAAAACAATTTTCGCACTTTGACACAGTCTTACCACCGATTTCCTTGCTAATTCACCTTCTCTGTAAAGTTGAAACAGTCTAAGATGGCAAGTCGCTCTTCACGTGGTACTCCGGCTGTCCTCATCGCATAGTCAACGACTTCTTCCGATGGAGTGGAATCGTAACTCCCACGCTCCGGATGCGTGAGGAATTCTCGAATCACCTGAACTCGAGTCCCCTCATCGACTTCCTCTCCTTCTTTGAGTCGAGATGAAAGCTCATCGGCGACTGAATCTCGACATTCGTTACAGAGTGGGTCTTGAAATAGCCGCCCGTTGATAATGAGAAACCCTTTTCCGGTACTGTTCTGACCACATAGTGTACAATCGTTCATTTGAATCTCCAATCCTCATGGAGAAAAATAAACCAGCCCTACTTCTGTTCGGGTGAACTTGTGACTAAGACGGTTCTACAACAAGAAGAAGGAGACTTGTTGGTTATTCGTTGCCGGGGAACTCCGTTGAACTGCTTGTTGTCTTGGTCTCCGACAGTGCAGCTTTAACTCTTTCCGGGAGATCATCGTGTCCGACGACTACAGGGTCCTTCCCTGGGTCTTCAGGATAACGGATAAGCTGACCGTTCGGCGGTTCATCGGTTTCCACGACCTCGTTGCTGACTGGAAGCCAGTACCCACCGGTTACGTGATACTCTGTGTCGAGACCGACATGAATGTAGCCGTCAGCTTCCTCTTCAGACACGATGTGGTCAACGAGGTGATCCGGGATATAAAACCCGTAGTCTGTATCGGTCGTGTCGCCGACCTTGATGACCTCTACTTCGAAGTCGTATTTTGACGTATCGTCTTCGGGAGCGAAAAGAATGGTGTCGCCGTCTGGCGTCCTAACAGATTGCTTGCACGGGATTTGTGCAATAACCTCTCCACTTTCGTCGAAGTGTTTCGCTCCGACTTCCCACTCTTCGTTTTCCCATGAGACCAAGGCGACGAGATCTCCATCTTGGTAAGACGCGCTAAGTGTGATGTTGGGTCCGCCCTTGTAGCTCCCCTCGTAATCCATCGGGACACCGTTAAGTTTCACGACGACACCGGTCCCGTCGTTGAACGTATGGTGGGCACGCTGGTAGTTCAGCACTTTCTTAGCTTGTTTGCTATCCTTGATAGCTGACTCAACGTACTCGACCGCCTCGTCGCAGCGCCCCTTGCGTTGCAACTGGTCTACGAATGAAAGCTTCGCGATGGCGCGCGTTGCCAGCTGTCCAGGGTCGTCTGAAACGTTGTCTGCATCCATTTCCTTGATCCGCCTACGCCGTTCTTCAAGGCTTTCTCGACCAGATTCAGGCGTACTCATTTGTCCTCCTCCTGTTCTGCAGTATTGCAATCAGTCTGTTCGGTTCCGTCACTGCTACTCGGTTCAGTTTTGAACGCTCGGACTTCCTTAGCTACCTCCTCAAGGTCTCCCTCATAGAGGTCGCTATCATATCGCTCGATGGCGACTGCGACCGCTTCGAGTACATCGTTGGACTCGTCGGCGAGGTCGCTCGGTCTTCCATGACCTCTTAGGATAACTGTTCGGAGGTTCTGGGGTGTGGCCGAGTTCGACCCGACAACTTGAATCTTCTCTGGGGGGCCATCCACTCGGTTCTCTATCTTGTCGTAAGCGTCACTTCGACTGGCTGCGATGACCTCTCGCCCAGTCTTATCCTTTCGGTTATGGTCAAATCTGTCTACGACTCGACCGCCCTCAAATAAACGGAGGTTAGTATCGAGGTCTGTGTTGAGGTCGTCTGGGTACCCTGCGCTTGGATTGGTTTCGCCAGCAGTTTCTGGCATGTTTTACTCCATATGTTGTAGAACTATAATTCTTTCCTATATAAAGAGGAATTTAATACGGGATTGTCCAGAGACAGCGGAATCGTTGCATTGGTCTGCGTCCTCAAGACTCGAGAGAAGAAGCGAAACCTCACGGTCCTCTATCCGCGCAGGTGGGTCCGTCTGGTTGCGTACCAGTGAGGGGAAGACGTCTGAAAGAGAGTGTGGTTGTTACTCCTCGGTGGGAAGCGGTTTGCAGCGTGTTGACTGTGAGGACAATAGAATACTCCTTCAGGAGTCTATTGGCTCTGCACGGTTGAGGTCTGCATGTAAGACTTCTCCATCTCGAAGAAGATACCGGGAAGCGTAGACAGGGAAACGACATTTTGTGAAGCCTGCTGATTGAATGTCGAACTCTTCACCTTCTTCGATATAGTCTGTTAGACTTCGAAGGAACTCGTGAGTCACTGGACCATCCTCGAAATCTGGTTTGCCTTCTTCCTTCCGTGGATAAACCTGGAACCTATCTGGCCCCCAAATCACGAGCTCGTTACTTTCATCAACGTCCCAGTGAAGACTTCCGAGACAATAACCTCGACATAGCCCGCGAACTGCCTGAGGATCTGTTACAGTTGCCCCATTCGACGCTGTTACTGCAGTCAGGTTTGCCATGGTCTTTTGTAATTATCTGATGAGACGGTTACGATTCCATTCGTTCAAGCGCTTTCTTATGTTCTTGAAGTGTTACTGTTGTTGTATTTATGGCTTCTGCGACTTCTTGTTGTGTGAATATTTTCCCCTGTTCGTGACCTGCCTTATATACGCATGCTGCTGCAAAACCTGTTGGTCCCACTCCGACAGTTATCTGTTCATCCTCAGCAGTTTCTGCGAGTTCTTGGGCGCGTTGACGGACGCGGTTGGTGGTTCCCAATTCCGAGATGAGTCGAGGGATGAAGTCGCTCGGACAGACTGGTTTCGCAGGCAGCCCGAGTTCTGTATTCATTTTTCGGTAAGACCTCCGTACTCTGGATTGGTCGACCCGAGCGACCTCCACGATTTCAGTTAGCGTTCGAGAGCGGCCGTTACATCGGCAGGCTCCATAGACGCTTGCAGCAGCCATTCCTTCAATAGACCTTCCTTTTAGAAGGTCTTCGTTCTGTGCAGTTCGGAAAAGTGAACAGGATTGTTCCTTAATATGTTCAGAAAGACCTAATGTACCCGCAATTCGACGGATTTCACCAAACCCGTGTGCTAGATTCCGTTCTGCTTTTGACTGAAACCGAGCGCGACCGTGTCTACGCCGTAAGCGTGAAAGCTTCTGACGTTTCTTTCCAGCGATTTGACTCCCGTAACCGTCTGTCCCTTTTCCGATTTTAGTAAAGAGCCCGCGGTCATGGAGCGTCTCAGTAAGTGTTCCTCCAGCTCGGACTCGACCCTCTTCACCATCACTGTATGAACGCCATTCTGGCCCGTAGTCTATCTCTTCGTCCTCAACTATGAGGCCACAGTCTTCACAGTGGCTATCATTTGGACCGTTGATAATCTGTCCGTTGCATTCGGGACATTGATTCGTCGATTCGGATTCGATACTTCCGGTCTGTGCTGGTGTGACAACTGTTTTACTCGACATCTGAATCACCTGTTGAGACGCTCGTTATTTCATGAGCCTCTCACTCCTTTTGAGGAAAATAAACAACAAGTATAGAATCTGGTATTACATCCTCTGAGGTGGCGATTATTTTCCTCGGTAAGTAGCGAGAGTTGAAATTTTGAAATGAACGTCAGCCGACGCCTGTGGCTCGACTTACCGCTTTGAGGACTTCGAAGTGGGAAGGTACTGGTCTGTCCGGCCGAACAGTTGCTGGAGCAAAATGCTCACCAGTTCCGTAACTGAGCTTGTTCACTTTCGATCTTTTCTAGTCTACTGCAGCTGCTTTCCTTCTGCTCGCTTGAGGAGCCCTGGCCTTTTTCCTCGTTCCTTCTGTCGTCTGACAGGGTTTCCTCGCTGCCCTCACCCTGCTTGAAGGGTGCTTCATCTAAATCCGCAATCTTCTCGGGTTCTATTTCTCGAATCTCACCACCGAGAGGAGTATTTGCTGTTTGCCACACTCGATTTCGTGTCAACTTCAGGGAGTTACCGTGGACAATAATTGCATCAAGATTGAAGTAGCACATATTTAGCGCAGCCATCTTCGCGCAGAGGAGGTCGTTATCTCGGCCAAAATAGAATGCGTTAGGTGCTCGTTTTGATGCTTCCATGAGTAGGCGGCCACTCCCACATGCCGGGTCACGTATCGATCCGACGTCCTCGTCGCTACCAATACCAAGTTCGGCCTTCATCTGACTAACAGGATGAGGGGTAAAATGCTGGCCGTTTTCATGATTGGGAAGCCCCATATCCTCGTAGACTTCTCCTAGGATATCTTGATCCGTTTCACTCATCGCTTTTTGGAGTCTCCCAAATGCTTCGGCAAACAAGTCGGCCTCACGCTCTCCTCGCTCGTGCGTATTTGGATATGATTGGACAGTCTCAAGATACGCTTCTTCCTGACCTGCAAGCGCAGTAAGCATAAGAGTCACCCAATCATCGAATACATTCCGTTGATGATGACCTCGACGCGCGATTTTTTCAAGTTGACCACTGATCTTTTTGATATACTTACCACTATTCATAGGTTTTTCACTATCCATTAGTTTAGGATGCTGCTGCTGTTGCGCTGTCTGGAGTCGTTACTCTACACCGCTTGACCGCAACCCGTGTAAGAGCGCATCTGTGAGTCTGTACTTCTAACCCGCTTACGCCTACAGACTTGATTCGAGAACTACCCTACCAATCCATCTGATTTATCAGACAATTGTTTGTTTCCCACCCGATCTGAAACAGAAAAACAACGCTGAAACTGGAGTGTATGATGCTCTTCTAACTCTCAGACGGAACCTTAGAGTTCTACATTCCCGAGACGAGTTGTGTAATGGTTCAGTTGATACTGGAAATAGCCGCTTCGCTGGGTTTCGTATAGCCAATAGGTATGGATTCGTCCCGAGTACTTCAGCCCCGGCTGACGCTTCCAGACGAAGTCGTATCCAACGATTGGACTCCCACGATTAGAGTCACCAACCTTGTATGAGGGATCTGACCAAGTGAGCTTTGCTGTGTAATCTTTGAGTGGAAGGGATACTTCTCCTCCTTCGTAGACTGCGACGCTTTCTGGGGTTGTGGCAAGCTTCCCGAGAGTTTCGAGATCGCTTGCATCAACTGCAATCGTCTTCCCGTTACAAGTCTTAAACCAGTGGTTATTCCGGGTTGAACCGGGTGCGTTCGTATGAGTGTTCAGCCGTTTATTGAAGTGGTCCTGTAGAACCTCTCCTAACCGAGAGATTCCAGTAATGATGTTCTCGTTCCCTTCTTCAACCTCCACCGTTTCTCCTGAGACGTTGACTTCGACTTCTGGTCGGTTCCAGTCATTGTCTGGAGGATGAATAGTTCCTACTTTTGAGAGGAGTGTTCCTTCAGGACCGGTGAGAACGTAAGGTTTCGTCCCACAGGCAAACAGCGTGTAATCACTCGCGGTATAGTGGCCGCCTCCAGTAAGGAGACGAAGTGTTTTTTCGAGCTGCTCTGCGCTAATTCCCTTACCGTATCGATGGTGCGCTCCGTCCATCTCTGCGAGGTATCGAGGGAATTCGTCGAACGCTTTGTAGGTGTCTGGAATCGGCCAAACACGGTCTCCGTGGGTGTGAAGGTAATCTTTCACCGGACCACCGATGACCCATCGCCCGTCGTGGGGTGCAACTTGGAGTTCTTTATCACCCCCGACGTATCCACTCCCTTTGAAAGATTTCACCTGTAGCCCCTGCTCTGTTCTATTCTTCTCCCAGCTTGAAATACTGGAATTATCCCGCACTGGAGGTTTGGTCAAGTTGACGCTGATTTCGCCTTTCTTCGGAAGTGGACATCCAGGAGGCCTGTCGGCTGGTTGGCTTTCTTTGGTATCTGATTCACTATATTGACTCAAACTAGCGTTCATCCGCTCGGTGTTAGAACTCATCTTCCGCCCTTTGAAGAGAAAAATAAAATGTGGGGAGTCAAAACCAGCCTTAGCTATGACACTTCTATTTGAATATACTAGAGGATGGAGTGAGTGGTGCGATAGCTATTGCATTCTGTCTCCCAGTAAGAACGAATGGTCTATCACCTCGGTCGTAGAGTGTAAAGAGGTCTCCGTCTAGTCTCGTACCATTGCGATTTAAATAGACGACTCCTTTCTTCAGCAGCCATGGTCGAATTCTTTGCTCTTCTCTATCTTTCTTGAGGTTTTCAGATGGATAGCAGAGCTTCCCACCGTTTAGAGGCTTCCATGATTCAAAGTCAAAATCAGAAGGTAACGAAAACTTCCGTCGACTCGTTTGGAGGAGGCTTTCAAGTCCTTCTGTCACCAACCCTATCGACTCAGACTCGTCGGAGAGATAAGTAACGCTAAAGCCATTTTCGTCGAGTTCAACTTTTTCACTAAAGGTGGGCGGCTGGACATTTTCCAGAGCAGGACTAGTAACTCTTGGTAGAGAGTACTTAGACATCCACTTCCAATACTGTCTCTTTAGGTGCCGAACCGCCTTCTCCTCTGACTCAAAACTTTCTCCACAGGAGCACCAATAGTCATCTGTTTCTAGTGTATCCCAGATTGGCTTCCCATAGGTATCTTCGTCGATTAGTTCACCCGTCTTGGGTTCAATGAAAATCCCACGACTCACCTCTACTTTTGCGTACTCAGAAATTTCGCACTCGAAATCGGGAGCCTGCTCCTGCAACGTCTGGACTTCTTCTGTTTGGTTCTGGTTTTCGGTACACGGCGTATTACTTAGTTTCGAGCTTTTACTCATAAGTTGGATTATAGTCTTTACTGCGTCTTGCTTTCGCGAATTTCGACGGTGTTGGACGCCAGAAGCGCAGTTCGAAGGTCAAAGATTTGATCGATACCCTCAATTCCGTTGTATGGATGATGGTCTCCAATTCGCTGGTGATACTCTTTGAGTTCTTTTTCTGCAAATTCGATGAGTACCTCGATAGGTTGATTCAGTACACGTTCTTTGACCTTGATGACTTCTTCTTCATGGATTGCAAAGTCGAGGTCCTCACTATATTCGACGAATGGATCGCTGTTCTCACCAAGTGGTTGAAGAACCACTTTTCCTTCCGGGATTCCGTTTTCAGGTATCTCAATCCTATCTAGACCATCTACTTTGATGAATTGACCCTCCCGCTTGTCGAACAGTACCTCCTCGCCCGAGAGCTGTCTAAGACCTTTCATCTCTCACTCTCCAAGAGAGAAATAAAAACTCGATCCAGCTATTCAGTCGCCGGATTTTCCTACCGATTTGTTCTTTTCTACTGTCTCGGCGACTACTGTACTCTGGTCAGGTAGTGGGTCCGCCTCAAATGTATGAAGGTGACTGTAGAGTTGAGCGAAAGCTCCGCTTCCTTTTGAGGTAACTAGGTGACGGTTGGTCCGGGTAGTACGCGGGTTCCCATTCCAATTTTCGAGTGTGAACTCTTGTGCATCCAGCCCTCCATCTTTTTGTTTGAAGATAACGGCGATGCAGGGGGTACCATAGTTTACTCCCTGATATGCGAGTTCAACTGAGAGATGACTTGGATCGACTTGCTTCCAACCGTTCAGTTCCTGGGGAGGGTCTTTTTCGAACTCTGTACGCTTCTGTTGAGCAATAGCATCTTGGACTGCATCTCGGTATGCTTGCTGAATCTCCTCGGCTTGTTCTTTCTCGATTTCTTTGAGAACACCTCTACTAATAGTTTCTCGAGCCCATGCGAGAATCGTCCGAGCTTTCTTCATTTTCTCATCATCGGCTCCAGTAAGCTTCCCGAAATTCCGTTCTTTTGGCGAAAGAACAAATACTATTTTCCGCCAGTAACCGGGGTCCTCGTCACGGTCTTCGTTCCGGTTGGGAGCCCACTTCTGCATGGACTGCCGAACATCCTCGTGATGATTAAATCCAGTTCGATTCCCTCCTGTTTTTAGAATCCGTTCTGCGAGGTCGATTTCGCGCTCGGTGGTATCGCCGGGAACTTGTTCTACTTCTCTAACACTGATGTGAATTGGTAATCCTTCTTCTTGCTTGATTCTCCGTTTAAAACGGGGCTCGAATGGCGATTCACTACAGTAGATTCCTTCGAAGGGAGGTTTTATATCACACATTACAAGTAACCCTCACCAATTTGGCGGGACAAAAAATCGGGTTGCGATAATCTACAGGCCGAGCAGGTCGAGTTCCCCTCAGGGTCAAGCTCTGAGGCGGTTCACGTTACTCCTCGATAGAGTCTGTTCGATGAGCGTATTTCTTGATGAGTTCGACAACATGTTGACTATAAAACCCGCCGATGTGATCGATATTCCAGAGACCAGTTTTATAGATTTCAGGCTTCGGCGATTGATGTCCGAGCCATCCATCCAAATAGAGTTCTGGATTTGTTCGCCGGAAATGACTAAGCATAGCAATGACGTGCTTCTCAATTTCGGCGCGGTCGCTGTCTGGACCTGGCTTGTCTGGGACATTGATCCAGAGAAACGGTAGGTCTCGAATATATTCGCTGACGCGCTGTTCGAGGGGATGTTCTTCAGTCCGTACCGTCGTCGTCTCAACATCGATATCGCGGAGTGGTTTCCCCCAGTAGGGATACTTCTCATGGAGATCTTCTTGTTCAATGATGGCTCGTCCGACATGAAGTCGAAAAATCGAGCCTCGATGGTTTCCGCCACCTGCGTATTTCCCGTTGAAGTTTCCTCGATGCTGTCGAAGCCGATTCCAGAGTGTATTTGAACTACCTTGGGCTACGCCGACTGTCCCGACACGAGTGAGATGCCACTGTCCAGCAGGCGATTCATCGAAGTCTGTCCCTGGAGAAAAGAAAAAATAGACTCCCCGTTCTGGCCAATCGAGCTGTCCTGTTACATCACGAAGATTTTGATGCCCACCGATTTCACGATGTAGCAGTTCAAATCCCTCGTACAACTGTGCAACAGGCTTGGGTATCTGGCAACTACTTGTGGTGAATCCTGAAAAAATCATTCTATCACCGTTTAGTTAGATGAAGACTGATTTTTGCTTGATTGTTCAGATATGTAGCTTTCGCCATACTGAGAGTGATCTGGAGACTCTTCAATTATCCAAGCAACTTTCTGAACGTCGCGCTCCAACAGCTTTTGGTGACGGGAACTAGTAGCGACCCTGTATTGCACGAGGATATCGGCCTCTATTGGAATACAGCTGGCGTGGACGGAACAGCGGTCACCGAGATACCATTCGCCGATTGTATTCCCCGTCGTATCCACTAGTCCGTAACCGAGGTCTCCTTCTGTTATTTCTAATGGGTTCGGGCAAGATGGGCAGTTTAAGCTTGTAAGCTTGAGCCCACTAACTCGTGCGAAAACAGCAGCTACGTCGGCTTCACGATCTGCTGTCGTCGTTGACCGCTGAATAACGCTTCTGTAGTAGCGATTAGTGAGATCATTCGCTCGCTCTTCCACCGATTCCTGACTTTCGTTTTGTCTTCTTGTTTTACTCATAGTATTAGTCGCGATGAATTCTAAACCTCTACTCCTTTGGAGGGAAATAAACAGGGGCGACTGACTAAACCACAGCACTTTTTAATCAACTCTGGTAGGTATTCTGTGCATGGCAGATCTAGTTGTGAAAGCAGCGGTGAAAAATACGCTAGATGATAAGAACGTCGCATCGGATTTCTACGATGCCCTCGACGAACGAGTTGACGAACTACTCGAAGAAGCCGCTACTCGAGCAGAACAGAACGATAGAAAAACCGTGCAGCCCCGCGACCTTTAGAGAGAACACGGGTTCCTGCTTCTTCACCCGTTTTAGTTAAGCGGAGTTTGTGTTCTTAAGACGAATGAGGCTACGTCCGCTATCAGTGACGAGCGTAAAGACAGTTAATCTTTCTCAGAAATCTACTGTCCTTGCGACTCGTGAATAACTCAGCGATAGCCGCGACATCTGTCCGTACCTTCTTCATGAAGCGTGCCTGCGAGATAATAGCTGTGACAGGATCGCCGGGAACAACCGATTCGTACTTGGCCTACTGGACGGGCTAGATTCAGTTCGATTTTAGCACCGCAAGAGAGACACTTCCCAGCGCTTCGTCTACGCTGCTGCTTAGAGGTCGGGCTGAATGGTCCACATGAGGAGAGTGTCTCGGAAGCGTGATTATCCAAGATGTGTTCAACGAGTTCGTCGGCTTCGGTAGCCTCGAACGAGTTACTACAGTATCGACACTGGAATATATCGCCTTGTTGTGGCTGGTCTACTTGCCGTGATACGTAGTTGAACTCGCTACTGATATAGCTTGGACGGTCGTCTTCATCGAGTTGGTTGCGGAGAAACTCACCGAGTTCTTTTCCTGATCGGTAGGTTAGCTCACTATCATCCCGCCTACAGTCATCGCACCCGCCATCTCCGACAAGAGTACCACAGCTAGGGCAAAGTGCAAGCGACATTACTGTTCTCCTTCCTTGAATTCGACATCGGTAATAAGCGTTCGTTCGCCGGAAACGTTTAGCCATGATCCCCAGACGCATCCTCGACGTTCGGAAATGAAGCCAGCAGAGTGGAGTTCAATCTCGTAGGTCGTGCCGTTTCCGTTTAATTCGAGCGTGTCTTCGTTATAACTGGTGACTTCGAGGGCGTTCGTGCGGTCGTTAATCAAAAGTTCGTCGCCGATGTCAGTCGTACGGAGACGTTCGGTCACGGTATCGAGCTGGTCGGAGTACCCGAATGCACTAATGTCCAACTCGTTATGATTGGTATCGAGAGGGCAGTCACCGATGGCGACGGCGACGCTATCCTGAAGTGCTTCGTCGGGTACGTCCGGGGACTCGCGGCCGTCAGCCGCACGTACTGCAAGGTCTTCTTGAGTCTCAGAATCTACCCAGAGTGACGCGATATG
>SDGW01000292.1_pt1 | contig 21138 bp, 25 predicted proteins | sample 2873831 | NCBI WGS metagenome assembly SDGW01 (sample SAMN08132700, study PRJNA421101) | hypersaline lake metagenome | isolation source: celular fraction 0.22 microns magnesium sulfate-rich crust from ephemeral... | place: Spain: Penahueca Lagoon, Toledo | collected 2011-07
TACCTCGGGCGCATTCCGCCGAACGACGAGCTGGCGGTCCCCGAGCGGCACCTCGGGCTCCACATGGGCGACGAGTCGCCCCTGCCCGACGACGCGCTCGACGCGGCCGCGGAGGGACTCCGGGTCGAGCGGCTGCTCGACATCGCGCGGGAGCCGGCGGGGGAAGCGGAGCCGGCGGGAACGACGGAGCCGACGGGGGCGACGGAGCCGACCGAGACCGCCGACGGCGACCGCCCCCGCGTCGCGGTCGCCCGCGACGAGGCCTTCCGGTTCGCGTACCCGGCCACGATCGAGCGCCTGCGCGAGCGGGCGACCGTCGAGCCGTTCGCGCCGACCGCGGGCGACTCCCTCCCGCCCTGCGACGGCGTCTACCTCCCCGGCGGCTACCCGGAGCTGCACGCCGCGGCCCTCGCGGAGAGCCCGGCGCTCGACGATATCGCGACCACGGCCGCCGAGGGGGTCCCCGTCCTCGGCGAGTGCGGCGGCCTGATGGCGCTCGCCGAGTCGCTGACGACCGCCGAGGGCGAGACGCACGCGATGGCGGGCGTGCTCCCGGCCGACGTGCGAATGCGCGACCGGTACCAGGCGCTCGACCACGTCGAGCTGCGGGCGAAGCGGGACGCGCCGACCGCCGCGGCGGGCGAGAGCCTGCGCGGCCACGAGTTCCACTACTCTGACGCCGACGTCGCGAGCGACGCCCGGTTCGCCTTCGACGTGGAGCGCGGGACCGGAATCGACGGCGAGCACGACGGCCTGATCGAACACCGAACGCTCGGAACGTACTGCCACGTTCACCCCGAGAGCGGGGCGTTCGACGCGTTCCTCGACGGGCTGTGACCGTGGTCGCGCCCGTCCCCGCTCCCGCGATCGCCGTGTTCGCCGGGCTCGCCCCCGTCGCCGGGCTCGCCCCCGTCGCCGCGCTGGCGCTCGCGGTCGCGCTCGACCTCGCGCTCGCGGAGCCGCCCGGACGGGTCCACCCGGTCGCGCTGTTCGGGTCGGTCGTCGACCGAGTCGACCGGTCGTGGTCGCGCCCGCGACTCGTCGGCGGCGCGGCCGCGGTCGGGCTCCCGCTCGCCGCCGCGGCGGTCGCCGGCGGGGTCGCGTGGGGGGCCTCCCTCACGCACCCCGCCCTCGCCGTCCCCGTCGCCGGCGTGACCCTCTTCTCGCTCCTCAGCCTCCGACTGTTACGCGAGGTCACCGCGGAGGTCGTCGCGCTGACCGAGAGCGACCCGGACGCGGCCCGCGAGTCGGTCCGGGCGCTCGTGGGACGCGACGCCGCCGACCTCTCGCCGGCGGCCCTCCGGAGCGCGGCCGTCGAGAGCGCGGCCGCGAACCTCGCCGACGGGTTCGTCGCCCCGCTGGCGGGGTTCGCGGCCGGCGCGACGGTCGGGCTGGCGGTCGCCCCGGCCTCGGCCCTCCCGCTCGGCGTCGCCGGCACGGCGTGGGTGAAGGCCGTGAACACGCTCGACTCGATGCTCGGCTACCGCTCGAAGCCCGTCGGGACCGCGAGCGCGCGCCTCGACGACGCCGCGATGTGGCTTCCCGCGCGCCTGAGCGCCGCGCTCGTCGCGCTCGCCGGGCTGGACTTCGGTGCGCTGGCTCGCGCCCGCGAACACACCGACGCGCCGCCGTCCCCGAACTCCGGGTGGCCGATGGCGACGCTCGCCGCGGTGCTCGGCGCCCGCCTCGCGAAGCCGGGCGCCTACGACCTCCCGCTCGGTGCGGAGTTCCCCACGGTCGCGGAGAGCCAGCGCGGGGTGCGCGTCGTCGGCGCCGCTGGTGCGCTCTCGTACGCGCTCGCCGCGGGGGTGGTCGCGTGGTCGTGACCGTGCTCCGGGGCGCGCTCGGGTTCCTGACGCGGCTCCGCGTCGGCCACAGCGAGGCCGCGTGGACGGCGTTCCGCGGCTCTCCGTGGGCGTTCCCGCTGGCGGGGTACGTCGTCGGCGCGCTGTTCGCCGTCCCGTTCGTCTTCGCCGACGCGCTCCCAGCCGAAACTGCCGCGCTCGCGTACCTCGCGGCGGTCTTCGCCGTCACGGGAATCAACCACCTCGACGGCGTCGCGGACGTCGGGGACGCGCTGGTCGTCCACGGCGACAGCGACGAGCGCACGCGCGTGCTCAAGGACACCACGGTCGGTGTCGGCGCCGTCGCGGCTGTCGCGCTCGCAGTGGCGGGCCTCGCGCTCGGCGCGTTCGGCGTGGCTCGGCTACCCACTCGGGCCGCAGTCGCGGTCGCCGTCGCCGCGGAGGTCGGCGCGAAACTCGGGATGGCGAGTGTCGCCTGCCTCGGTACCGCCGCGCACGAGGGACTGGGTTCACAGTTCACCGAGCGAGCAGGCAAGGCAGACGTGCTCCTCGCCGCCCTCGTCGCCGCGCCCGTCGCCGTGCTCTCGTGGCCGACGCCGGCTGCTACGGGTGCGCTCGCCGGGTCGTTCATCGCCGCGCTCGCCGTACTTCGGCGCCTGCAGGCCCTGCTGGACGGCGTGAACGGCGACGTCTTCGGCGCCGTCAACGAGGTCGGCCGCGTCGTCGGACTCCACCTGGGGGTGGTCGCGTGGACGCTCTCCTGATGTGCGGCGGCCGCGGGACGCGACTGGACAGCGACGCCGAGAAGCCGCTGTTCGAGGTCTCGGGGCGGCCGATGGTCGACTACGTGCGCGACGCGCTCGCCGAGAGCCGCGTCGACACCGCGTACGCCGTGGTCTCTCCGAACGCGCCCGAGACGCGCGCGCACCTCGACAGTGAACTCCCCGTTATCGAGACGCCGGGCGAGGGCTACGTCGCGGACCTGACGACCGCGCTCGACGCCGTCGACACGCCCGTGTTGACAGTCGCCGCGGACCTGCCGCTGCTCGACGGCGACGCGGTGAACACCGTGCTCGACGCGGCTGGCGGCTCGACGAGCGTGCGCGTCCCGGCCGCGCTGAAGGAAGCACTGGGGGCGAGTACAGACGGGGAGGGCGCGTGGGTGCCGACGGGTGTGAACGTCGTCGCAGGCGACGAGGACACCGTGTTCCGGAACTACGACGCGCGCCTCGCGGTGAACGTGAACCGCCGCTCGGACGCCGCGCTCGCCGAGCGCCTGCTCGGCCCGCGGACCGACGAACCGAAATCCGGCGGGAGCGTGGAGGGAGCCGATGGACCCTGACGCCGTCCGCGACGCCGCCCGCGTGCCCCACGGCGGCAGCGACGACCCCGACGTGCTGGACTTCTCGGCGAACGTGAACCCGCGGACGCCGCCGGGCGTTCGCGAGGTGTACGAGGCCGCGCTCGACGACGCCGGCCGCTACCCGAACGACGACTACCCCGACTTCCGCGCGGCTGCTGCCGACTACGTCGACTGCGCGACCGAACGCGTCGTCCCCACGCCCGGCGGGCTCGCGGGCATCCGACTCGCCATCGAGACGCGCGTCGAACCCGGCGACAGCGTGCTCGTGCCGTACCCGAGCTTCGGCGAGTACGCGCGCGAGGTCGAACTGCAGGGCGCCGACCCCGAATTCGTCCCGCACGACGAACTCCTCGACGCCGACCCGGGCGATTACGCGATGGCCATCGCCTGCAACCCGAACAACCCCACGGGGACGCTGTCCGACTCCGACGCGCTCCGCGAGTTCGCACGGCGCTGCCGGGACGCCGACACGGAGCTGCTGGTCGACGAGGCGTTCCTCGGGTTCACGGACGAGGCGTCGCTGGCCGGGACGCCGGGCGTCGTCGTCGCGCGCTCGCTCACGAAGCTGTTCGGGCTGCCCGGCCTCCGCGCGGGCTTCCTCGTCGCGGCCGACGACCGCCTCGACGACCTCCGGACTGGACGTCGCGCGTGGAACCTCGGGACGCCCGCGGCGGCCGTCGGGGCGCACGCGATGCGCCAGCACGAGTTCGTCGCGGACACCCGCGAGCGCGTCGCCAGCGAGCGCCGGCGGATGTCACGCGAACTCGGCGACGACTTCGGCGTCCACGGCTCGGACGCGCCGTTCCTCCTGCTCGACGTCGGCGACCGAGACGTGGACGCGCTCTGCGAAGCGACCGAGTCCCGGGGCGTCGCAATCCGAGACGCGACGACGTTCCGCGGGCTAGACAGCCACGTACGCGTCGCGGTCCGCACGCCCGAGGAGAACGACCGCCTGCTGGAGGCGCTGGATGTTTGAGGCGACGACGCGGGACGGCGTCCTCGCGCTCGAACGCGAGCGGACGCGCTGGCTGTCGACGGGCTGGGACGGCGGACTCGCGGACGCCGACCGCGCGTTCAACGTCACCGTCCCCGAGGGCTGGGACCCCGAGGACCTCGACGCCTACGTCGCCGAGCGACTCGCCGACGCGGAGTTCTCGCGGGACGCCGAGGACCCCGTGCTGCTCACCGGGGTCGCACAGCGCCACGCCCGTGGCGCGCGCTGCGGGCCCGTCGAGGCGGTCGCGACCGTCGGCGTCTCGAACCCCGCCGTGCTCCCGATGGACCCCGAGGGCGGGTCGCTCCCAGAAGAGCCCGAACCCGTCGCCGGGACGGTGAACGTGTTCGTCGGGACGACGCGCGCGATAGACGACGCGGCACTCGCGAACCTCGTCGCCGTCGCTGCGGAGGCGAAGACTGCGACGCTCCTCGACGCGGTGGGCTTCCCGGGGACGACGACGGACGCGGTCGTCGCGGCCTGTGACCCGGACGGCGAGCCGGCGGCGTTCTCCGGAAGCGCGACCGAAGTGGGGGCCGCGGCGCGCGCCTGCGTTCGAGACGCCGTACACGCGAGCTACGCCAGCCGGTACGACGGCGAAGACCCGCCAGAGTCTGTCGCGGACGCGCGCCACGGCGTGCGGACGGACGTACAGAGTGACGTCTTCGCGCCCGGCGAGTAGGATTTCGATGGCGGCCGCCGCTCGCGCTTCGTGGCCTGTTTCCCTATCGCGGTATGAGATTTATATCCGGCCAGAGTGACGCGTAGCGCCCCCGAAACCAGTACGTTGAATGGGATGGCTCCCCGAACTCGGGGTATGGCCAGCGAACTCGAACACGAGTGCCCGAAGTGCGAGGAGACGCAGTCGTTCTACCGCGCCGCGGCGACCGAACTCCACCTCGGGCTGAAGACGAAGTGGTACTGTCCCGAGTGCGGGTACGGCTTCATCCGCATCGACGGCGACATCAGCTCCGCAGCCAGCGCCTGATCTCTCGGACCACCGGTTCTGGAACCCCGTCTTCGACCCGCGGACCACACGGGTCGTCGCGACGAACGGCCTCTCTCGCCACTACTGTTACTCGTCGACGGAGCTCGTCACTACTGAGGAAATTACAGCCGCTACGGCCGCGACCGTCGTAGGGCATCCGAGGTACTATCGATCTGGCCAAGGGAGCCGGTTCGAGTTCACGCGCGTTTCCCGCGCCTTCAGCGTGACGGGGTACTGCGTTCAGCCAGCCTCGTCAGGTCGGCCCGCCCCCGTCTCTCGATTGACTGACGCTGCCCGCTGCTCGAAGACCGTATAGTGAGTGCGGACACTTCTGTACCACGTTTCGACCGTAAACCGGGGGCCTTCGACCGCTGAGAACCGGATTGCGGCCGAACTGTGGTACCGTGAGAGCGTCGCTGCCGAATACGTAAACTGCATATAACGATACAAAATGTGCAGGCGAGCGGGAGAGCGATTGGTGAGCGTGTAGCCGACGAGAAGCTAACGAGAGTGGTTTCGGGCGTTCGTCGCTCACTCGTGTTCGCGGACCGCGGCGAGCGCTCGCTGGCGCTTCTCGACGATCTCGTGGACGCGCTCTTTCTTGTCCTCGATGTCCTGCTGGTCGCGCAGCCAGTAGAGGTCGGTGTAGAACGAGACCAGGGCCTCGACCTCGTCGCCGGAGAGCCGGCCGATTTCGTCGGCGTTGCTCTCGTATACGACCGGCTGCTCGACAGTTTCGGTGAGCGTCTCGTAGTTCCCCCGGTCGGCCATCTCGTCGACGTACGACAGCGCGGCGAGCTCCGTCTCGAAGGCCTGCCGGAGGTGGGCGCGCGTCGCCTGTCGGCGCCGCCAGAACAGGAAGTACGAGCCCGCGATAGTCGCGACTGCGCCGATGATGCTCCCGAGGACGAGTCCCGTAGCGGCACCGGTCACGGACTCGTGTTCGGCAGCCCGGGGATTAGCTGTACTGGTAGGGTAGTGGCCGGGTGGCTACGCCGGCCGTTTCTGGCGGGAGGCAAACACCTAACTGTGCTCGCGTCCTCCCCGCACCTGTATGGCAGAGACCAGTGGTCGTTTTTGCCGACGGTAACGACGCATCGCCGACCCCCGACAGCGACGCCCTGAACGACCTGCCGCCGAGCGCGAAGCTCGTGTTCAAGGTTCTGGAGTACGACTCGCCGCTCACGCAGGCCGAACTGCGGGACCGGACGCGGCTCTCGAAGCGGACGACCCGCCACGGGCTCGCGCTACTGAAGGAAGCGAATCTAGTAGAGGAGCGCGTCTACATCCCGGACGCCAGGAAGCGCATCTACGAGCCGCGGGTGATCGACTAGGCGTCCGACAGCGCCGTGAAGCCGTCGACGGGAATCACCGAGTAGTCGACCGTGATCGTGTCCTTGGTGGCGCGCACGCGGCCGACGAACTCCGAGATCTCGTCGAGTTTGCCCTCGAGGATGAACAGCTCCATGCAGTAGTGGTCGCCGACGTGGTTGTGGACGTTGCTCGTGACGAGGCCCTCGTACTCGTGGCGGAGGTTCATCATGCGCTCCTCGACGGTGGAGTTCTCGTAGCTGAACAGCACGGTGACGACGCCGATGAGCGGGCGGTCCTCGAGCTGTTTGTCCTCGAACTCGCCGAGGAGGTTGCGCGCGGCCTCCCGGACGACTTCGCTGCGGCCGGTGTAGCCGTGGTCCTCGGAGAACTCGTCGAGCCGTTCGAGGAGTTCGTCGGGCATCGAGACGCTGACGACAGTCATGTATTAATCGACGGCGCGTCGAGTAATAAGGATTGGCTAAATTCGCGCGCTCAGCGGCGCTGAGTTAGTCGAGGTCGTGCCACGATAGTCGGGGGTTCCGCGCGGCGCTCGTCTGGTCGATGCGCCGGGCAGTCGTGCGATTCGGCGCGGCCTCGAGCGTCTCCGCGTCCTCGCCGGCGACGGCGTTGAACGCGTCCGCGAGGTCGTCGAGGTTCCCCTTCGTCTCGACCTCGGTGGGCTCGGTCATCAGCGCCTCGTCGACCAGTTCCGGCCACTTCGTCGTCGGCGGGTGGACGCCGTAGTCGAGCATGCGCTTGGCGACGTCGGCGGCGTCCTGGTCGCCCGCGCTCGCGACGAACTCGTGGTGGAACGGCCCGAGCGGGACATCGTAGTCGACCTGCTCGGCGAGGTAGTTCGCGTTCAGCACCGCCTTCGCGGAGGCGTCGCTGAGGCCGTCGTCGCCGAGGCGGTCGATGTACGCGAACGCCTTGATCAGGACGAGCCAGTTCCCGGCGAAGCCGTGGACCTTCCCGACGGACTGCTCGGGCGTGTAGCGCTCGTACTTCCCGCTATCGGTCTCCCGGACGTGGGGGTCCGGGAGGAACTCCGCGAGTTCCTCGGTGACGCCGACCGGTCCCGCGCCCGGGCCGCCGCCGCCGTGGGGCGTCGCGAACGTCTTGTGGACGTTGAAGTGCATGATGTCGAACCCCATGTCGCCGGGGCGCGCGCGCCCCAGCAGCGCGTTGAGGTTCGCGCCGTCGTAGTACAGCAGGCCGCCGGCGTCGTGGACCATGTCTGCGATCTCCTCGATGTCGCGCTCGAAGAGCCCGAGCGTGTTCGGGTTCGTGAGCATCAGCGCCGCCGTGTCCTCGCCGAGCGCGGCGTCGAGGGCGTCGATGTCGACGCGGCCGTCCTCACCCGAGGGAATCTCGACGACGTCGTAGCCGCCGAGCGCCGCCGACGCGAAGTTCGTGCCGTGGGCGGCGTCCGGGATGACGACCTCGTCGCGGTGGCCCTCGCCGTTGGCCTCGTGGTAGGCGGCCGCGAGCAGGATGCCCGTGAACTCGCCCGCGGCGCCCGCCGGCGGCTGGAGCGTCACAGCGTCCATGCCGCCGATGCGCCCGAGGTAGTCCTGGAGGTCGTGCATGACTTCGAGCGTTCCCTGCACGCTCTTCGCGGAGCGGTCCGGGTGGACGCTCGCGGTGTCGAGCGCGGCGACGTCCTCCGTGAACCGGGGGTTGTACTTCATCGTGCACGAACCCAGCGGGTACGGCCCGGAGTCGACGCCGTAGTTCTGCTGGCTGAGCCGCACGTAGTGGCGGGCGAGCTCCGGCTCCGCGAGGCTCGGCAGTTCGAGTTCGTCCCGGGTGAGCTCGTCCGGCAGCGAGGAGTCGACCTCCGTCGTGGTCTCGTCCTTCTCGGCGAGCAGCGGCTCGTACTGGTCGTTGTCGGCCTGCGCGTAGGCGGCCTGGTCGTAGTGTTCCATCAGTGGGACACCTCCTCGAACGCGGCGACGAGGCGGTCGGCGGCGTGCTCGTTGGCGTCCGTCACGCAGACCTGCAGCCGGTGGTCCGCGACCGCGTGGACGGCGAACCCTTCGGCTTCGAGGTCGGTCGCGATGGCGGGCGCGGGCTGGTCCGTGGAGACGAGGAACTCCCGGAAGTGGTGGCGGTCGTGGACGGGCGCCCGCACGCCCGTGATGTCGTTCAGCTCCGCGGCGACCTCCCGGGGCAGTTCGACCATGCGCTCGGCGAGGTCGACGAGCCCCTCCGAGCCCAGCGAGGCGGCGTGGATGGCGGTGCGGAGCGCGACCCACGCCTGGTTCGTGCAGATGTTCGACGTCGCGCGCTCCTTCCGGATGTGCTGCTCGCGGGTCTGGAGCGTGAGCGTGTACGCGCGGTTCCCGTCCGCGTCTTCGCTCGCACCGACCAGTCGTCCGGGGACTTGCCGGAGGAAGTCCTCGCGGCACGCGAACACGCCGAGCCCCATCCCGTAGCTCGCGGGCATCCCGAGGACGCTGGCGTCGCCGACGACGACGTCCGCGCCGACGTCGACGGGCCGCTGGAGCAAGGAGAGCGCGACCGGGTCCGAGCCCAGGCAGAACAGCGCGCCGTGGTCGTCGGCGAGGTCGCCGATTTCGTCTAGGTTCTCTTCGACGGCGCCGACCGTCGTGGGGTTCTCGGCGTACACCATCACGACGTCGTCGTCGAGTGCGTCGGCGAGCGCGTCGGTGTCGACGTTGCCGGCGTCGGTGCCGTAGCGCTCGACGATCACGTCGGCGCCGCCCGTGTAGTTCTCGAGGACGCTGACGTGGCCGTCGCGGACGTACTCGGGAACGAGCACGCGGTCGCCGTCGACGGCGCGCACGCGCTTGGCGAGTAGCGCGGCCTCCGCGAGCGCGGACGCCTCGTCGTACATCGAGCAGTTCGCGACGCCGAGGCCCGTGAGTTCGACGAGCATCGACTGGTACTCGAACAAGGCCTGCAGGAACCCCTGCGTGACCTCGGGCTGGTACTGCGTGTACGACGTGAGGAACTCCGAGCGCTGGGAGAGGTGGTCGACCAGCGACGGCACGTAGTGTTCGTAGTGGCCCCGCCCCAGGAACTCCGTCAGGTCGTCGTTGCGCTGCAGGCGCTTGCGCGTCTCCGTGACGGCGGCCTGCTCGGACTTGGCGTCGATGCCGAACTCGTCGTCGAAGCGCACCGACTCCGGGATGTCGAACAGCGCCTCGACGTCCTCGACGCCCACGGCGTCCAGCATCGCCGCCGTCTCCTCCTCGGTGTGCGGCGCGTACGGACTCCCGCTCATCGGCGTCCACCCCGCGACGGACCGGCCTCGAATCCAGACATACGCGTGGCTTACGGAGCGGACACCAAGATACTCCCGGTTCCGGCGCCTCCACTCGCGGGGAAGTAACCACGAACGTGTGGTAGAGAAGAGTCGAGGGCGCGGAGGTGGACACGAACGCGCCACCCGAGCGGCAAACGTTGCGAACAGCCTACGGGTCGCGGAGCGATTCGGCAATCGCTTCGAGGTCGGCTTTCCGGAACGCGCCGCCTGCGCTCTCGGGGTCGGCGTCGTCGGCGAGCCCGACCCGCGACCGGATCTCCGCGCGCATCTCGGATTTCGGCGGGAGACTCCCCGAGCCGACGTCGTACCCCACTTCCTCGCAGATAGCCGCCAGCGCCTCCTTCGTGAAGCCAGTGGACTCCACGCGCGAGTACCGGCCGACTGCCTCCCGAATCTCGTTCCGCAGGTCGTCGACGGTCGGTGTCATCGGCGGACAGTCACACCGACACGACAAGAACGTTCGCCACGAGAAGACGGGCATCCGCGACCGAGTGGTCCGAAGAATCCGGAAGGTCGCCAGTTCACCGCGCGAGTGAGCGAAGCAAACGGGCGTGGGCCGGCGACTGAATGGAGCGCTCGAAGAGCGCGAAGTGAAAGAGGAGTGCTTTTAGCGTAGCTTTTGCCAGCGAGCGGCCGAAGGCCGCGAGCGCAGCAAAAGGAACCTATGCGATCTGGTCGGCGTACTCGTCGGCGTCCAGGAGGTCCTCGAGGTCGGCCTCCTCGAAGTCGAGTTCGACGAGCCAGCCGTCGCCGAACGGGTCGTCGTTGACCAGCTCGGGCTCGTCTTCGAGCGCGTCGTTGACCGCGGTCACTTCGCCCGAGACGGGCGCGTAGATGTCCGAGACGGCCTTGATGGACTCCACGACGCCGAACTCCTCCTCCCGGTCGAGTTCGTCGCCGACGGCCGGGAGTTCGACGAAGACGACGTCGCCGAGCTCGTCCTGCGCGAACTCGGAGATGCCGACGCGGCCGGTCTCGGGGTCGATCCACTCGTGCGATTCGAGGTAGTACAGGTCGTCGGGTACTTCGAAGCTCATTGGTCGATGAAAGGTGGTGTGGTGATGGTCGCTCGCTTGCCGGTGCCGCGGACGACGACCTCGACGGTGGTGCCGTCCTCTGCGTAGTCGGTGTCGACGTAGCCGAGCCCGATCGGCTCGCCCAGCGTCGGGCTCATCGTGCCGCTCGTGACCTCGCCGACGGGGTCGCCGTCCTCGCTGGTGATCTCGTAGCCGTGTCGGGGGACGCCGCGCTCCTCGAGGACGAACCCGACGAACTCCTCGTCGAGGCCCGCGCCCTGCTGGGCTTCGAGGGCGTCCCGCCCGACGAAGTCGGTGTCGAGGTCGACGACGAACCCGACGCCGGCCTCGTAGGGCGTGCGCGGGTTCTCCTCGGGGTGGAAGTCCTGGCCGGACAGTAGTAACCCGATTTCGAGGCGGAGCGTGTCGCGCGCGCCGAGCCCGCAGGGCTGGCAGTTGTTCGCGAACGCGTCCCAGACTGCGCCCGCGCCGTCCGCCGGGAACACGACCTCGAAGCCGTCCTCGCCGGTGTATCCGGTGTTCGCCACCCAGCACTCGACGCCCGCGACCGCCGCGTACTCGGCCTCGAAGCGCCCGAGGTCGAGTACGGAGTCGCCGGCGCGTGCTGCGACGAGACTGGGGGCGTCCGGGCCCTGCACGGCGACCATGCCGTACTCGCTGGTGACGTTGTCCACGCTCGCCGTGAGGCCGTGGCCGTCGCGGTAGTCGCTCCACCGCTCGTACATCTGTTCGTCGTGGCCGGCGTTCGGCACGAACAGGAACTCCGCGTCGTCGCCCTCTGGCAGCCGGTAGACGACCGTGTCGTCGAGCATGACGCCCTCGTCGTCCACTATCGCGGCGTACTGGGCCTCACCGGGGTCGAGCGCGGCGACGTCGTTGGTCGTGAGCCGCTGCATCAGCGCTTCGGCGTCCGGACCGCCGACCTCGATCTCCCCCATGTGGGAGACGTCGAAGACGCCAGCGGACTCCCGCACCGCGGCGTGCTCGGTCCGGATGGAGTCGAACTCGACGGGCATCTCCCACCCGCCGAACTCCGTGAACTGCGCGCCCCGGTCGCCGTGGCGGTCGGACAGCGGCGGCGTTCGGAGAGCCATACCCGTGGCGTCGGCGGCCGGCAAGTAATGCTTTCGTATCCCGCCGCGGTGCCGTCACTCCGCGTGGAGCACGTAGAGGAGGTACGCGCTGGACGCCACGACGGCGACTCCGCCGGCACCAAATCCGGCCGCGGCGGCGCCCGTGACCGTCGGCTGGAGCGCGACCTGCACGGACTGCAGGCCGACGAGCACGCCGAGGACCGAGAGCAGCGTCCAGACGACCGTCGAGGCCGCCGTCAGAACCGCTCGCGAGACCTCCTCGCGGACGATGCGGCGGAACGCGGCGTCGCTAGCGTCCTCGGTGTCGGCCATACCGGAGGGTGTGGGCGCCAGCCACTACAACGTACCGCCGGACTTCCGGCACGCTCTTGTCCGGGCGCGTCCGAACGCGGGTATGGAGCGACTCAGCGGCCTGCTGGACGGCGAGGACGCGCCGGCGGGCCAGGGGGACGACGGCGGCGTCGCGCTGTTCGTCGACGGGCCGAACGTCCTCCGCGACGAGTTCGACGTGGACTTGGACGACGTCCGGGAGACCGCGGAAGCGGCCGGCCGGCTCGCGGTGACGCGGCTGTACGTCGACGAACACGCGACGCCCGAACTGATGCAGGCCGCGGAGGCCCGCGGCTACGACGTCCGCGTCACGAGCGGCGACGTGGACGTGAAGCTCGCGGTGGACGCGACCGAGCTCGTCGTCGACGGCGGCGTCGACGTGCTCGCCATCGCGTCCCGCGACACAGACTTCAAGCCCGTGCTGGAGACGGCGGCGCGGCGGGGCGTGCGCACGCTCGCCATCGCGCCCGGCGAGCACGGCCGGTCGGACGCGCTCCGGAACGCCGCCGACGACGCGGTCGTCCTCGGCGAGTAGACGGACAGGTTTTCGGGCGCCGGCCGCCAACCGACGGCCATGACCGACCTGGGGACGCCAGTACTCGACGACCACCTCCACCTCGACGCCGAGAACCGCGGCATCGACGCCGTAGAGGACTTCGTCAACCTCGGCGGGACGCACCTGCTCGTTGTGAACAAGCCCTCCTGGCACCTCGGCGTCGAACCCGACACGGGCGAGGAGTTCCGACCCGTCTTCGAGGAGACGCTCCGGCTCGTCGAGGAGGCGAGCGAGGTGCTCCCCGGCCGGGCGTGGCCCGTACTCGGCGTCCACCCCGGCCTGATTTCGCGGCTCGTCGACGACCGCGGGTTCTCTCCCGAGGAAGCCCGCGATCTGATGCGCGCGGGCATCGACACCGCGGCGGAGTACGCCAGCGACGGGCGCGCGGTCGCGCTGAAGTCCGGACGACCGCACTACGACGTCAGCGACGCGGTCTGGGAGGCCTCGAACGCCGTCATCCGGCACGCCTGCGAGCGCGCCGCCGAGACCGGGGTCGCGCTCCAGTTGCACACCGAGGCGACCGAGGACCTCACGGACGTCGCGGAGTGGGCCGAGGACGCCGGGCTACCGCCGGAGCGCGTCGTGAAACACTACGCGAGCGGCGAACTCGACGGCGTCACGAAGAGCGTGATGTGCGAGAAAGAGTACCTGGAGACCGCCGCCGAGGCCGGCGAGCCGTTCCTGATGGAGACGGATTTCGTGGACGACGCCGACCGCCCGGGCGCCGTGATGGGGCCGAAGACCGTGCCGCGGCGCGTGCGCTGGCTCCAGGAGCGGGGCCGCGACGAGGCGATTCGGCGCGCGCACGTCGAGACGCCGGAGGCAGTCTACGGCATCGACACCCGCGGCACCCTCGACAGGTAACGGGATTCGGTTGCGTTCGTGTCGGCTATCCGTGCGGACGCGTGACTCGCAGCCCCGTTGAAGGAAAGGCCTTTGTCTCGGGCGGCCGGCATTCGGAGTATGAGTGCCCCCGAGGAGGAGTTCTACTCCGAAGAACGCTGGCAGAACTGGCTCGACCGGCTCAGGGACGAGGACATCGACCCCGAGGACGAGGACTCCGCCCGCCTCCTGTTGAACCTCCAGGACGACGTCGCCATCGCCGTCGCGAAGATTCTGAAGGCCTACGACGGCGACGACATCGACGACGAGGAAGCCCTCGACGAGCTCACGGACATCCGCGAGGTCGTGCTCTCCGAGCCGAACTTCGAGGACGAGGACAAGCTGATGCTCGTCGACGGCGTCCAGACGAGTCTCGTCTGCGTGTTCTACAGCGCCGAGCAGTACGTCGCCGACGGCGTCGCCGACGAGGCCGACGTCACCGGCTACGTGCAGGCCGCCGCCGAGGCCGAACAGGAGGACGACCTCGACCGCGCGCTCGGTCTGAGCGCGTGCGCCGGGACGCGCGTCGTCGACGGCGAGGAACTCGACATGGGCATCCTCGACGACGTCGAGTACGGCCTCGTCACCGAGTGGGTCAACGGTCTCGACAGCCTCCAGAGCGCGCTCTCGGACCCGGAAGTCATCGAAGACGACGACTGACGGTCGCGAGCCGGTCTGCCGCGGACTGTCCTCGGCGGCGCCCCGACAGGCGTCGCGTTTATGCCGCTGCCCCCACGAGTCCACGTAACCGTGCGTTTCAGGGACGACAACAGGGCAGTCACGGTCCAGATCGGGGCCGTGCTACTTTTCGCCACGCTGATTATCGCGCTCTCGCTCTACCAGGCGACAGTCGTCCCCTCGCAGAACGCCGACGTCGAGTACAAGCACAGCCAGACGGTCCAGAACCAGCTGACGGACGTGCGCAACGGGATTCTCCGGTCCGCTGCGACCGGCAACACGCAGCCGGCGTCGGTCACCCTCGGCACGCAGTACCCCTCCCGGGTCTTCCTGATGAACCCGCCGCCGTCGACGGGCACGCTCAGAACGGGCGAGTACGACGACGGCACGATCGAGGTCGCGAACGTCGAGGCGGCGAATCCGGAGACGCGGGACTTCCTGAACGGGTCGTGGAGCGCCTCCACGAAGTACCTGGAGTACGAGCCGGACTACAACGAGTACGACAACGCCCCGGACCTCCTCTACGAGTCCTCCGTCCTCTCGAACTTCTACCCGAACGCGGACGGCGGCACGGCGATTCCGCTCACCGACCAGCTGCTCGTGGACAACGAGACGCGGACCATCACGCTGGTCACGCTCAACGGCTCGCTGAGCACGTCGCGCGCGAGTTCGGTGACGGTGAGCCCCGAGACGCTGAGCGCGCCGTACCAGCGCGTGCAGGTGACGAACCAGAGCGACGACCCCGTGAACGTCTCCGTGCCGACGCGCGTGTCGGCGAACCAGCTGGAGAGCCGCACCGACCTCGGCGGCCACCCCGGCGTCGTCGACGTCGTGGACGTTCCCGACGAGAACCGCGTCGTCGTGCAGGTGAACTGGACGGAGCGGTTCTCGCTCCAGACCGCGCGCGTCGGCGTCGGCAGCCGGACGGAGAATCCGCCGCCGCACTACCTGACGCTCGTGGAGAACCGCGGCGACCGCGTCACCGTCGAGGCGCGGGACCGCTTCAACAACGCGGAGAGCGGGGTGAAGGTCAAAGTCGACGATGAAGCCAAGAATAGCTCGCTGTTCGAAGATTCGTCCTTGTGGACTGATGAGAACGGTCGTGCGACATTCGAAGTAAACGGGAATAAGAACGGAAACGCAACCTTCTGGATTAACAAGAATAGTACGGAATACGAGCGGGTTGATGATGTGTACGTAGATGGAGGCACTGGGGGCAGTGACGACGATGATACTGGTGATAGCAATCCTGGTGGGCCGACCATCTCAGTCCGTCTCGACGACCTCACCCACAACAACGAGAACGCGGTGGAGTACGTCGGGTCGTACAGCGTGACGAACACGAACGACTCGTTCCAGCGGGTGGAGGTCCAGTACCGGAACACCAACCAGGGGAGCGCGAGCGAGACGCTACAGAAGGCCGGGCGGCGAGGTGGTCTCCAGTACACGAGCACGTACGGCGCGGGTGACACCTACGACGTGACGTTCCGCGTCATCTACGGCGGCCCTGACGGCGAGTACACGGCAGCATCCCGGACTGTCACGGACGTCGCCGACGCCGCGAACCCGAGCAAGTACGACGACCTCTCGACCGATTCCACGGCGACGCTGAGCAGCTCTCCGATAACGGATCGCACTAACCCCGGCCAGGGGCCGCGGTACCGGCTCAACTACGACGTCTCGGCGGGCGAGTACTCGCAGACGCGGTTCGTCGCCGTCTCCACTGGGTCCGGCGGGAAGGACGGTGCGACGGGGACGACACGGTCGGGTACTCTCGACGTGAGCCCGGGCTACGGCAATAATCAGCCGTTCAAGCTGGCGGTGCTTGTGTACGGGCCAGACGGTGCGGTGGTTGACGCCCGCATCGTCGAGGACACCGCCGACGGCACCGACCCGTAGGTTCGACACCCGTCGAAAACACCCATCGACAAAGCCATAAGACCGCTTCGACTACCACACGAGCATGACTAGCGTCGGCATCGACGCCATCGAAGTGCGAACGGGGCGGCTGAAACTCGACCTCGCGGAGACGTTCGCGCCCAAGCAGGGCGACGACCCCGAGAAGTACACGAAGGGACTGGGGCTGTACGCGTCGTCGTTCCCGGACGCCTACGAGGACATCGTGACGATGGGGGCGAACGCCGCCCACCGTCTGATGGAACGGAAGGGACTGGAACCCGACGACGTCGGGCGTATCGACGTCGCGACCGAGTCGTCGTTCGACAACTCGAAGCCGGTGTCGACGTACATCGCCGGGTGTCTCGAGCAGGTGTACGACGGTGACTTCCACCACGCGAACAAGGGCGAGCGGAAGTTCGCGTGCATCGCCGGCACCCAGAGCCTGGACGACGCGGTGAACTGGATTCTCGCGGGGCGGAACCGCGGCCGCGGCGCGCTCGTCGTCGCGACGGACACGGCGCTGTACGCCCGGGACTCCTCCGGGGAGGCGACGCAGGGCGCGGGCGCCGTCGCGATGTACATCACCGAGGACCCCGACCTCGTGGAGCTCTCGACCGAGCAGGGCTACGGCTCGGCGGACGAGACGGACTTCCTGAAGCCGAACCAGCAGTTCCCGAGCGTGGACGGCAAGCGCTCCGTGCAGGTCTACCTCGCGCGGATGCGCGAAGCGCTGGAGGACTTCGAGCGCGCGGCCGGCGACACCCACCCCGACGACTACGCGTTCATCCCGTTCCACACGCCGTTCCCGGGGATGGTGCGGAAGGCCGCGGTGCTGGGCTACCGGCACATGATTCGTGGAACGGACGTCGAGGACGAGCTCGCCGACGACATCGGCCGGCAGCCGCGCCGCGACGACTTCGACTCCCGCGAGGAGTTCGACGAGGCCATCCGCGGGTACGTCGACGACCTCAAGGAGACCGACGCGTACCGCGAGTGGTACGGCGAGGCCATCGACCCGACACTGAATATCGCCAGCCAGGTCGGGAACTGGTACACGGGCTCGGTGCACATCGCTCGCGTCAGCGCGCTCAAGCACGCCGCCGAGCAGGGCCGCGACCTGTCCGGGGAGAAGCTCCTGGTGGCGTCGTACGGCTCCGGCGCGCAGGCCGAAATCCACGAGGAGACCGTCCAGCCCGGCTTCGAGGACGAGGTCGCTGCGCTGAACGTCGACGAACAGATCGAGCGCCGCTACGACCTCGACTTCTCGGAGTACGAGCAGGTCCACGACCGCCACAACCACGAGAAGAGCGTGGAGCTGGAGCCGTTCACGCAGCCCGACAGCGAGTTCGTCTTCGACGGCTGGGGGCCGATGAACGAGCGCCAGTACACGTACATCGAGTAACTCCCGCCGCCTCTCCTTTCTCCCGCTTTTGGCCGGCCGTTAGGCGTATTCGCGGAGCGCAGCGAGCATCTCGTCGAGGTCCATCTCGGTGACCGCGAGCGAGTAGCCGTCGCGCTGGGCGAGCGCGGGCGCGTGCTCCCAGAGGTCGCCCGTGGAGAGCCCGTGGAGGAGCACGGCGTTCGGCGTGGGGTTGACGACGCGGAGCGCGACCAGCGGGCTCTCGCCGCGGGAGACGTTCGTGAACGCGAGCACGCGGCTCGTCGACTGCCCGTACAGCCGGTAGAACTCGTCGGCGCGCAGCCGCCGGATGGCCTCGATGGAGTCGATGACGGTGTGGCCGGTGACGGTGTCGTGGTCGCCGGTGACGACCTCGGTGGCGCCGACGGCGTCGTACAGTTCGCTGGCGGGGAGCGCGGTCGAGTACTCCTGGAGGTCGAGGACGACGTCGCTGTCGAAGCCCGCGGAGAGCACGCGGCCGTACTGGCGGATGTGGTCGCCGCCGCGGCGCTCGTCGATGTCCAGCAGCGCCTCGACGACGCGCGTGACGAGCGCGATGCCGGGGCTGGAGCGCCGGCCGCTCTCGTAGTCGGAGACGACAGACGACGAAACGTCGAGCTCGTCGGCGAGGTCGGTCTGGGAGACGTCGAAGTCGGTGCGCCACTTCCGGAGCGTGGCGCCGGGGTCGTCGCTGAGCGTGATGTCGCCGGCGATGCGCTCGGCGAGGTCCGCTCGCGGGTCGTCGGTCATGGCCGAAACTCCGGAGTCGCCGCCAAAAAAGCCTGCCGGAGAACTTCGACACGTGCCGAAGAGAAAGACCCATTCTGGTGTGTGAGTACCACTCACGCATGCCATCGTCGGTGGTCCACGTCGCGTTCGGCGCGCTCGTGGCGACGGCGCTGCTCCGGGAGTTCGATGCGAAGCCGCTCGCCGCTGTTTGCGCGTTCGCGGCGCTCCCGGACGTGGACACGTTCCTCGGCGTCTGGATAGCGGGCGGCCACCGCGCTATCCTCCACACGGCGCTGCTACCGGCGATTCTCGGCACGTTCGTCTACTGGGACAGCCGCCGCCCTGACTCGTGGTTACGCGAGCGATTCGGACCGAACGGCCCGCACGTCGCGGGCGTCGGCGTCGTCGCGCTCCTCTTCGGCGGCGTCCTCCCCGACCTGATGACGAACGGCGTGAACCTCCTCTACCCCGTCCACGACCGCTTCTACACGTTCGCGGGGTCGGTAGAGCTCTCCAGCACCGAGGGGTTCGTCCAGACGTTCGTGGACTTCGGCGACGACCCCGGGGGTGGCGGGACGGTCGGCGGCACCACCGAGAACACCCACTACTACACGGGCGTCGACCTGGAGCGCGGCGAGGACCCGGAGAACGCCGAGCGCGTGTTCCCCGTCGTCTCCTCGGGGCTCCAGTTGGTCGTCGTCCTCACCGCCATCGCGGGCGTCGCCGGCCGGTTCCGGGAAGGCAAACGCTAACGCCCGGAAGCGACGAGTCCGGGCATGGTCAGGCCGTACGCGGACGGGGACAGCGCCGAACTCTGGGAACTGAAACGCGGCTTCGAGACGGGGCTCGGCGAGGGCACGGGCGACGAGGAGAAACGAGAGGTCTACGAGGCGAAACTGGACGACGACTACCGGCGGGAGTGGCTAGACTGGGTGGACCGCTGCGTCGCCGAGGACGAGCGCTGCGTGCAGGTCGCCGAAAGCGAGGACGGCCTCGCGGGGTACGTCTTCGTGCTCCCCGAGTCGCTGGCGTTCGTCTGGGACGCCGCCGTTCTGAACGAGGTCTACGTCGCGCCCGAGCACCGCGGCACGAGCGTCGCGGACGACCTGATGGACGCCGCGCTCGCCGCCGCGCGCGAGCAGTCGCTACCGCTCGACCGGATGGTACTCGACGTCGATCGGGAGAACGAGCGAGCGCAGGCGTTCTACGAGCGGTACGGCTTCGAGCACTGGGGCGAGATGGTCGCCCGGGACCTCTAGGTGGCGGTGACGCTGCCGAGCACGCCGCCGACCGCGCCGAAGACGGCGGGGTAGACGACACCCGCGAGCAGCACGCCGGGGACGTACTCGGGGTGGATGGCGCTCCCGCCCGCGGTGTACTCGAAGACGAACAGGCCGACGACGGCGAGGACGACGTAGCCGGCGGCGACGGCCGCGCCGCGTTTCGCGCCCGTCGACGCGTCGTCGGCGTTCGCGTACCGCGCGAGCACGAACCCGGCGAGCACGAGCACGACGGCTGGAACGAGGTACAGCAGCATCGCCGCGCTCCCGTCCGCGATGAGGTTCCGGGACGCCTGTCCCTCCCCGAGCGCCGGGTACGTGAAGGCGACGCCGTGGGCGTTGTAGAACAGCCAGCCGACGGCCTGCCAGGCGGGGATCGGGTCGCCGCCGAGGAACTCCACGATGGCGTTGTACGATTCGAGGCGCTCCTGGACGGACGACGCCTGCCAGAGGTACGTGACGAGGTAGCCGACGACGTACGAGAGAGCGCCGGCGGCGGCGCCGACGCCGAGCGTCTTCCCGAGAGAGTCGGTGGCGGTTCGCTGTGACATGGTTGTACACCTCCGCCCGCGGCAAAAAGCCTTTGTGGCAGCTGAATCCCGAAAATCGCGGCACACGTTGTCAGGAGACGGGGTGCGGGCGCCGGTCAGCGGTCCGCCTCCATCCGACCGGTCACGCTGTCGGGCGACAGCCGGTAAAACCCGAAACTCACCTCGCGGGGCGACCGCTCGAAGATGTCCACGAGTGGGATCTCCACTCGCTGGAGCGCGTCGAGTGCCGTCGTGGAGATGGCTTCGTCGTCGGTCGCTTCGAGGGGACCACGCGCGACGACGCTGCGCCAGCCGTCCCCGGTCTCGCCGTGGACGACGAACGTCACCGGGCCCGCCGTCGGATCGGGCTTCTCCGTGTGCGCGCCGTACGCCAGCCGGAAGAAGAAGTGGCCGGTCTCGGCGTCGTAGCCGTACGAAACGGGAATCGAGTGCGGCGCGTCGCCGTTCTCGGTGGGGAACGAGAGCACGCCCGTGCCGCCGGTGCCGAGGAACGCGTCGCGGTCGGCGTCGTCGAGGTGGACCGCCCGAGGGTCTTCCATGCCGCCTCCTACCACGGCCGACAGGAAAACTGTGCAGGGTGATTCTGGGGCCCGTTAGTCTGCGCCCGGCGCTCAGCGTTCGTCCGTCTGCCGCTCGCCGTCTTCGCTGGCCGTCCACTGTAGCGTGACCTTCGACGTCCGCTCGCCGTCGTCCGACGTCGTCTGTTCGACCACCACGACGTCACTGTCGGGCGACTGCCGCTCGGACGCGCCGTCCGTCCGAGGCTCCATCTCGCGGTGGTACCCCGTGAGGTCCTCGCAGAGGCCGTCCAGGTAGGCGGCGAGTCGGTCGGTGCTCATCGCGCCGTCGTGTCTGGTCTCGTACCCCGTGGCTCCCGCCCCGACGCCGCCCGGAACCCCGGAGGAGTGGTCACCGGCGACGGCGTTGATGACGGCACCGAGCAACAG
>SDGW01000293.1_pt1 | contig 21131 bp, 17 predicted proteins | sample 2873831 | NCBI WGS metagenome assembly SDGW01 (sample SAMN08132700, study PRJNA421101) | hypersaline lake metagenome | isolation source: celular fraction 0.22 microns magnesium sulfate-rich crust from ephemeral... | place: Spain: Penahueca Lagoon, Toledo | collected 2011-07
AACACCCGCGAACAGAACGAGGAGTACGCCGAGCGGATGCGTGATGCCGGCGTGAAACCCGAACTCGAACTGTTCAATCCAGGGCAGATTCCCGAGGCCGAGCACCTCATCGAGAAGGGGCTACTCGAGGAACCCTACTGGGCGACCGCCATCTTCGGAATGCAGAACGGGATGCCTGCCGGTCCGGGGAACCTCGTCACGTTCGTCGAGAACCTCCCCGACCCGGTCGAGTGGCAGTGTCTGGCGGTCGGCAAACACCAACTCCCGATGACGACGATGGCGATGGCGATGGGGGGCCACGTCCGCGTCGGGATGGAAGACAACATCTACTATCGGAAGGGTGAACTCGCCGAGAGCAATGCCCAGTTGGTCGAACGCGCCGCGCGTATCGCCGACGAACTCGGTCGGCCGGTCGCGACGCCCGAGGACACGCGCGATATGCTCGGCCTCTGAACGGTCCGTTCGAAGCCCTGCGTGAGTTCATACCGTCCCGCACACTGCTGCCGTTCCGGTCGACAGAGCGGATATTCACGGATATCGAAGTACCGTTTCGAGAACGACGCGACCGGGAACTCCTTCATCTGATGTCGAGATGACGATATTCAGCCGTTTCGACGGGCGAAGCAAGCGTCCGACCTTCGGATAGGAAGCGTCCGCTACGTTTTCGGCCAGGCCATCGATTCGGCATGCCCGAACGAGATTGGTGTGATTGTTCACCTCGTTCCGCGTCGAACCCGCTTAGACGCCCGAATTCAACTGTTTCGAGAATACGTCTAGCGAGCAGCGTGAGTACGACAGGTAATCCACCCTGATTCCGGCTGTGAACGAGGGAACCGAACGCCATTATTCGGGAGAAGCGAACTTTATACCTATCGACGAAGCGCTCGAGAGTACATATTTTAATTTGTGCATGGTGTACTCACGCACGACCGGGGTGAATTCGGGTATGGCGAATTATTTAAGAAGATAGTACGTGTAGGGATAACATGACCGAGAACGCGACGCCGCGCACGCTCTCGACGACGAGGACGTCGTTCGAGATAATCGAGTTACTCAAAGAGCGTGGCGGGGGCAGAGTGACGGAACTCGCGAGCGAGCTAGACCTCGCTGCGAGCACGGTCCACAGCCACCTCACGACGCTCATGGAAGCGGGATACTTGTCCAAAGAGGGTGATGTCTATCACCTGAGTCTCTCGTTTCTCGAACTGGGCGAACACGTTCGCACGCGGAAGGAACCGTACGTCGTCGCGGAGTCCTACACGGAACAGCTAGCGGCCGAAACCGACTGTCGTGCCGTCTTTGCGGTCGAAGAACACGGCCGAGGGGTGTACATGTACACGTTCTCCGGTGAGCACGCCGTCTGGACGTACTCGACGGTTGGCAAGCGGTTCCCACTCCACGCGACTGCAGCCGGGAAGGCCATCCTCTCGAGGCTCCCCGAGGCGCGTGTCGACGCCATAATCGACGAGTTCGGACTCACGGCCGAAACCGACAACACGATTACCGACCGGGCGACACTTCACGAGGAACTGGCGACTATCGACGAACGCGGGTACGCGTACAATCACGAGGAACAACTCGATGGCGTCAAGGCCGTCGGCGTCCCCGTCGACGGCCCTGACGGACGGGTCATCGGTGCCTTCAGCGTGGCCAGTCCCGCCAACCGGATGACGGGCGAATGGTTCGAGACGGAGCTCCCCGAGATCGTCCTCGCTACCGCTAACGAATTCGAACTGGAGATCTCACTGACGTAGGCATGGGGATAACAGTGTTAGTGCTGTTATTTTAATCTCGTTATCGGAGTCGAGAACACCCTCGACCGTGACGCATCCGGATTCTGTCGGATTTCGGCCGTCGTTCAGCGTTTGGAATCCCGGTACAAACACCTGGTCGAGCGTTATCGACGCGGTCGGTGTCGTCTTTCGCTGTACAAACCTGCTCGAACAAATCCTCGACACGTGGGACGACGGGTATGGCGTCGTCCAAATCGTCGCGCCGGAAGAGACGGACGACACCCAGCTCCGGTTCTGTTACGACAAGGGCGGCGAACTCGTCAATGGGCTCCTCACGATTGCACCGACGCAAGAGTTAGATTTCGGTAATCCGGTCGTGGGAGTCGGGGAGTGCTTGGGCGTCTTCGGTCAACAGTGCGACGACGAGGAAGTCGCTGTAGCCGGCGAAGTAATCGACGAGGTGGCTGATGCGGTCCGAATCGATGGCCTCCAGGGAGTCGATTAGCATGAACGGAACGGTTTCGTATAGTTCGTGGGCGAGATAACCCGCAAGAGCGAAAATCAACCCCGTGACCTCGCGTTCACTCTCAGAGAGATTCGTTATCGAATCCTCGTAGGTCGTCCCCGACTCGGTTTGCCGGATGATATGCAACTCGAAGACGCTCTTGGTCACCTTTCGGCGGCCCTCACGTACCTGCTGTTCCGTTCGTTCGAGCCAGATTCGGGCGATGTTCTCGTAGTCGAGGGTCTCCAACACCGTGTCCATGTGCTCGTTGAACACCTCGATGGCTTGTTGTTCGATACGCTCGATTTTCGTCCGCAATTCCTCGATTTCGTCGTTAACCTCTTCGCGGCGACTCTTGAGGTCGCTCTCTTCATCGAGTCGTGCTTCGATGTTCTCGATGTTGTCTTCGACGCGTTCGAGGTCACTCTCGAGGGAGCCGAGGTCGTACTCCAGCTGGTTGGCCTCTTTGTGCAGTTCGAGCAGTTCCTCGTTGGATTCGTCTTCCAACTCCTCGACCTCTGCTTCGACGTCTTTGATCTCCTCACGGAGTTCGTCCCGACGCTCCGAGAGTCGTTCGATGCGGGCTTCGGTGTCTTCGATTTCGGCTTCGAGTTCTCGCTGGCGGCGTTCGAGGCGTTCGCGCTGGCGCTGTTGGTCTTTACGTTCGCGGCGTTGTTCTTTCAGTTCGTCGAGTTCCGCGTCAATGTCGTTGATGTCGCTGACGGTGTCTTTGCTCAACTCTTGGAGTTTTTCGACGGTGGTTTCGATTTGGTCGGCCTCGACATCGCTCCCGCAGGTCCAACAAGTGACGGTTTCGTCGGGGAGGAGTTCGTCGACCACCTCGTCGTTTTCGGTATCGGTTTGGAGGGCATCGAAGACGCCGTTGTCGGCGTCTTCGAGCATGTCTTGGTTGAACCCGATGACGCTCTGGAATTCGTTCACCTCGGATTCTAGCGTCTGTTTTTCGGTGCGGAGTTGGTCGATTTTGGATTCGATTTCGTCGAGATCGCCGGCGGGTGTCTCCGGGAGGTCGTCGTATTCGTCTTCGACCTCTTGTTTCTCTGCTTGCAGCGATTCGAGACTGTCTTCTTCGGTTTCGAGTTCGTATCGGGTGTTTTCGAGGTCTGAGCGTTTCGAGCGGAGGTCTTCGAGGGCATCTTCGAGTTCGGCTTTCTCGTCGCGGCTCTGTTTGATGTCGGCGTCTCGGTCTTCGATGTCGGCTTCGAGGTCTTGGAGTTCGGCTTGCTTCTCCTCGATTTGCTTCTGCAGTTGGGTGCGTTCTTCTTCGAGGGAGGGCAGTCGATTCTTGAGGGAATCGAGTTCGTCGAGTTCGTCTGAAATCTGCCGTCGTTCGTTGAGGAGCTGGTCGATTTGGGCCTGTATCTCGTCGGTGTCGACGGGACGCATGATGATATCCCGGAGGTCAGCGTCGGTGACGACGGCACTTCGGGCTTCGTTGGATTCAAGCAGAAACGCGAAGAGATCTGCGACGGTTGGGTCGTCGAGATACGGGTCGCCGCTGGTGTGAATGGTGCCGTTTCGACGTTGGAGGGTCCGGGTGTAGGTCTCACCATCGAGGGTGAGTTCGACGTGTGCTTCGTCGGCGTCAGCTTTGATGGAGACGTTGTCGCTGCCAAGGGCCGCCATAATTGATCGCAGCAGTGACGTTCGGTTGGTGGCGTTTCGGCCGGCGAGAATGGTGACACCCGGTTCGAAGGTGAGTTCCGTCTCGTCGATACCACCGATGTTACGAACCGCGAGCACTCCTTTCGATTCCACTTGTTTTGTACTCATGTATACGGATAAGTAGGAATCATATATCAACGCTTTGCAATTGCACGAAACGAGAACGAGAATAACACTGTACTGACCAGTTATACCGAACACTCACACCTGCGGCGGTCGAGACGTCTGCGGTCGTCGTGAGTATGTCAGCGGTCGTGAACTACCTACTGCCGACGGCCGCGCTGGATTTAATACCGTTCCGGAACAGAACCTTACTATGCTCCACAACTGTGGTCCGTTGCTCAGTATCGATCTGGGCGATCGGGAGCGAGCGGAGATGGATATCGACTCGATCAACGAGCGGTACATCGGCGGGCGCGGCGTCGGGACACGGCTGGCTCACGAGCGGATTCCCTTCGACGTCGACCCGCTGGGGCCGGACAACCGACTCGTGTTCACGGCCGGCCCGATGCAGGCCTCGACGATGAGCTTTACTGGCCGGATGAACGCCACCGCCGTCTCGCCACTAACCGACGGTCTCCTGTCGAGCAACGCTGGCGGTTTCATGTCCCGGAATTTCGTGGATACGGGCTACGCCGCGGTCGAGATCGTCGGCGAGAGTGAGGAACTCCTCGCGATCCACGTCCGAGACGATGGCGTCGAATTCGAGGCCGTCCCGAAGCTGGCGGGCGCGACAGTCTCCGAGACCGTCGAATACTTGGATTCCGAACACGGGATCTCCAGCGACCAGACCGCCGTCATCGGTCCCGGCGGGGAGAACGAGGTCCGGTTCGCCTCGATTATGACCTCCGAGGAGCGAGCCTTCGGTCGAGGTGGACTCGGCGCGGTGTTAGGGGCGAAGAACGTCAAAGCGGTCACGTTCGGTGGCGACTCCGCACCGGAGATCGAGATTCCGGCGACCCAACAGGAGATTCACCGCGAAGCTGCGACCGAAGACCACATCATGAAACATCAGGGGACGGTCGCGGTCATGGACCTCGCAAACGAGATCGGGGGGCTTCCTTCCTACTACTTCTCCGAACAACAGTTCGAGGGCGTCGAAGGAATCAACGGCGCGGCCGTCGAGGAAAAGAAGTACAAGAAGGGTACCTGTTCGGCGTGTGCGTTCGCCTGCAAGCTCCCCACACGCGACGAGGCGGCCGGTGTCGAGACCGAGGGACCGGAGTTCGAGGTGGCGATGGCCTTCGGGTCGAACTCCGGCGTCGACGACATCGTCGAGGTGATGAAGTCCAACGAGCTCTGCGATCAGTACGGGCTGGACGCCATTTCGACGGGCAACACGGTCGCGGCCTATCTGGCCGCCGAAGACGAGTTCGGCAACACCGACCTCATACACGAAACCGTCGAGAAGATCGCTCACCGCGAGGGAATCGGCGACAAGCTCGCAGAAGGCATCGGTCGCATCCACGAGGAACTCGGCGTGGAAAACTGGTCGGTCAAGGGGATGGACTTCGCCGCCCACGAGGGACGGGTCCTCCACGGCCAAGGGCTCTCTTATGCGGTCGCCAACCGTGGGGCCGATCACATGTACGCCACCTTCTACTCGGTAGAGTACCCCTTGGTCGAGGAAAGCGAGGCTCTAAAGCCCGAAGGCACCCTCGGGAAGGCCGAGGAGGTGGCCCACCGCGAGAACTTGATGGCGCTCAACGACAGCGGCGTCGTCTGTAAGTTCTCGCGGGACTACATGAACCGCGAGCGATACGAGGCGCTGTTCGACGCCTCCTTCGAGGAGTTGCTGGCGGTCGGGGCCCGCACCGTGACGCTCGAACGTCACTTCAACAACCAGCGTGGGTTCGACCACGAGGACGACCGGCTCCCCTACGATCTCCCGGACTTCGAGCAGGCGCTGGAAGAGTACTACAACCACCGCGGCTGGCAGGACGGCGTCGTCTCCGACGAGGCCCTCCCCGAGGACTACGACGCCACGGCAGTCGGCCCCTGAGGGCCACCAACGCCTGCTCTTCGATCCGTCCTAGCCGGGAACGGCCGGCAGGGTGGCCGACTCCTATGAGGTCGGGTGTTGCTCCGTATTACCCAACAATCCAGCTACCGTGCCGTCTCGTTGGTCGATTCACCCGACGATGTCCGACCGATATCCGTTGAAGCGGTACACGAAAAGCGTTAGTGCGAACACCGATTCAGGTCATTCGAGTGATACATGTCTCCGTCGAGTGACTCATAGAGCTGTTGTACGTGCAGTAGTGTACGAAACAACTTCCCGACCGGGTTTCTGTCGACGTAGTCGGGCTAACTGCTCGACCGTAACCGAGAGAGGAACGTCGGGTAGTCCAGCTGGTGCCGAGAAACACGGTCGGAGATATCGTGTTTCTCGGTTAGCCGATGCTGGAACGCAGCGACTGGATAGGCGTCTCCGTGTCCGAGCGCTTCGATATCAAGACTCGACCGCGAGTCGAGAACGATTGGATAATATACTCAGGACTAATCACTATCAGTCTCGACAGTAGCCTCATCGATACCCTGACGACCGTTGCCGTCCGCTCTCGTCTTCGACGTTCATCGGATTCCGTCGTGGACGACTCGCTGTGTAGGTTTGCGAGCGGCGTGAGCGAACTATCTCTACGACCTGCTCGCCTCTCGAACCGCACTAATTAGACGGTGCCGATTACACCATTCGGTACGTCTTTCGATGCATCATCGCTCCTATGTGGGTATCTCTGGACCACTGGATACCTGTGGAATACTCGGCTGACCTCTCGACTCCAGTACCCACAAGTCGACCGAACCTCCTCGGTGATTCCGACAGCAGTCCACGGACACGACGTGGAGGGACCTAGTGGAACCACAGTTTTGCACTTTTTCCGTAACTACATTAATACTGTTATGGAAACGTCTCGCTACGATTCACGTCGATGTGATTTGGACAATCCACACAAAAGACGCGTACCAACCGACACGTACGGCACTGCGGGGAGTAATCCCAGAGCCGTTTGCACCGTGCAAACATAGAAATCAGATATCTTTCGTTCTAAACGCCATCTGTATGTTTATTTCAATGATATCGGCAGTATTCTTAACTATTTGTGGTATTTCTTCGTCGAATCGTTCTCCCTGCATACGGCTTTTCGGACCCGAGAGGCTCAGCGCGCCGAGTACCTCTCCATCCGGTCCGTTGATCGGCGCACCGATCGCTCGGAGTCCTTCGACTTCCTCCTCCTTATTGTAGGCGTATCCGCGTTCGCGGACCGTCTCCAACTCGTTGTACAGCGTTTCCCGGTCGGTAATCGTGCTCTCCGTTCGCTGTGGGAGGCCGTGTTTGTCGATGATCTCCTCGACTCGTGCCTTCGGTAGATGTGCCAGAATCGATTTTCCGGCGGACAGATGGTGGAGATAGAGGGGTTTCTTTTCCATATGGAGCGGATAGTCGCTGCCGATCGCCTTCTCGCCACGGTGAAGATAGATGACTATCGCTAGACCGTGCGCTTCGGTCATCAACTGCCCGTATTCGCCGGTTTTATCGATGAGGTCGTCGAGTTCGTCTTTGCCGAACTGATAGAGGAGGTTGTCCTGTCGCACGTGCTCACCCATCAGGATGAACTGCGGACTGAGCTTGTAGACGTTGTCGTCCTTGATGACGAAGCCGTTCTCGTAGAGCGTAACGAGGTGATTGTATGCACCCCCCTTCGAACATCCGAGCACGTCGGCCATCTCCGTCACGGTCGCTCCGTTCATCTGCTTGAGCTTGTTGATAACCTCCAGCGTCCTCGTTGCTGTTTCCAGTGTGCGGGGCCCTTTCTTATTTGTGCCGGGATTGGACATGGTTACTGTTCACATACCGTTGGACACGTAAAATATTTTCTGTATATGAACAACACGTTTGATTATGTCTAGTGGTAATTTGGTTGAATATCGGAGATAGAAGGCGTCGAAACGCTATATTAGAGAGACGATATTCTCGTTCTATCCGAAACCGATACACGAAGCGCGTTTGCAGTATGTATGTAACTATTCTCTTACATATAGACCTGAATCTCGCGATTGTTCAGTGTGATATATAAGGTAGCAGTTTATGTTATCCGTTAACACATAATATGATTCGGCGGTCGCTATCGCTGTTTGTATCTCGCAAAACACGTTATCCCAGCTGGTATCAGATCTGCCGCTCAGCGTGTCCTTTTTATATCCATGCGGCGAGACTGCACGTACATGACCGACATCAACCGTCTCTCCGAACTCGCCGACACGGCCAACGGAGATTCTGTCACGACAGAGGTACTGCAACGAGAGCTCAACGGCCAACCCCTTCATTCGCTTCTGGAGGACGCCGAACGACCCCAGTACGTCCTCGCCGGCAGCATACTCGATATCATCAACGAATCCGTCCCGGAGTCGGATTCGCGCCGCCGCCGTCGCAAGGTGGCGGGTAGCGGGTCGTCTCTGTTGACAGTCGTAACCGACCGACGGCTTCTGGTTCTTATCCCCCGAACGGACGACATAGAGCGCTTGAGTATTCCGCTGGGCGATGTCGTTACCGCGGACGCAGAGAACGCCCCGGGTGGCAATCACCGTCTCTCAGTTCGAGTCGGTGATACGTCGTATCGTATCGACACTTCGCAGGCAAGAAGTGCTGAAACGGGGTCGGCGAGCGAGTACATCGATGCGTCGGCGTCGACCGAGGGGCGTACGCGCTCCGACGCTACGGACGGCGTCGTCGAATCGCTGGACGCTCTCGAACGATTGGCAGATTTGCACGAACGCGGAGCGATCACCGACCAGGAGTTCGAAAAAATGAAAACCAAAATACTGGAGTAGGTACCGCCTACTCCCGCAGGAGATTCAGTTGTTCTTTCGGAATTCGGTCGCGACCTCGTGCATCTCCTTGAACTCGACGTCGTCTTTCTTCTTCATGTGTTGGATCAGATCCTCGAGTCGGGAGAGACGGTGACCCTGCCCGATGACTTGCGGGTGCATAGTCATGATGAACACGCCGTCGTCGACGTGTTCGTGCATCCAGTCGAACTGGTCGTAGTAGCGCTGGAAGAGCGAATCTTCGCTCACGTAGCCCATTCGGTGGGGGCGCGCCCACGTGAACGTCAGCGCCGGCCAGTCGTCACGCTGCCAGGAGACCGGGAGTTCGACGATATCCGTCGGTTCGCCGCGGTCGTACGGTCCGTCCTCCGGGGCGCTCCAGTCGCCGTACACCCAGTGGGGCTCGAAGTCCGACGCCATCTTGCTGGAGTCCCACTCGATGCCCACTTCGTCGAGGATTTCGAGAGTATTTTCGGAGTAGTCCCACGCGGGCGATCGATACCCCTGGGGTTTCTCGCCAGTGAGGTCGACGATGGACTCGATCGCGCGGTCGACGTCCGCTTTCTCGTCTTCTTTCGTGTCGTACGTTGCCGGCCCCGTGTGACTCCAGCCGTGATGCTGGATGTCGTACCCACGATCGTGCACTTCGCCGGATATCTCCGGGAAACTGTCTATCGTGTGTCCCGGGATGAACCACGTCGCCGGAATGTCGTATTCGTCGTGAAGGTCGAGAAGCCGGGGCGCTCCTTTTTCCGCACCGAAGACACCGCGAGAGTGCCGTGTTGGCATGTCCCAGGAGTCGTATGACCAAAGCCACGTCGATACCGCGTCGAAGTCGTATGATAAGCACACTGTTGACGCCATATGCTTTTAATGATAGCGTGGTGTCCCACTAAAGCATTTCTAAAATAGTAATAATTCTATCACTAACTTCTCACCGTCAACTCCGCTGCCAGTTTCAGGGCGTCAACGTAGATCTCACGTACGGCATCCCGACGAACGAACGCCGGCCTACGCCGTTCGACCACGCAACGAGAACGAGTAATTGTATCGCTGATACGTTATTCGCCGAGGATGTCCTTCTTGAGATCGACCTGTTCGACGACGCTCGTCTTCTCCAGAAGCACCGTGTCGCGACTCGACCAACTGATGGTAACCGTCTCGTCAACCTCGGAGATGAGTTCCCGGTTCAGCAGTTGGAACTCCATCGAATCGTCGTCGATGGGTTCGAGCAACACCTGCGTACCCTGGCCGACGTGCCTGATGATGTCCTCGACACGGCACTCGATCTCGTTCTCACCCGTCCCATCGAGAGACAGGTGCTGTGGGCGAACGTTGAACGAGAGGTCCGTCCCGACCACATCCGACGGCGGGGATTTCAGGTTGTCCGTCGATGCCACGAACGTCCCGAGGTCTGTGTCGATGTGAGCGCGTTCCCCGTCGTCGCTGATTTCCGTTACCGTCCCGTTGAATATGTTCGAGTCACCGACGAACGTCGCGACGAACGCTGTCGCGGGCTTGTTGTAGGTTCGGTTGACGGATTCGGACTGCTCGATCTGCCCGTCGTTCATCACGACGACCTGGTCGGCGAGGCGCATCGCCTGGGTCTGGTCGTGCGTGACGTAGACCATCGTCGTATCGAACTCTCGGTGGATGCGGAGCAGTTCCTGCTCCATGTGTTTCTGGAGTTTGTAGTCCATGTCTCCCAGCGGTTCGTCCAACAACAGGAGTCGGGGTTCGAGGACGAGACTCCGGGCGAGTGCGACCCGCTGTTTCTGTCCCGCCGACAGCTCCATCGGATCCCGTTCCTCGCTTCCGGTCAGCCGCATCATCTCGATGATATCGTCGACTCGCTGCTCGATTTCGCTTTCGGGCAGGTCCATACGCTCGAGACCGTACCGGATGTTCTCCTCGACGCTGAGGTGTGGAAACAGCTGGAAGTCCTGAAAGACCAGTCCGATGTCCCTGTCGTAGGTGTTGCTGTCGGTGATGTCTTCGCCGTCGAGTTCGACGGTTCCTTCGGTCGCTTTGATTTTCCCCACCAGCGAGTGCAACGTCGTGGACTTCCCACAGCCGCTTGGGCCGATGATGACACAGAAGTCTCCCTCGCGGATGCTGAAACTGATATCGTCGACTGCCAGCGTACCGTCTGGATATATTTTCGTCAGCCCCGAGACCTCCAGGATATTGTTCCGCGAGTCGCTTTCTGTCGAGGGTTCCTCGCTGGCGCCGGTGTCAGTTGTGGCCGGTTCGTCTTCCGTACCGGGTTCTATATTAGACATAATTACACCTCCATGAGCGTCTCGATCGTCGCGGTCGGGTTCGAACTCAGCGTGCTGAAACAGAGCGTGTCCGCCTCGTCCCAGCCGACCGAGACCGATTCTCCGAGCGTTTCGTCACCGATCGTCGGGGTGCCGTCCTTGATCGACCGGAGTGCGTAGTCGAGACCCTCTATTTCGAACACGTACTCGGTATCTCTGCCCATGTACGTCCAGTCGACGAACGTCGCCTCGTAAGCGTTATCTCGCCCAAACGCCGCGTCGCCGAACGCCACGTTCTCGGGCCGAACGATCGCGACCGACCGCTGGTTCGAGTCGATTTCATCGCCCTGTACCTTCGCCGACATCTCTCCGATCTGTGTCTCGATCGTCACCGTGTCGTCACTCTCGTGCGTTGCCGTTCCGACGAAGCTGTTCGAGTCACCGACGAACTGCCCCACGAACGCCGAGGCCGGTTCGTAGTACACCTCCTCGGGTTCCCCGATTTGCTCGATTCGTCCGTGGTTCAGGATGACCAGCTTGTCGGCCAGTTTGAGAGCCTGATCCTGGTTGTGCGTGACATAGAGGAACGTGCTGTTCATCTCCTGTTGCACCTGACGGACTTCGAGTTCCATCCGCTTCTGGAGTTTGTAGTCCAAGTCGGCGAGCGGATCGTCTAAGAGCATGATGTCACACTCTCGAACGAACTGTCGTGCGAGTTCGACGCGCTGTTGCTGACCGCCGCTCAGCTCCGTGGGGAAATCGTCGCGAGTGTGCGAGATGGCGAGCAGCTCCAGCATCTCGTCGATCCGCTCGTCGATTTCCGACTGGGTGTACTCGGTGTCCTGCTGGTGGAGGCCGAACGCCACGTTCTCGGATACCGTCTTGTGCGGGAACAGCGCGTCCTCGAATTCCTGGAAGACGTACCCCAGATTGCGTTCTTCGACTGGAACGGTCTCGAGGGGAGTACCGTTGATCCGTATAGTTCCCTCGTAGTCGACGAGTCCTGAGATAGACTCTAACAGCGTACTCTTTCCACTCCCGCTCGGCCCCATAACAACACAGAACTCACCCGGTTCGATGTCCAGTGAGATATCGCGGAGGACCGTTTCGTTCGAATAATGTTTCGATAAGTTCTCTATCGACAATGCCGTCTCTGAACTCATTACGAACATAGAGAGCGACGGCGTCTATTAGTTGTTGTGGTTAGGAGGGTTTCACCACTGTCTTTCGATAGCGGGGGTCCCGTCGTTTACCGCGGGCGAGAATGATACCTGAACAACATACAGGGTACGTCGCTGCCGATCATGATCTGTTGTGAGGCTCCCTAATTAGCGTACAGGGTACGTCGCTACCGATAATGATCCGTTGTGAGACGCTTCCGAGGACTGCTTTCCCGCTCGGCGAGCGGTTGCGGCCGCCGACGAACACGTGGTCGATGTCGTGTGTCTTGATGAAGGATACCAGTTCCTCGTCGGCCGCCCCCGTCGAGGCCTCAATCGAGAAGTCCACGCCTTCTTCGTTTAGGATTTCCGCCGCGAGCTCGACCGTCCCGTTTTGTCGAGCCATCTGGGTGGGGTCTGCGGATTCGTAGTCTAGCGCCGACAGCAAGTCTTTGAATTCGCCAGGCTCGTACACGTGATACAGAACGACGTGTGCAGAGAGACCGCTGGCGATTTCTGCTGCGTGTTCGATGACCGGTCGCATGCGCGTTTCGTCGTCTTCAACGGCTATCAGGATGGTTTCTATCATGGATTAAATTGGTGTGTAGTTCTGTGGTGCGTCTCTCATTCCGTGGGTGCACTCTGTCATATCTGTTCTACTGCGCGGTCCAGCCACCGTCGACGCTCACGATCTCCCCGGTGACGAAATCGCTTTCATCACTGGCGAGGAAGACGGCGACGGATGCGACGTCCTCGGGGTCGCCGAACCGCGGCCACGGCGTTTTCGCCTCCCAATCTGCGATGATCTCCGGATTGTTCTCACGCCACTCGATGTTCTGTGCAGTCTTGATGATCCCCGGCGCGATGGCGTTGACGTTTATTTCGTCGTCGGCGTAGTCGAGCGACATCTGCCGTGTCAGGTTCGAAACGCCGCCTTTCGACGCGCAGTACGCGGCGCTTAAGCCCCCTCCGACGAGCCCGAATATCGACGAGAGGTTGATTATCTTCGCGTCGTCGCTGGCTTTCAGTTCCGGGATGGCGGCCTTGCTACAGAGGAAGGTGCCGCGCAGATTGACGTCCGTAATCGCATCGTAGTCCTCCGTCGGCGTTTCGTGTGCTTGGTACTGGTAGTAGATTCCGGCGTTGTTGACTAGAATATCGAGTCCGCCGAACTCGTCGACGGTCGCCTCGACCGCCTCCTGTACGGCTGTCTCGTCGGTCACGTCAGTCTCGACGAACAGGCTCTCGGCGCCGGCCTCGTCCAGTTTGTCGAACACCGACCGTTCGTCGTCGAGTTTCGGTTCCCGACGCACGTCGGCCACGACGACGTCGGCCCCTTCGCGGCCGAACGCGGCGGCGATCGCGTTTCCAATACCAGAGCTCGCACCAGTGACTAGCGCCACACGGTCGTTTAAGCGTTGCATACGTACTAAAGACCGCAACCATCCATGAAAAACGTTGGCCTCGGACTCCCGTTTAGAAATACTCCGCGGCTGCGAGCGGCTCTTCGACCGCCGCGAGCGCCAGCACGAGCTTCAATCGGGCCTTGTGTGCGGGCAGGTCGCCCGCGTGAACCGCACCGTTGTCGACGAGCGTCTGCCCCCCGCCGTCAGTTCCGTACACCGGTGCCGTCGACCCCCCGTGACACCGCGAGGCGACGACGACCGGAATACCCTCCTTGACGGCATCTTTGATTGCGTTGCCCAGCGCCGACGTGGTGTTGCCGAGACCAGTCCCATCGATAACGATACCGTCGACATCCTGTTCGACGGCGGTGTCGACCTGCTGGGAATCGATGCCGACCGCGGATTTAATCATTCGTACGTCCGCGAACGAGCGCGTGGGTCCGAGCGTCTCGCTGTAACTCCCTGGCTGTCGGTGAAACCGAATGGCCTCTCTCGTGAACGATGCGATTGGCCCCTTGTCCGGGGAGTCGAACGTCCCGAGCGCGCTCGTGTGGGATTTGGTCACATCGCGGGGGGAGTGCAGCTCCATGTCGAAGGCGATGTAGACGCCGCCGGCAGCCTGGAGACGATCGTGCGTAGCGGCACGGACCGCCGCTAGTATGTTCGCGGGGCCGTCGGGACTGTGCTCATCGGGGCGTCGCTGTGCGCCGGTAAACACCACCGGGATGTCGAAATCGCGAGTCGCGTCGAGGACGTAGGCGGACTCCTCCATCGTGTCCGTACCGTGGGTGACGACCACGCCGTCGGCGCCGTCGGCGGCCACCTCGATTGCGGCGTCACCGATGTCCGCGATGGTATCGAGATCCATGTCGAAACTCGGCACCTGTGCGATATCACGAACCGAAAGCGTCGCATACTCCGACAGCGCTGGTACAGCCTCTATCAGCTCTGTACCACTTTTCTGCGGTGTTGCTGCCGTCTCGTTCTGGGTGCTGGCGATAGTACCGCCAGTACTGATAACCGCTACCTCGGAACTCATACCCCTACTTAATTTAGGTCAGTAATGAACGTTTTGCGCTCGTCTTTTGTCTCCTGTTAGACATCTTCGCATCACCGTTACTACCGCTTGTCCCTCATGATACTTCGTTTAAAAAGCCCCCTCCTGCATGATGTCGAACCGTGTGTTGCTCCCCTCCCAAAACTTAATAAGAGATGTTACATAAGATGAGTTGACGTAATATGACTGAAGACCAGATACCGCGCCGAAAATTCGTTAAATACGCCGGCGTAGCCGGTGCCGGAGCAGCAATGGCTGGCTGCAGTGGCAACGGGAACGGTGGCAACGGCAACGGGAACGGTGGCAACGGGAACGGGAACGGCGGCAACGGCGGTGGGCTTGACAGCGGTGAACGGCCACTCACCTGGATCGGTCCGGCGTGGGCCGTTCGAGACGAGTCGGCAGAAATCTACACTGACGTTACCGGCATCGACGTGAGCACGACGAACGCGACGATTCCAACTACGCAGCAGCGTCTGCTCGGTGGCGAACGGGAGAGCTTCGACGCGTTCTCGATCGATACGGCCGGTGCCGGTGCGCTCGTCAACGACAACGACGCACACACGCCGGTTCCGACGGATGACCTCCCCGGGTGGGACCCCGAGGTCACGTCCGAACTGTTCACCAACCCCACCGAACGTCTCAGCCACCTCGGCGCACAGACGGAGACGGTGAACGAAGTCCTGTGGCAGGACGAAGAGCGGACGGAACTGCGTTTCGCGCCACACGTTTACAACTTCGACGCAGTCGGCTACAATCCGGAGTTCGTCGACGAAGCAACTCTCTGGAGCGACCTCTTCGACGACCAATACGAGGGCGATTCAATCATCGGTGCGACTTCCGCGATCACCATCCCGCAAGCGCTGATGCACCTCGTCGACAACGGGATGCTCGACGGTGACGTGGGTGACCTCAACAACCCGACCGAAGAACAGCTCGACGCCGCCATCGACTTCCTCATCGAGCAGAAGGAAAGCGGCCAGTTCCGTTCGACGTGGACGGCGTACGGCGAATCGGTCAACCTGATGGCCAGCGAAGAGGCAGTCATCGGCGACCTCTGGCAGCCGGCCGCACTCGACACTCGTCGCTCGGGAACTCCCATTACGTACGCGACGATGGAGACCGGAAACAACGGATTCCAGGGCTACCGCTACTGGTACGGCGGTATCTCTCCGACGAATCCCGGCGCGACCAGCCGCAACAACTACGACGAGGTCGCAAAGCTCATCGACGTTCACTACGGTGCGGCCTTCCCCGGCTTCATTCAGGGCTACGGCTACTCCGTCCCCCACTACCCGAACGAAGAACTCGTCCGCGACGGTTCCGACGAAACCGGCGAGGGAATGGGACCGGAGTACTACGAATGGGCCTACAACGGCGGGACGACGTACAACGCCATCGACGAACCGGCACTCTTCGACCCGCTCGAATACGACTGGGCGGACGAAGAGGGCGAACCGTCCGACGACGGTGGCACCCGGGACAGCGGCCCCATCGAGGAACGCATCGACCGGATCGGGTTCTTCCAGATCTGGCCCGACAACGCCAGCTACATGACCGACCGCTGGCGCGACTTCACGAGTGCGTAAGCTATGAGCACAGCCGACAAACTGCTCCCCGGTGACCGCGACCTGTCGCTTAGTGAAATCCACGTCCTCACGGGTCCGACCGTGCTATGGTTCGTTGCCTTCTTGCTGCTACCGCTGGCCGTGGTTGCCATCTACAGTTTCCTCACCTACGAGTCGTTCTCGGTCATCTGGGAGTTCTCGCTCGACTCGTACACGGAAACGGTGCTGTCGGATACGGTCCTCTCGGCGACGGTACTCACGGTCGGAATCGGGCTGATCGTGACCGCCATCACGCTCGTCTTCGGCTACCCGATCGCCTACTACCTCCGGTTTTACCTGAGTGAAAAAGCGGGTATTCTGTTGTTGCTGTTCCTGGTGATTCCGTTTTGGACGTCCGGCATCGTCCGAACCATCGGGTACATCCCGATCCTCGGGCGAACCGGCGTCATCAATCAATCGCTTATCTTTATCGGAGTCCTCGATGAGCCCCTGTCGATACTGCTGTTCTCGCCGCTGTCGATGGCGATCGGCTATCTACAGAACTACGTCGTGTTCATGGCGGCACCGATCTACATCTCGCTGTCGCAAATAAACGAGGACTTACTGGACGCCTCGGAGACGCTCCGTGGCAACCCGATCCAGACGTTCCGGCACGTCACGCTGCCGATGAGCCTGCCAGGTGTCGCGATCGGCTGTATGTTCACGTTCGTGTTGACCATCGGTAACTTCTCGGTGCCGAGCTTCCTTAGCGGCGGACAGGGAACCATCAGTACGCTGATTTACGACTCGGTGAATCGCGGACTCCGGTACCCCGACGCGGCTGCGATGTCGATGATGCTGTTGCTCATAATCTTCATCTTCGTCTACGCGTTGTTGCGAACCGTGGACATCACGGAAATCGCACAGGGCTGACGCCCCTCTTATTCGTCGTTTTCGCGTTCGGCCTCGACTTTCTTCGCGCGCTTGTCGTAAATCTTCTCTTCAGGGTCGGCGCGCTCCCAGGTGTACCGCGCCTTGAGTGCGTCGTCGATACCGAGAATCATGTTGGCGACTTGCGTCGCGACGACGAGCGACCGGCGGCGGGTCGCGTGCGCGTCGAGTATTCCCGCGTCGAGGGCGTCTGTGACTGACCGTTCCGGGACGGCGTAGCCGTAGGTGTCACCGTCGGCCGACTGCCTCGCGCGGATGTCTGCGACGACGTCCAGCGGGTCATCGCCGGCGTTTTTCGCGATAGTGAAGGGGACCATTTCGAGTGCGTCGGCAAACCCCTCGACGGCCAACTGAGCTTTCGATCCGTGGGTCGTCGCCGTGTCTCGAACCCGTCGCGAGACGGCGACGTCCGTCGCGCCGCCACCGGGGACGTAGCCGGGATACTCCGTGCCGTGGCCAGCCGCCGCGGCGACGGCAGTGGCGGCCTTTCTGAGCTGCCGCGTGAGCTCTTCTCCCCCCTGGTCGAGCGTCCCCGGAAGCAGCGCAGTGACCGACTTCGAGTCCTCACAGCCCTCGATGACGATCATCTTTCGCGTGCGCCGGCGGCCGGGCCGCGGGTCGTGGTGTTGCTCCGAGACGCTCCCCGCGTATCCGAGGTGTTCGGCTTTGATGTCGGTGATGTCGTTGACGATCGTCGCGCCGGTCGCGAGCGCGGCCTGTGCGAGCTTGAGCCGGTTGACCGCACGGACGCCGAGAATCCCGTGGTCCGCGAGCGCGGTCCTGTACTCCGCCTCCATCCCCTGTCTGGCGAGGACGACGTCGACGTCGGCGGTGACGATGTCGGCGATGATGTCCTCACGGCGGCCGTCGAACGCCGTCGCGAGTTCGGTTCGGTCGACCGGTTCGTCGCTGTCGGTCGACCACTCCCGTTCCAGCGTTGGGTCGATGAGGCCGCCGGTACCGTGTCCGCCCAAGACGAGCACAGACGCGTCCTCGACACGTCGGGGCATCCGGTCGTCCGCTCGGTCGCTCCGATCGAGGATTGCGCCGTCGACGAGACGGGACTCCTCCAGCCGGCCGGTCCGCTTGGTTCTGATCGCGAACGTCTTCTCGTTCGGTGCGCCGACCCGCTCGACAGCGTCGACGGCGAGTGGTGCCCACGCCTCGATGAGACCACCGAGGTCGTTACCGTTCATCGCGGAGCGTGCGACCGCTTCGGCACGATCCCTGTCTGCGAGGTCGAGCGGTGTCGAAAGCTCTGCTAACGCCTCCGTCGCCACGTCTAGTCCGGCCCCGTACCCGCGTTTGATATCGGTCGGATGGACGCCCAGTTCCAGCAGGTCACTAGCTTCGTCGAGAAGCGACGCCACAAGGACGATGCTGGTCGTGACCCCGTCGTAGATGTCCTTCCCCTCCACGTCGGTGTCGCCCGGTCGCTCGGGTCCGATCATGCGCCGAACCAGCGGCGCGATGGCGTGTTCCAGCGGGAGTTCTTCGAGAATAGTCGCACCGTCAGTCGTGACGGTAAAGACGTCCTGCGGTGGGTTTGCCGGGTTTTCCTCCTGGCGCGTTTCCAACGCCGTTACGATGAGTTTGTCCCGCGGTGTCGGGCCGAGCGTGGACGCCACTACGCCTGCGATAGCCCAAACCGCGTGCATGTTCGCAGTCGGGAACTCCGCATCCTCCATTCCCGGGGCTGCTTGCCTCACTGCGCCGACGTTACCCACGTCCTGACTCATACTGTATGGCCAAGCAACCGAGCGGTATAACACCAACGTTCACACGGTCCGTCGGTTTTAAGTCATTATGCGTGTTGACTCAGTGTAATGGCAACCGAATCGAAAGCCACGACTAGTACCAAGCACAAATCCATCTTGGTACGATTATCGGAACGCCTGAACACGCGGTACGTCCTCATCGCCTTCGTCGCGTTCATGGTCGTGTATATTTACGCACCGATACTGTCACTGATCGCCTTTTCGTTCAACAGTGCGGGTCTCACCTTCCCGTTCGTCAGTTTCACCACTGAATGGTACACGGTACTGTTCGAGAACCAGACGATAATCGACGCGACGATACGGTCGCTCCAACTCGCGCTGGTCGTCACCGTCATCACGACGGTCCTCTCGACGACGACCGCGATGGCGTACCGGTACGACTTCTGGGGGCAGCGGGGGCTTCTGTATCTCCTCATCCTCGGCATCATCACGCCCGGCATCACCTACGGGGTCGGTGCGTCACTCTTCTTCAGTGAACTGCTCGGTATCAGCCAAAACCTCTGGCTGGCGACGCCCGTCCACGTCGTCTGGACGATGCCGTTTGCGGTCATCGTGCTGTTGGCCGGGTTCCCACGCACGCTCGCCGAGAACGAACGGGCCGCCCGCGTGATGGGGGCGAACCGCTGGACGCGTTTCCGTGAAATAATTCTCCCGCAGATCGCGCCGACCGTCCTCGGTGCCGCCGTGTTCGCCTTCACGCTGTCGTACAACGAGGCGACTCGCGGACTGCTCCTCGTCGGCCAGGAAAACACGCTCCCAATCCAGATCTTCGCCGTCGCCGCCGGGACGCGTGCGACGCCGGAACTGTTCGCGTTGGGTGCCGTGACGACCGTCTTCTCCACGCTACTGCTCGCAGTCGGTGGATTGGTAATCTACTGGTCTGCCCGTTAGCTCCGCCCCGTGAAATCGGCGTTTTCAGGGAACATATTTCCGTATGGCCTCGGTAGAGTCGCTCATGCCTCGATTATCAGACGCGAACGCATTAGTCACGGGAGCAAGCCGCGGTATCGGTCGTGGAATCGCGGACGGACTCGCGGAGGCGGGCGCGCGAGTCGCGGTCAACCATCCGCCGGGTGACGACGAGCGAGCTGTCGCACTCGACGTCGTCGAGGAGATTACCGACGCCGGCGGCGAGGCGATGGCGCTGGAAGGTGACGTCTCCGACGCCGACAGCGTGCAGGCGATGATTGAGCGGTTCGAAGAGGAGTGGGGGACGGTCGACGTGCTCGTGAACAACGCGGGCATTCTCACACAGTCCGAACTCGCCGAGATGCCCGTCGAGATGTGGGACGAGACGATGGACGTCGATCTACGCGGGGTCTTCTTGACGACGCGATTCGCGCTTCCGGGAATGTTGGACTCCGGGAACGGCTCCGTCATCAACGTCGCCTCACAGTTGGGCATCAAGGGCGCCGAGGAACTGGTCCACTACTCCGCGGCGAAGGGCGGCGTCATCGCGTTCACGCGGGCGCTCGCCCGGGAGGTGTCTCCGACGGTACGGGTCAACGCGATTGCCCCCGGACCCATCGAGACAGCGTTGCTCGACGACATCACCGAGGAGTGGCGCGAGGCGAAAGAAGCGGAGCTGCCGATGGGCAGACTCGGTCGCGTCGAGGAGGTGGTTCCGACCGCCGTCTTTCTCGCGAGCGAGGACAGTTCGTATTACACGGGACAGACGTTGAGTCCCGACGGCGGCGACGCGATGCACTGAGCGGGCTATTGGATGTCCATCTCTTCTTCGACGAACGTCGTCGAGTGTTCCGACGCCACGAAACGGTCGTCGTCGAGCACCTGCAGGTGGAACGGGATCGTCGTCGGCACACCCTCGATGGTCGTCTCCCCGAGGGCGCGTTTCCCCCGCTCTATCGCCTCCTCGCGGGACTGGCCGGAGACGACGAACTTCGCGAACATCGAGTCGTAGAAGGGGGCGATCGCGTCGCCCTCGTCGATTCCGTCGTCGACGCGGACGCCGATTCCCCTGGGCTGATGGTACGTCTCGACGGTCCCCGGGAGCGGGTCGAAGCCCGCTTTCGGGTCCTCGGCGTTGATGCGGAACTCGATGGCGGCCCCGCGTGGCTCGACCGCGGACTGCTCGAAGTCGATCTCCTCTCCGGCGGCGATTCGCAGTTGCCACTTCACGATGTCGTAGCCGGTCACTACTTCGGTGATAGTGTGTTCGACCTGGATGCGCGCGTTGACCTCGATGAAGTAGTAGTCGCC
>SDGW01000294.1_pt1 | contig 21112 bp, 16 predicted proteins | sample 2873831 | NCBI WGS metagenome assembly SDGW01 (sample SAMN08132700, study PRJNA421101) | hypersaline lake metagenome | isolation source: celular fraction 0.22 microns magnesium sulfate-rich crust from ephemeral... | place: Spain: Penahueca Lagoon, Toledo | collected 2011-07
CCGACCGGCGCGTCGGTCTCCACGTCGAGCGCCAGCGGCGTCGGGGCCGGGAGCGTCGCTTCGAGGGCGAGGTCCACGGTGCTCTCCTCGTTGACCCGCTCGCGTTCGGGCGACTGGGCGACCGAGAGCGCGGCGGCGACTCCCGAGAGTTCGCTCACGAAGGCGTAGTGGCGCGCCAACAACCACCCGCCGACGCCCGCCGCGCCGACCAGCAACAGCGGTGCGTCCAGTATCGTGGCCGCTCCGGCCAACGCGACGACCAGTCCGACCTCTCCCCAGTACCCGCGAGTAACCCCCATCGCAACCACGCACGACGTATCCGTAGTTCAAACTGTTGGTCGTTCGCGCGCGGAAAATCAACTGACTGTCGTTTCCGTCCCCAGACGGGGCCGACGAGAAGACACCGGCGCGGTCGCCGGTGACGCCAGCGAGGTCGCCGATGACGGCAGGTAGCGACGAGTCGGCGGGGTCCGCCCGTCCCGAGAGCGTGGTACCAAATGTCTAGCACAGTCAACTGGTCCCCCAATAGAGGTATTACCCTCGCCGCAGTACCAGTGGTCTGTGAGGGGGGTCGATGGGGAGCGACTGCGGAGCGTCGCCGTCGCGCTGGTACTGCTGGTCGCCGCGGCGAGCGGTGCGGCCGGTGGAGTCGTGGCGTCGCCCGCGGCGACTGCACCCGCGTCGGAGACTGGGATACCATCGTCTAAGACAGATAAATCTACGTTTTCCAATGGAGAGTACAATTCTAGAACGGCTACATCAATCCCCGGAGCGACCCCACCCGCCGTCGGCGTGCGCGGTCCCGTCGTCGGCGCACAGGAGACGACCACGCCCGGCGGGAACGACACCGCGAACGCGACGGTCCGCCACCGGAACCCCGGTCGGGTCGGCGAGGGGTCGAACGCCAGCGACGTGGGGGCGTGGCTCCAAGACCGGATGGTCGAACGCCTCGTCCGGAGCGTCGAGGTGAGCGAGCGCGACGCCGACCGCGCACGGCGCATCGTCGGCAACGACTCGCAGTTCGAGGAGTTCGCCGACAAGTACGCCGAGTTGAAAGGCGAGTCCGGCAACGAGAGCGCGAACCTCTCGGACCTCGACGGCGTGGGCGCGATTCAGAGCGCCTTCCTCGCGGACGTGAACGACTACCGCACGACCCTCCAACGCTACCAGCGGGTCCGCGAGAACGGGACGACCGACCGAGAGCGCCGCCTCGCCCACGCGCTCGAACGCCGCCTGTCCGCCGTCAACCGCTCGGCCGCCGCGCTCCGGCGGAGTTACGCCAACGTCTCGTCGCGAGGAGCGGCCTCCTCGGCCGAGAGCAACGCCACCACGAACGCCTCTCGGCAAATCGAGGCGGTCCGCGAGGACGTGCTGGCGACCCAGCGGACCGTCCGCGACCAGACGCTCGTCCGGACCGACCTCTCGGTCGAAGCCCTCCCGGCGAACCGGTCGTTCACCGACCGGGTGACGCTCCGCGGCCGACTCGTGACCGCGGCGACCGGGACCGCGGTCGGCCCGCGAAACGTCTCGCTTCGAATCGGGAACCGGACCGTCCGGACGACGACGAACGCGACGGGCCACTTCGAGGTCGGCTACCGCCCGACGCTCGCGTCGGTCGGCGACCGGACTCGCACGGTCCAGTTCCGACCGGCGAACTCCTCGCGGTACCTCCGGGACAACGCCACGGTCGGGTTCGGCGTCGAGCGCGTCGAACCGGCGGTCGAACTCCGGAACTACACCGAGTCGGTCGGGTTCGGCGACTCGCTGACCGTTTCGGGCACCGTCGCCGCCGAGAACGTCTCGACCGGCGGGGTGGCGGTCGTGGCGACGCTCGGTGGGGTCCCCTTCGGTCGGACGACGACGGCCCCCGACGGCTCGTTCGACCTACGGACAGCGGTTCCGGCGAACGTCTCGACTGGCGAGCGCAGAATCCGCGTCCGCCTCGCCGACCGGCGGTTCCGCGCGGCGAACGTCACCGCACCGGTGACGGTCGAACCGACCGCGACCGACCTCTCGATAGCCGAGGTCCGGCGGATGAACGGAAGCCTGTTCGTCTCGGGGCGCTTGACCGCGCCCGGCGGCGTGGCGCTCGAGAACCGGACGCTCCAACTGGCCGTCGGCGGGACCGCGGTGGGAACGGTGACGACGAACGCGAGCGGCGGCTACGCGAAAGTCGTTCCCGTGCCCCCGTCGGTGAACGACGGTGCGAACGCCACCGTGAACGCCTCCTACGCCCCGGTCGGCGAGAACCTCCGAGCGAGTAGCGCCGACGTCACCGTCGCCTTCGACACCAGCGAGGAGAACGCCCTCGACTACCCGCTGGCGCTCCGCGTTGCGGGACTGCTCGGGCTCGCGGTCCTCGGCGTCGTCCTCGCGCGACGCCTCGGCGGGGACGACTGGAGCCTCGGCGACGACGAGACGTCCACGCCCGCCTCGGCGGAGACGGATCTCTCGGTGACTGTTCCCGGCGACGCCGACCGGTCGGCCGACTCGCTCCTCGACGCGGCCGCCGAGCGGTTGGACGGGGGCGACGGGGACGGGGACGTTCCCGCCGACGCCGCCGCTGGTGCCGACGAGGCGGCACTACTGGCCTACGCCGCCGCTCGGAAGCGCCTCGACGGAGCGGTCGGGCGCTCCTCGGCGGAGACCCACTGGGAGTTCTACGACGATTGCCGCGAGGAGGGCCTGCGGGAGACTCGTCTCGACGACCTGCGACGGCTGACCGAGACCTACGAGCGAGCGGCGTTCGCGCCGGAGTCGGTCTCGGAGTCCGACGCCGCGGACGCGCTCGACCTCGCTACCGGGTTCGGTACGGAGAGCGGCGGTGGCCGGGAGTGACGCTGAGACCGAACGTCGGATTCAGAGCGCCACCGACTTCGAGCGCTTCGTCACGTTCCCGCTCTCGTCGGTCACGCGGAGGATTACGTCTACGGTACTCCCGGCGGGGAACTGGAACAGTTTCCAGCCGGAGGCGTCTCCGCCGCTCGCGTCTTCGACGGCGAAGTTCAGGTCTGCGGACCCGTCGTTGACGACGAGTTCCACCGTGTCGAGGTCGGCGTCGGCGTCGGCCGCGGCCCACTTCACCGAGAACATCCGGTCCTCGCCCAGCGTCTCGCTCTTCGAGACGTCGAACCGTTCGACGGTCGGCGGGTTCGACGGGAGGAGTTCCGCCACCGTCACCTCCTGTCCGTCGTACCTGAGCGTCCACTTGGTCTCGTCCAACCGTATCGACGTGACGGTGCCATCGACGTAGTAGGCGTCTCCGTAGCCGTTGCCCGTGGTTCCCGTGACCGTCACGGTCCCGTCGCCGTTCTGGGTGATGCTGTCGTTCTCCTCCGACGCGTTGTCGCCCGCCGACGTGTTCTTGGTGACGGTCCCTTCGACGGTGAACTCGTACTCCAGCCCTTCCGTGCCAGCGTCCGAGACGAGTTCGAAGGGCGTGCCCGTCGGCTGACTGGTGCCCGTCGAGATGTCCGGTAGTTGGCTGTCGCTGACCGCCACTCTGTCGAAGAAGATGGACTGGTCCTGCGGGGAGGTCCACGTCCCACCGAAGTAGCAGATGAAGAAGTAGTTACAGCCGAGCGAGAGGTCCTCCGTGAACCGGAAGCCCGTCTCATGGAGCTGTAACTCGTCGTCGACCCACATCTTGAGTTCGCCGTCGGCGTTCGCCGAACCGCCGCTGACGGTGTTGAGCTTCGCGTACTGTCCGACTTTGACCCACTCGCCCTTCGGGACCGTCGCCGCCCACAGGTGGTCGCCGTAGGTCCCGCCTTGGTCCATGTGGTAGGTGTAGTAGCCGATCTTGACCCCGGCGTCCGAGGGGTCGAACGTGCCCCTCGCCGACCAGCCGTTGGTCCCGTCCGAGGGGTTCCCGCCCATCCCGCCGCCGGGTTCGACGTTCGCGGGACCGGGGAACTTCCCGGTTCGACCGGTGAAGTTACTGGAGAACCGAAGCCACATGTTCGCGTACAGTTCGGTGGCCTCCGACTTGCGGTGGTTCGCCTCTACCGGGTCGTACTTCGACGCGATTCCGTAGTGATTGTTCTCCGGGAACTGGACCCGAAGCGCGTGGTCGCCCGTCTTTGCGGGGTCGGTGACGCGTTCGTCGTGAGTCCCTTGGTTCCAGCCACCAGTGAACTTGCTCGCGTAGTCCGATTGTTCGAAGTCCATCGTCAGGAGGGAGTCGCTACTCGCGGCCGCGCTCGTTCCGGCCGTCGCGGACACCCCGGCGACCGACGCCGCGGCCGCACCGGCCAGTCGGAGGTATCCTCTGCGGTTGAGTAGCGATGCCTCTGAGTCGCGTTCGTAGCCTGCTTCGTCGCGTGCCATGCCGTTTTCAATGCCATGAACACAGTTTAAAAATGTATTGGAACGTCGATAGAGCCGTCAACGACCAGACTCGATAGGCGGGACCGGCGTCGCGCACCGTTCCTTTCCTGACTCGCCGTTACACTATTGAGGAGTTACGCTGTCTCCCCGTGTATGTCTGGGGAAGCGAATCGGGACGCCGTGCGCGCGGACCAGCGGATGGAGCGACCTCGTGACGTAACGAAATCGAATCCGACAATTCTGGGGTTCACCGACCTCCGCCCGGCGAAACTGGTCGGTTCGCTGGACGCGGCCGACGCGCCGGGTCGCGTCTTCGCGTTCCCGGACGCGACCCCGCTGGCCAAGTTCGTCCGCGCGACGCTCCGGGGTGCCGATTTCCTCCGGAATTCGAACGCAGACGCGATACTGCTGTACAATGGAACCGGAGTGTTGGGTCTGGTATCGGTGTTACTCGCCCGCCTGTACGACGTTCCCCTCGTCGTCCGGATGAACGGCGACATCCGCCGACAGCATCGGGATAGACTGGCCGAACTGTCGGAGACGAGTCAGTATGGACGGCTGGGACTGTTCGCCCTCTACCACCTCGCGACGAGACTCACGTACTCCGTCGCCGCGGGATACGTCCCCGTCTCCGAGAACCTGCGCGAGGAGGTCGCGTCGAGTTCGGCGTATCCCGACCGCCCCGTTCTGCCGGTGTACAACCCGGTCGATTTCCCCCGGTTCGAGTCGGCCGAACCGGCCGTCGGTTCGCGCCCGGAACTCGCCGACCGGCGAGTCCTCTTGACCGTGACGAACCTCGACTACGAGGGGAAGGGTCGCGGCGTGGTCGAACTGGTCGATTCCGTCGCCGACCTCCTCGCGGCGAACGACGACCTCGCCTACGTCGTCGCGGGCGACGGTACGTACCTCGACGCCGTTGAGTCGGCCGTCGAGACTCTCGTCCCGTCGGACGTCGCGGAGCGAGTCCACCTGCTCGGCTACGTAGACGACGTGCCGTCGCTGTTGGCCGCGGCGGACGTGTTCGTCTACAAGTCCTACATCGACGGCTACCCGAACGCGATACTCGAAGCCAAGGCCGCCGGCCTCCCGGTCGTGGCGAACCCGCGGTACGGCGTCGGCGAGCAGGTCACGCACGGCGAGACCGGGTTCTTGGTGTCTGACGACGCGGGCTACGAACGAGCGGTCGGGCGACTCCTCGCCGACGAGTCGGAGCGAGAGCGACTAGGGCGCAACGCGCGCCGCGAGGTCCGCGAGACGAACTCCTACGAGCGCGTCGGCGACCGACTGCTCGACGCGGTGGCTCGAATCGTGGGAGACCACTGAGGTCGCCGGTCGCGCGAGTGCTTCGTGAGCCGACTACCTGACACCAATGATACACTGCGCTTAAGCTTCCCATACCGCTAGCGGCCGTAGGCCCAGCGGTCCGGGCCGTACGAGAGCATGAAACTGACTCGCCGACGCGCTCTCCTCGGTCTCGCGGCGGGCGCAGGTCTCGGTGCTGTTGCCGTCGGCCGACCGAACCACGACGAGGAGGACAGTCCGAACGCGGTACACACCGAGACGAGGCAGGGCGGCGAAACCGCCCGGCCACGGGAGAGTCGAGAGCGGCCGACGACCGACCGACCGGCCGACTTCCCCGAGAGGTTCGTACAATTTTCGTTCGACCGCGAGCGGTCGCTCTGGAAGTTCACGAAATTACGGCACACGGAGAACCTGAAAATCTCCGACCGGGGAATCGCCCCCGATTCGAACTCCCTGCGAGTGCAATTCGACGAGGGCGAACACTACGGTACGTCGCTGGAGTATCAGTTCCGCGAGGCCGACTATCGGGAACCGACGGAGTTGCACGTCCGGTACTTCCTCCGGTTCGGAGACGACTTCCATTTTCACGGAGGGAGCGGCGGAAAGTTGCCGGGGGCGGTCGGAACGTACGATCGAGCGGGCTGGGGCGGCAGGAAAGTGGACGGGGCCGACGGGTGGTCGGCCCGGATGAGTTTCCACGCGAGTGACGACGACGCCGACGACCCGATTCAGTTGGGCAACTACGTCTACCACGCCGAGATGGAAGGCCAGTATGGCGACACCTTCGAGTGGGACGAGTCCGACGCCGGGGCCGTCCGTCCGGGCGAGTGGTACCGCATCGACAACTACGTGCGACTGAACACGCCGGGCGAGAAGGACGGCGTTCTGAAGGGATGGGTAAACGGCGAACGCGCGCTCGCCATCGACGACCTCGATTTCAGACACGTCCCCCGACTTCGCATCGACCGCTTCTGGTTCACCTGCTTCTGGGGCGGGTCGTGGACCGCTCCCCACGACTCGACGGTCTATTTCGACGACTTGGCGCTGTACTCCGAACGACAGCGGCCGGACGAGTGGTTGGAGACCGAGACGGCACCCGGAACGGAAGACGAGACGACGACTGCTGAGAGGGCACACGAGACGACGACGGAGTAGTCACCTCGAATCGGGAATCGGCTTCTCCCCGCGGTCCGGACCTCCAGACGAGCAGGCCGAGCAACTTCGCGTCGGGCCCGGACGGACGTGGTCGTGGGGCGAACGGTTTTGTGTGGTGTCGGCGTAGCCCGCCCGAATGGTGGACCGTCGCAACCGAACCGACTCGCGGCGAGCGGCCACGCTGTCGGCCGACGACGAGAGTCCGGACGGTAACTCCGAGAAGTTGACGGTGTTGCACGTACCGCACGCGGACTCGAATCCGTATCAGACGAACCTGACCGACGCGCTCGAAGCGGCGGGCGTTTCGACCGTCCTCGCGAGTGGCTATCCCGTCGAGACGTTGCGAACGGTCGCCGCCGAGGGGACTCCAGACGTGTTACATCTCCACTGGATCGCCCCGTATCTCGTCGGGGAGAGTCGTCTCCGGAGCCTCGTCAAGACGGCCGTCTTCGCCGTTGGACTGCTCGCGGTGCGACTCCTTGGCGTTCGAGTCGTCTGGACAGCGCACAACCTTCTCGAACACGAGCGCCGATGGCCCAGCTTCGAACGGCGGTGTAAATCGCTACTTACGAGATACGTGTTCGACCGGGTGTTCGTCCACTGGCCGCGGACCCGACGGCGACTGATAGACGAGTACGACCTCGCCTCGGACCGGCGGGGCGACCTCGTTACGATTCCGCACGGCCACTACGTCGGTGACTACGAGGACCAAATCGACCGAGAGACCGCACGCGCGCGCCTCGATCTCTCGACGGACGAGTTCGTGTACTTGTTTTTCGGGCAGATACGACCGTACAAACAGGTACCGCGACTGATAGACGCGTTCCGACGCGTGGCCAACGAAGAGACGCGACTCGTCGTCGCCGGCAACCCGACCGACGACGAACTCCGGAAGCGAATCGAGTCGGAGGTGGCCGACGACGAGCGCGTCCGCACGTCGCTTCGATTCGTTCGGGACGACGAGGTGCAACGGTACATGAACGCGGCCGACGTCGCGGTGTTCCCGTTTCGGGACGTCCTCACGTCGGGGAGCGTAATTTTAGCCATGTCGTTCGGTACGGCCGTCGTGGCACCCGACATCGGTTGTCTGCCGGACGTGGTTCCCGACGAGGGCGGTATTCTTTACGACCCCGAGGAGTCCGACGGCTTGCCCGATGCGATGTCGGCGGTGCGCTCCCGGAACGTCTCGGCGATGGGTCGGCGAAACTACGAGGAGGTCACTGGGTACGCGTGGAGCGACGTGGCCGGCCGTACCGCCGCCGAGTACACCTCCATCGTAGACGACTCGTGAGTCCGCGTTTCTCCTCGTCTCTCGCCGTTTCGGGATGCGCCGTTCGACCGTAAATAGGTCCGGGGTAGTGCGTCGGCGGCGAGGCCCCACAAAGCTTCAAGAACGGTGCTGTCATACACCAGTCGCGGTACTAGACCGCCGAGAATCGTTCAACCGACGCGACCGTACTCCGCGAACGACCCGGTAATCGGTCGAGGTTCGGAGGAGAAACGTAGTATCGAACGTTCCGGACGGAAACCCCACTCGAAGCTCATGGACACGATAGTAGTTCTGCCCGCGTACAACGAAGCGGACAACATCGTCGAGGTGATTCGCGCTCTCGACGCCTTGAACTGCGTCGACGCTATCGTCGTCGTGGACGACTGCTCCACGGACGAGACCACGGCGAAGGCGAGCCGAGAGGACGTCGTGTTGATACGGAATCCGGTCAACCTCCAGAAGGGCGGGTCGCTGAAGCGCGGCTACGACGAGGCGCGCGAACTCGGTGCCGACGCCATCGTCAGAATGGACGCCGACGGACAGCACAACCCCGAAGAAGTCCCCTCGCTGGTGGACCGACTCGAACGCGGCGACGACGATTACCTCATCGGGAACCGAATCAGCGACGACGGGCGGATGCCGTTGGATCGCTACTTCGGGAATCGAGTCGTCTCGCTGGCGACGAGTTTGCGGGTCCGACAGATGATACTTGACCCCACGAGCGGCTTTCGGGCCTTCGACGCCGACTTCTTAGACGTCGTTCCGTACTCGGAGTTCTCGGAGGATTACCAGTTCGAAATCGACGAGATTCTGGCGTTCCGCGCTGCGAACGCCGATATCGGCGAACTCGCCGTCGACTGCATCTACGGCAACGAGGAGTCGAACCTGACGTACGTCGACGGTCTCAAGTACTTGTACACGGTGTTCAGCTCGGGTCCCTGAGACGGTCGGTACGTTGGCCGTCTACCTGTCGGTCGCCGTAGAATCGTCGTCCCGCTGGGCGGCGACCATCGCTCGGATGCCGTCTTCGAGCGACCATTCCGGGGCGTATCCGACTCTGTCGCGGGCCTTCGAGACGTCGGCACACCGTCGTTCCACCACGTACGGACGCGGGTGGTCCTGTCGTTCGATAGTTCCGTCCCCGACGACGTCGCGGACGGTCGCCGCCAGTTCGCGGACGCTGACCTCTTGGCCGCGGCCGACGTTGAACGTCTCGTTGCGGCCCTCCTCGCCCATCATCTCGACCGTCGCGCGGACCGCGTCCTCGATGAAGGTGAAGTCGCGGGTCTGCTCGCCGCTGCCGTGGACGGTAATCGGTTCTCCGGCGAGCGCCTGTCGGACGAATATCGGGACGACATACCCGTACGCCGACGAATCCTGACGCGGACCGTACACGTTGAAGAACCGGACGATGGTGTAATCCAGTCCGTACTCGTTCTGATACGCGCGAGCGAACCGTTCGTCGGCCAACTTGGCGACCGCGTAATCGGTCTTCGGCGCGGTCTCGTCCGTCTCGTCGTACGGTGGGTCGGGCGCGTCGCCGTACACCTCCGACGTGGAGGCGACGACCACTCGGTCGACGCCCGCGTCGGTCGCCGCTTCCAACACGTTCCTCGTTCCGTCGACGTTCACTTCGAGGACGTCTAACGGTCGTTCGAGCGTCCGACGGACGCCCATGACTGCGGCGAAGTGGACGATTACGTCCTTGTCGGCGGCTACGTCCTCGACGAGTTCCGCGTCGGTCACGCTCCCCTCGACGAACTCCTCGACCGCGCTCGGAGACAGGTTACCCGACGACCCGGTGGAGAGGTCGTCGAGGACCGTGACCTCGTTCTCCTCGGCCAACGTCTCCGCGAGGTTGCTGCCGATGAACCCCGCCCCGCCGGTCACGAGTATTCGTTTGTCTCGAATCATTCGTCAGAGCCTCTCGTAGATGAATCCGGACTTCGAGGGGTTTCGATCGTCGTACTCTCCCGGCACGTCGACAAGCACCGGATTCTCGTTCATCTCCCGTTCTACGGCGTCGAGGTCGAGGTTCAGCAGTTCGTCGTGGGGGACGGTCACGAGGAGTCCGTCGAACCCCGAGGGGTCGAGGGTCTCCTGTGCGGGCGTCTCGAACGCGGCCTCCAACCGCTCCGGGGCGACGTGGGGGTCGTACGTCACGACCTCCTCTACCATCGGTCGGAGGTTCTCCACGATGCTTCGGACGCCGGAGTTGCGTACGTCCGGCGTGTTCTCCTTGTACGTCGTCCCGAGAATCAACACCGAATCTCGATACCGGTCGGTCGGACCGCTGTCGCCGATAGCGGCCACGGTTTCCCCGGCGTTCGGCGCCGATTCGACTCGCGCGCTCAGACACTCGACGAGCAACCGACTGACGTATCTCGGGACGCGCTCGTTCGTCCGCCGCGCTTCCCGAATCAGTCGAGGAGCGTAGCTCGTCCGGTCGAAGGCGTGGACGAGATAGTACGGGTCCACCGGGAGGCAGTGTCCGCCAACGAGTCCCGGCGAGTACTCGTGGAAGTTCCACTTGGTCGCGGCGGCCTCCAGTACCTCGTGGGGGTCGATGTCCAATCCCTCACACCCCATCACGAACTCGTTGACGAACGCGATGTTCACGTCTCGTTGCGTGTTTTCGAGACACTTCGCCGCCTCTGCGACCTCTATGGACGACGCGCGATACACCTCGCCGTCGAGGATGCTCTCGTACAGTTCCGCGATAGCGGCAGTCGTCGCTTCGTCCCAGCCGCCGACGAGTTTCGCTATCTCGGTGAACTCGTGGTCGTTGTCGCCGGGAACCATCCGCTCGGGCGAGTAACCGACCGAGAAGTCGGTCCCACAGACCATCTTCGAGGTCTCTTCGAGGGCCGGAACCAAGGCCTCGCGTGTCGCGCCCGGATACACCGTCGATTCGAGAACGACGGTCGTCTCCGGCGAGATGTACCGCCCGATGGTCGAACCGGCCGATTCCAGAATCGCCAAGTCCGGTTCGTCGTCCTCGGTGAGCGGCGTGGGAACGGTGACGACGACGAACTCGCTCTCCTCGATTCGTGACGGGTCGTTCGAAAACGCGACGTCCGACGTGGCGAGCGTCTCGTCGCCGACTTCCCCGACCGGATCGCTCGCGTCGGCGAGACGCCGTATCTTATTCTCGTCTACGTCGTAGCCGACGACAGAGTGGCCGTTCGCGTCGAACTCGATAGCGAGCGGCAGTCCCACGTAACCGAGCCCGATGACACTTACGTTAGACATTTACGTAATCGAGATAGTATACTGCGGGTGCGATTTCCGACTCTCTCCCTCCTCGCCAACGACTACGTGCCATCCGACGAGTCGCTGTCCGAGGTATCCCGTAACCGTCCGTTGTATGGCTTCTCTCCATCGTTTCCCCCAATTTCCCGGCTACACTCTAGTCGAAGGTGGATATAAATCCGAGGTAAGATTCGATTGAGGCCGTCTGTTAGTTCGCTCGTCGAACGCCGATACCGTAATAGGGACCGGGTGGCGTATCAACGCTGTCTACAAGGATTTCCCGACCCGGCGGCGTTCCTCGGGACCGTCAACCGATCGCTCCGACCGGCTATCGGTGGTCGTCTCCCACGGAAACGCGGACGGGTCGGCCCCGCGCTCGCTGACCCCAATGATTGGATTTTTATGCGTCCTCGTTGGCGGTACGCTGAATGAGACCCATCGTAACGCTTCTCAGGTCGGTGCTCGTAGCCTCGTTGACCACGGTCGCGTACACGCTGGTCGTCTACCCGGTTTCGATCGCTCTCGCGGGCCTCGTCGGAACCTCGGAGTCGGACGACTCGTCGGAATCGGACGAACGACGAGCGTCGCTCCCGACGGTCTCGCTCATCGTCGCGGCCTACAACGAGGAGGAAGTCATCGCCGAGAAGATAGAGAACAGCCTCGAACTGGAGTATCCCTCGGACAAACTCGAGATTATCGTCTTCTCGGACGCCTCCTCGGACCGCACCGACGACATCGTTCGGTCGTACGAAAGTGCCGGGGTCGAACTCGTCCGCGTCGAGGGGCGCGTCGGGAAGACCGAGTGTCAGAACGTCGTCGCGGAGCGGGCCGACGGTGAGATACTCGTCTTCTCCGACGCGAACAGCATGTACGAACCCGACGCCATACGGGCGCTCGTCGAGGAGTTCGACGACGAGACGGGATGCGTCGTCGGTGGGCTACACTACGAAACGACGAGCGAGAACACCGAAGGAATTCCGACGTACAGGCAGTTCGAACGGTTCATCCAGCGCGCGGAGTCCCGGATTAGCTCCGTGGTGAAGGGCAACGGGGCGATTTATGCGGTCCGCGCCGACGACTACGTGCCGCTCGACCCCGACTTAGTGAGCGACTTCGGCGAACCGCTCGCCATCCGGACGACGGGGAAACAGGTGAAGTTCGCCGCCGGCGCTGTCGCACGCGAGGAGGCCAGAGACGACCTCGACTCGCAACTCGCCGCCCAGAACCGTATTACGACGCGGGTGTGGCACACGTTCGGACAGTTCACGGAACTGTTGAACCCGCGCGAGTACGGTCTCTACGCTATCCAAATCTGGTCTCGGACCGTCCTTCTCTGGCTCACGCCGGTGTTCTTGGGACTCGCGGGAGCGAGCGTCGTCTTGCTCGTCGTCGTCCAACCGTCGGCCGTCCATCTACTCTTCGGGGGCGGACTGACCGCGTTCGCGTTGTCGCTCGCCGGGGCCGAGGTCGGTCGTCGCGTCGGGACGAACGTCCCGCGCCCGCTTCAGGCCGTCCACTACTTCGGACTCCTCAACTACAGTCTCCTCGTGGGTCTCACGAACTTCCTGCGGGGCCGAAACGTCGTAACGTGGGAAACCGACGAGCGCGCGTCTAACGAACGGCAAACGGAACCCGCGTCCAACACCGCCGAGTGAGTCTCGGAACGGAGAACGTATCGCAGTTTACGTCGGGTTCGTACGTGGCCGTTCTTCGAACGTACCGTACGGGAGCCAGACGTTCGGTCGGATAGTCAGTACGGTTATTAGCGTCGCTGTGTAACGCTCGGCACCGTCGATAGCGTGACAGTGACCGCTGGAGACAGCGTGATTCACGGGGGAGAACGTGAACGAGCGAAAAATCAAAGCACTCGTGGTAGCGGGATTCTCGCTGATCGCACTCTTAGGGCTAACTGTGTCGAGGGTGCCAGCGCCGGACGGTTACGAGATGTCCATCTACGCCGCCTTGCCGTGGTGGTTCTGGTACGGACTCGTCGTCGGCTACGTGGTCGGAGCCGTGGTAATCGTCTCGTCGGCGTCGGCCGACGACCGCCGGACGTACCTCGGACTCGGGGTCGGGATTATCCTGTCGGTCAACGCGTTCCTGATACTGCTTCCGATGATGCGGGGGTACTTTGCGTTCACCGGCGGCGACATGCTCACCCATCGCGGATACGTGCTGGACATCCTTCGAGACGGCTACGTCGGCGTCGGGAACTACTACCCCGCCCTGCACGTCCACTCCGTAATCGCTATGCAGGTTCTCGGTCTCGACTTCTTCCCGGTCAAAGACGTGCTGGTCGCCGTGTACTCGCTGGTCTACTGGACGGGACTGTTAATACTCGTCGGACGACTCACCGACCAGTCCCGCGCGTACCACTACGCCACGCCGTTCGTCCTCTTGCCAGTCATCAACGTCTACTTCGGGCCGAGTCAGGGGAGCTACTATCTCTACCCGCTCTTCTTGTTCGGACTGTTCGGCGTCTGGCGTTCGCGTCGGCGATATTTGGCCGTCGTCTACGTGGTGATATCCTTCGTGGTGTTCTTCCACCCGATGACGACGGTGATATTCGTCCTCACGGTCGGTCTCGTCGCCGTCTCTCGACTCGTGACGTCGCTGTTGAAGGGGGAGCGCCCGACGCTGAAGCGCTCGATTCCGGTGTTCGCTTTACCGTTCGTAACCGGCATTCTGTTCTCGGCATGGTACTTCTCGTTCGAAAAGATTCTCTCTATGGCCGCGAACATCGTCTTGGGCCTCCTCGCCACGTCCGGAACCTCGCAACTGGGCGGCTACTCGGACGCGCTCGACAACCTCCCGCTGGGACCCATCGAGTTGCTCGAACTCGTCGCGTATCGCCGCGGGACGGAGATCGCGCTCGCGTTCCTCGGAGTCGTCGCCGCCCTCTACTTGGCGTGGCGATACTGGACCCGGCGGGAGGTGGAGTGGGAACACGTCTTCGCGGCCCTCTCGTTCGGGACGTTCTCTAGCATCGCGGCGGCGTTGCTAGTCAATCCGGTCTTCCTGTGGTGGGGACGGTTCTCTCGGTTCACCAACCTGTACGGCATCTTTCTGACGGTCTTCGGCGTGTTCGCGCTCGCCGGAGGAGTACGAAGTCGGACGCGGAAGAGCGACCGGACGCTCACCGTCGGCTGTCTCGTCGTCGTCTTCTTGATCGTCACTGTCACCGTCTTCGGCTTCTACACCTCTCCGCTGCAACGGTCCACTGGGAAGCACGTCCCGGAGTCGCGGGTCGAAGGGATGGGATGGTTCGTCGAACACCGCGACGACGAGGAACTCGCGTACGCCTACGGCTCGATATATCGGTACGACCACGCGCTCTGGGGCGTCGAGTCGAACCCTCGCCACTTCACCGGACGCCGGATACCCGACCACCTCGGCTACCGGGAGGCGTCCACCTTCGGAACGCCCGAGCGGGCGGGCGATTACCTCGTCGTCACCGACCGGGTCGAACAGTACTACCCGAAACTTCACCCGAACCATCCCGACCAGTGGTTGTACACCCCGGCGGAGTTCGGACGACTCTCTCGGGACGAGAACCTAATACAAGTGTACGACAACGGCGGGATGCAGGTGTACAAAGTCGAACGGGGCGAGTGACCGACGCCGGGTCTCAGTTCCGCTTGACCGCTCGGCGGACGGCCGACGCGATGCGCTCGGTCTCGTCGACCGAGAGTTCCGGGTGCATCGGCAACGAGAGGACTCGTCCGGCGATGTCGTCGGTTACGGGCAGGGTCGGCGGTTCGCCGCCCTCCTCGCGGTAGTACTCGGTGCGATGGACCGGCGGGTCCCAGTACACCTTCGAGTTGATGCCGTCGGCCGAAAGCTCCTCGACCACTGCACTCCTGTCGATGTTCTCGTCGAGAGTCACCGTGTAGAGTTGGTAGACGTGTCGTCCGCTCCCCTCGCCGGTGTGGGGTTCGACGCCCGTGACGTCCTCGAAGGCGTTGGAAAGCCGCTCCGCGGCGGCGCGTCGGCCCGCCACTAGCTCCTCGACTTTCGCCAGCTGTCCGCACCCGACGGCCGCCACCACGTCTGCCATCCTGTAGTTTGTTCCGACCTCGACGTAGCGTCCGCTGTCGGCCGATTCGAAGTATCCCTCGGACGCTCTGCCGTGCGACCGGTAGAGTCGCGTCGCCTCGGCGATGTCGTCGTCGTCGGTGACGACCGCGCCGCCCTCGCCCGCCGCGACGACCTTGTTCTGACAGAAGCTGAGTGCCGCCACGTCGCCGAAGGTTCCGGCCAACTGTCCGTCGTCGTCGGCCCCGAACGACTCGGCGGCGTCTTCGACGAGAGCGACGTCGTGGTCCCGTGCGACGTCCGCGAGTTCCCGTATCTCGCACGTCGCGCCGTACGGATGAACCGGTAGGATGGCCGCCGTGTCCGACGAGAGAAGGTCGCGAACCGCGTCGGGGTCGAGTCCGTACGTCTCGCGTTCGACGTCGGCGAACCGCGGCGTCGCGCCGACCAGTCGCACCGCGTTGGCGGTCGCGACGAACGTGAACGAGGGCACGACCACCTCGTCGCCCGACCCCACGCCGGACGCCCGCAATGCACAGACCAGCGCGGTCGTCCCCGAGTTGACCGCGACGGCGTGGTCGACGCCAAAGAACTCCTCGATTCGCTCCTCGAACTCGGTCACGTACGGTCCCTTCGCCCAGAACCCTCCTCGCGTGATCGAATCGACCGCGTTACGGACCTCTCGGCCGTCCCACGGTATCTCGAATAGTGGAATGTCGTCCCCCATCTCCGATGGTCGTTCCACGAAGGTCGCCTTATTTTTTGGCTTCCCGTCGGTCTCACTCGCCCGCTGTCGCCGCGAGTTCTCGTAGGGGGTTCTCTCCCACGTACTCGTACGCGACGTACGTCGTCGCGACGTACGTCAACGCGCCGCCGAGTATCGCCGCTGCGAGCCACCAGAGCGACGCCTCCAGAATCAACAGGACGGGCCCGCTCATGACCGTCGCACCCAGCAGCGGTACGAGGAGGCTCCTCGCGTACCGACCGACCGATAGCCCCGTGATGTCTGCGGTCTTGTACAACCAGATGGGGAGCGTTACCCCGATTCCGACGGTGATGCTCCACGCCGTGCCGGTGATGCCCCACATATCCGTCAGCGGCCATATCGTCACGGCGATGGCGAGGGCTCGAACGAGGTTCATCCGGAAGTCCCAGTGAGGAACCCCGTACCCCTGAAACATCGCGCCGCCGGTCGCCTGCACCGACCGCAACAGTCCGGAGATAGCCATGACCTGCATCGCGGGCACCATCGGGAGCCACTTCTCGCCGAGGACGACGCGAGTGAACTCCGGTGCCACCAGCAGGATTCCGACCGCCACGGGGAAACTCAGGACGAACGTCACCCGAATCGTGTCGAGGAACGCCTCTCGGAGGGCCTCCTCGTCGTCTTGAAGCTTCGAGTAAGCTGGAAACATCACCCGCGAAATGACGTGGGTTACCTCGGTCGCCGGTGCGTTGGACAGTTTGAACGCCAACTGGTAGAACCCGAGTGCCGACGCCGCGAAGTACCAGCCGACGAACGCATCGTCGCCGCTCGTCGCCGCGAACACGACGATACCGGTCGCCCAAATCCATTTCCCGAATTCAAAGACGTCGGTAGCGCGGGTGCGGTCGAAGCCGATGCTCGGGCGATAGTCGCTCAGTACGTACGAGACTACTACCTGGGTCGCCTGCCCGGCCAAGAGACCGAACACCAACGCCCAGACGCTCTCGAAGACGAATGCGATGACGACGGCGACGGTAAAGTTGGTCGCCGTGCCGCTGATCTGATAGAGGAACTGCTTGTGAAACTGCAGGTCTTTCCGAAAGTAGATTATCGACGGATTGACTAGCGCTTCTACCACCAGTCCGACGCCGAGGACCCGGAGGACGCCCGCCGCACGCGGTTCGCCGAAGAACGAGGCCAGTAGCGGAGCGCTGACGAACAGGACGACGAACAGGCCCAGCCCTCGAACGATTTTCATCACCCACGCGGTGTCCAAGTACGAATCGACGTTCTCCTCGGCGCGCTGGACCAGCGCCGAGTCGATTCCCAAGTCCGCCATTCGCCTCGTGACCTGCATGGCGAGGAGGGCGATTCCCATCAGCCCGAAGTCCGAGGGGGCCAAAAGGCGAGCGAGCACTATCAGTCGGAGGATGCCCAACAGTCGATCCGAGACGTTCAGCGCCGTCATCCAGACCCCACCGTGGAGTATCCGCTGGCTGAGGTCGTCGCCCGGCGTGCGCAACCACCCGAGGAGGCGGTTCAGTGCGTCCGGCGTCACCCACTACGATACGAAACCGGGATAAATTACGTTTGGGCCGGTATCGTGACCCCGGTCGTCGCTGGGTTTATGCCGACGTTGGTAGTTGTCTGCCCAACCATGTCCCGAGGGGTACTCTACGTCGCGACGGGCGAGCAACTGATAGCCGAGGCCATCGAGTCCGCGAAGTCGCTCCGACGGCACATGCCCGACTATCCGATAACGCTCGTCGCGGACAGAGAGGTGACTCACGACCTCTTCGACACCGTCGTCGTCACGGACGACCCCGAGTACGGGTTCGGCGACCAGTTGTTGAACATGGACGCCTCGCCGTACGACGAAACGCTCTACCTCGACACGGATACGTACGTCACCGACGACGTCTCGGAACTGTTCGACGTGTTGGACGAGTTCGACCTCGCGGCGACCAAGGTACCGGCGTGGCAGGGCGAGGACCATCGCGACGCGCCGGTCGGCGACTCCGTGCCGACGAGTTTCCCGGAGTACAACTCCGGCGTCGTCGCGTACCGAAACGACGAGAAGATGGCCTCGTTTCTCGCCCGCTGGCGACGCGAGTACTTCGGCGGGGAGCACTCGCTCAACCAACCGTCGTTCAGACGCGCGCTCTACCACTCCGACGTCCGAATCGCGACGGTTCCCCCCGAGTACAACTGCCGGTTCGAGGTCCTCGGACACGCCGGGATGCCCGTGAAGATTTTCCACGGACGGCTCCTCGACGTCGAGACGCCGGGTATCGGGAAACACCGGGACGTCCACGAGGCCATCGAGAAGATAAACGCCTTCGACGGCCCCCGAGTCTTCATCAACAGTGGCAAGTTGCAGGTGACGACGTGGAAGTACAACCCCCTCACCGGCACCGACGGACTGTCGGGCCTCGACTGGCTCGTTTACTTCTACTACGCGGTCAAGATGCGGGGTCCCGACTTCGCCGCGAAGAAGGCGGCGAGCGTCTCGCTCGCCCTCGCGAAGGACGTGGGCGAGGGTCTCCTCGAACGGCACCGTTCGTCGTAAGACCCGACACGGCCGCACAGTACTCGATACGCCCACACGGTTTATGATGGATTCCACTGTAACATGTCTCCGACGACGGACCGACCGAGAGACGAACACGGCGCTCCGATCCTCGCAGGAGACCGGTCGATTCGACGGACCCGAACCAGAGTGATTCCGGATGTCGACGCTGTACATCGCACACACCCCCTACCACGTCATTCAGGCGAACGGACTCGCGTCGGAGAGCGACGAGCCTCGGTCCGACCAGAATCTGGTCGGCATCCTCGACGCCGACATGGAACGGTTACTCCGGTCACTGCGTGCGGCAGACGACACTCCCTTCGGGAGTATCCGGACGATGCCGGGCGCGTACGGTCTCACGTCGGACAGCGAGCACACGACTCCTCGGTCGCACCTCCGGGCCAAGTACAACACGCTCAAGCTTCGACGGTTCGTAGACCGCCACGACGTCGACCGCGTGTACTCGTTCAACGACTATCGACCGGAGGACCAAGCGGCGTTCGACGCAGTGACTCGACGCAGTTCGGGTGGTGACTCACGTCGAATCTACGCCGAGGACGGGACCAGCGCGTACCTCTATCAGGAACGCAACTGGGACTGGTTCGACACGCTAAAGCTGCGACTCCTCTACGGTCGGTGGTGGACGAAAATTCCCCAACACGGTGCCTCGAAGTGGATAGACGAGATTCGCGTCTCGTTTCCCGAGCAGGCTCGTCCCGAACTTCGCGACCTGCCCATCTCCGAGCTTCCGCGTCGTGAGGTGCTGTCGCTCGCCGACCGGTCGTGGTTCCGACGCTACGTCGAGGAGACGGGGGTCGGCGGCGACCTCGACTCCCTAGACGGTGTAGTGTTCGTCAGTCACCCCGACGGTCTCGCGCACCTCGACACGTACGTCGAGACGATACAGCGCCTCGTGGACCGACTCGCCGACCGCGGCTACCGGCTCGGCGTGAAGTACCATCCCCGAGAGACCGTCGAACGGTTGGATACGTCTCGAAGCGACGTGGTGACCCTACCCAGTGACGTGCCCGCGGAGGTGCTGTTCATCGCGAGTCCGGACATGGAGTTCGTCGTCGGCAACCACTCGACGGCACTGTTGTCGGCCCCGTGGCTGTTGGCCGACGCTACGATAATCTCGTTGATACGGGTCTTCGAGACCAACTATCCCCGTCTCGCGTCTGTGTTCGAAGAACTCGGGTTGGTGCTCCCGGAGACGTACTCGACGGTCTCGGTCCCTGAGGTATGATTTCCGAGTACCGACACACCAGCGAACGCCACACGTTCGAATTCGTCGCCTCGATACGTCTCGAATTCGCATCGACCGGCGCGGCCGAAACTACGAACGATACCCAGAAATGGGCCAACGACCCGCTGTGCGTCTTTGCCCCAAGCGATTTATTGTTAGTTCTGTAGTAGCCACCGGGGATGACGGACTTAGAGAACAAACAGATACTCGTAACCGGGGGGTGCGGGTCGATAGGGTCCGAGTTGGTCGGCCGACTGCTCGACCGCGCAGAGTCGTCGGTCGTCCGCGTCTTCGACAACGACGAGGCCGGACTCTTCGAGTTGAAGCGACGGCTCTCGTCGCCCGAGCGCCTTCGGTTTCTCCTCGGCGATATCCGCGACCGAGACCGTCTCGAAATGGCGATGGAGGACATCGACGTGGTGTTTCACGCGGCGGCGCTCAAGCACGTGGGACTGAACGAGTACAATCCGTTCGAGACGGTACAGACGAACGCGCTGGGAACTCAGAACGTCATTCAGGCCGCCATGGAGGCGAACGTGGACGCGCTCGTCACGATAAGCACGGACAAGGCCTCCAATCCGACCTCGGTGATGGGCGCAACGAAACTTCTCTCCGAGCGGTTGACCGTCGCGGCGAACACGTACAAAGGCGAGCAGGACACGAAGTTCGGCTGTGTCAGATTCGGTAACGTCTTCGGTTCCAGTGGGTCGGTCGTGCCGCTGTTCCTCGGCCAGATACGCGACGGCGGCCCGATGACGATCACGAATCGCGACATGACGCGTTTTATCATGCCCATCGAACAAGCCGCGGAGTTAGTCGTAGACGCCTACGAACGCATGGAGGGCGGCGAGACGTTCGTCCTCAAGATGCCGGTGTTCCGGCTCGCGGACCTCGCCGAGGCAATGCGAGTCGAGTACTCCCCGAAGTTCGGATACGACCCGTCCGAGATAGAGATACGGAAGACCGGCAAGCGGCCCGGCGAGCGCATCCACGAGAAACTGATATCCAAAGACGAGATACAGCAAACTATCGAACTCGACGAGATGTTCGTCATCACGCCGCTCATCGAGAACTGCGGGTACGAACCGCTCGACTACGAGAGTCGCAACTCCCTCGAGTCGGAGTACACCTCAGCGGACGCCGATCCGCTCTCGAAGGACGAGATTATCTCGATGATAGAGGAGACCTCGGCCTACGAGACGATAGTGGAACAGTGACGATGCGGTTCGTGACGTACCACTACGT
>SDGW01000295.1_pt1 | contig 21103 bp, 27 predicted proteins | sample 2873831 | NCBI WGS metagenome assembly SDGW01 (sample SAMN08132700, study PRJNA421101) | hypersaline lake metagenome | isolation source: celular fraction 0.22 microns magnesium sulfate-rich crust from ephemeral... | place: Spain: Penahueca Lagoon, Toledo | collected 2011-07
GTATCACGATCACAAGACCGGCTTACGCCAAGATGCTGGAGTACATAGAGGACTAGAAGTTCTCGACTTTCTTTTTTCCCTTCTAATCCTTTCTTAGAATAGCTTTCTTCTGATTGTCTAGATAAGTGTTCTGGCGTCAGATATAGATTAAGAATAGAGAAACGAGAAATGTTTAGGGATGAAGCGTTCTTCTAGGGATTACTGAAGGTCCATTACGGCTCCAGCGACGTCATCGTTTGATTCAAGCGCTTCTACCGCTTCGTCTCTCGATGCGTCCGTCTTCTCCATGACCAGCTCGATGTCTTCGTCGGCCGGTCCTGAGGTCTCCTCGGAGTAGTTGCCCTGAAGCTGGAAGATCTCCTGTCCCTGTGCGTTGATCTTCGAGATCGAAGGGTTGGAGAAAACCAGTTTTTTGTCTCCGATCTTTACCTCTACCTTATCGGCGTCGAGTTCTTCCATGTCGACACCCATCTGCTTCATCATCTTAGCCATATCTTTGCCGCCGCCAAACATAATGTGTAACGGTTTATGCCTCATTTTTTAAATCGCTGTGCTTGAGAAAAACTACATGCTGGAATACCTGGTGATAATCGTTCTCGGTGTTCTAGCAGGTGTTTTCACAGGAATAACGCCGGGAATACATCCAAATACCGTGATCTTTGTCTCCATGCCGTTCTACTTCTCCATGAGTGTCGAATTCCTCAACTATCTCTGCTTTGTCTGCGGTCTCTCCGTATCCCATACCTTCCACGACTTCATACCTTCCCTCTTCCTCGGAGCTCCCGAGGCGGAGACGGCTCTATCGTCGATTCCTGGCGTCGGTATGGCGTCCGAAGGTCGCGGATTAGAGGCTTTCTATTACACTGTCCTCGGAGGTCTTTTCGCATCTCTGGTTTTCGTGCTTCTGGCGCCGTTCCTCTTCGTCGCTCTGAAACCCGTCTATGGTGCTGTTCAGGGTTTCATGGAGTACGTCCTCCTTTTCTTCCTGTTCCTGATAGTCTTCAGCTCCGACTCCTGGAAAAACTCCTTCTTGATCGCAGCTCTTTCAGGAAGTCTAGGGGTTCTGTCTTTTTCGATGCCTGTCAACAGTCAATACGTTCTTATTCCGGTTTTCTCCGGTCTTTTCGCGGTTCCTTCAGTGATGCTGGCTTTCGGCAGTTCTGGCGGTATCGGGAGGCAGGAACATTTCGTCGTCGACTCCGGCAAATGCCTTCGAGGAGGTGCAACAGGATTCTTCGCCGGTCTAATGGCAGGTATCCTTCCTGGCTTGGGTGCTGCGGCCTCGACATCCTTTCTCTCACCTCTCATGGAGGGTTCTGAGGAGGAGTTCCTGGCGGGTATGGGAGGTGTCAACACGTCCGACATACTGATGTCCTTCGTCTCGCTTCTTCTCCTTGACAGGGCGCGTTCAGGCGCCTCCGTGGCTTTGAGCTCCATCTCTTCTGTGACTTCCCAGGAGATCATATTCCTTTTAGGCGCGTCGATGTTCGCTATATCGGTCTCCGTAGCTCTCGCCTTCATTTCCGGCAGACGTCTTCTATCGGTGCTTCAGAGGATTCCGGTCGAGAAGGTACTGGCTCTGATACTGGGGGTGCTTGTCTCCGTCAGTGTGTTTCTGACGGGCTGGGAAGGTCTTCTTGTCCTCTTCACTGCTTCCTGTATAGGCTATCCGGCCATGATGTCGGAGCAGAGGAGGGCATGTATGGCGGTTCTTCTGGTTCCGACGATAATGTTCTTCTCGGATTTCATTATCTTTATGTAGGTTGAAAGGAAGCAAGAAGTATGAACGAGCGAAAAGGTTTTCTGCTTCTTCTGATCGGCGCTCTGAGCTTTGTTTCCTACAGGATGCTTGAGCCGTTTATAGGGTACGTGCTCGGCGCTCTGATACTTGGTTTTGTCTTCTTCCCTGCCCAGAAGCGGCTGGAGAAGTTCGTTGGCGGCAGAATATCTGCATTTTCGCTCGTGGTGCTCTCTATAGTTGCGGCTATCTTGCCTTTTCTGGTGGCGGGTTCTGTCGTTATACAGGATGCTATGGATATAGAGAAGGACCTAGGGGAGTCGGAGGTCTTCAACACTACAAGAATAGAACAGGACATACAGGAGTATACTGGAAGGTCTGTAGACATCGAAAGAACGGTTGATTCCTCTATAGACCAGTTTGTTTCCGTAACTGTTGGAAGCGTGTCCGAGTTCGTTAGTCTTCTCACAGATATAAGCATAGGGCTGACTCTGATGCTTTTCCTCCAGTACTACTTCCTGAAAGATGGTCCAGAGATAGTAGGGTGGATGAAATCAGTCATGCCTCTGGAAGGGGATGTTCGGGACGATCTCGTGGACAGAGTGAGGGACAACACTGGCGCGGTGATCAAAGGGCACGTCTTTGTGGCGATAGCTCAGGGATTGATAGCGGGTCTCGGGCTCTTCATCACGGGTGTTCCGAACCCTGCTTTCTGGACGTTCGCGATGGTGCTTCTCGGTTTCATACCTCTAATCGGAACTATAATCGTATGGGCGCCGGCAGCAGCATATCTCTTCGTCACTGGGGCTCATCTAGCCTCGTTCTTCCTGGCGGCGTACGGATTGATTATCGTGGGGCTGACCGACAACATCCTCCGGCCTATAGTCGTTGAGAGGGGCGCAGATCTCCACCCAGGAGCAGTATTAATAGGCGTAATAGGCGGAGTTTACTTCTTCGGAGTCGCAGGTCTCTTTATAGGGCCAATAATAATCGGAGTGCTGAAGGCCACGCTTCTGGTCTTCAGAAACAACTACGAAGATTTATAAACGAGTTTTCACATTCCGTAAGTATGACGGACTTAGGTACTTCGGCATTACTGGCTTCTATATTTGTCGGGATGCTTACCATTCCGGCAGCTTCTCAAACTATCGACACCACGGAAGCAGTTTCTGGCGATATGCCTAACATATCTGCTTCGACTGAAAGGCTTCCTCAACAGGAGTCGACGTCGACGACGGCCGACTCGTTTACGAGGACGGTTAGTACGGCCTTCCAGAACTTCAGCGCCAGAGTAACTTCCTCGAGAGCACAGACATCTCTCGAAAGTTCTGACGTCCGCTACAAGGTTGTACAGGAATCCGACGGAAAGAAATGGGTCTTGGAGACCTCTGACGGAAGACTGGTTATCAAGCAGACGCCTTCCGAGGAAGTCGAGAGGGTCGAGACTCCTTACGGCACGCTGGAGACTGTAATGTCCAACGGTCAGAGCCAGAGCTTCAAGGGGTCCGATAGAGAGGAAGTGGAAGAAATCCGTTCGAAGCTCAAGGAACTGATGGAGAACAAGAGAAAGGAAGTCGAAGAGATGAACGACAAGATGGAGAGAGAAAGATACGAAAGAGCGCTCTCCCTGGAGGTGAATGAGGAGACGCCGGAACATGTGGTGATCGAAAACAGCATGTCGAGGCCGGTAAACCTTGATGGCTGGGAGCTTTCCAACAACAATCCTGACTTCCACAGCTTTGAGGCAGAGATACCTGCGGAATCTGAACTCTATGCATACACCAGAGAAAAGGACGATCTTAACGTCACAGAGAAAGAAGGAACGGCTTACGTCTACGGAACAGATCTTACATGGGAGGACGGAGGCGACACAGCAACACTGTGGAAAGACAATCAGGAGATAATAGTGGAAAGCTACTCCGACTGAACCTTCTCAACCTCTCCTTTTATCTTATATTTTTCTCCTGTAAAGACTCTCTTCAGCTTTTTCTCGTCCTCCTCGACCACTACCACGAAGTTCTTCGTCAGGTTCTTCAGGCCTCCGAAGCTGTCCAGTTCGTAGAAAGCGGTAAGTATGAAGCTTAGCGACACATAGAGATACGCCAGGATAGTGTAAGAGGTCGAGTTGTATCCAAGGAAACTCACTGTTCCGTAAGAAAGTCCTGCGAAACCTAATCCTATGGAAACTCCTATAAGGGGTTTCTTTCTCATAACGTTTAATTTCCTCTAACGGTCTAAAAAACTTAGACCGGTAAACTCTGATGTGAAAGCAGTATACCTCCTTTTCGCCAGGGCTGAAGAGCAAAAAACCGTTGAAGTAGGTGCGCAGGGCGAGAAAACCTTCGAGGAAGGCATCTACATCTACGTCGGCTCTGCAATGAATTCGGTCGAATCACGTCTCGAAAGACAGTTCTCACAGGACAAGAACAACCACTGGCACGTAGACTACCTCACCTCGGAAGTAAAGGCGTTCGACTACTTCATACTTCCCGAGACTTCTGAGTACGAGTGCGTTATGGCGGAGATCCTCTCCGAAAAGTACGACTCTGTCGACGGCTTCGGAAGCAGCGACTGTAACTGCAACTCCCACCTTTTCCACGTCCCTGAAGCTGGCGAAGATTTTTCACAGTTGAGCGAGGATAGTTAACCATGGTCTACTTTCAGTGTCCTGACTGCGGATACAAACAGAGATCCAAGGCGGAGAAGAGGATTAAATGTCATCAGTGCGGCCGCAGCTACAAGAAGAGCGACGCCAAGACTTTCAAGGACAAGACCTCCGACATGGTGGAAGAGAAGGAGGAGAAAGGCACAGGTTTCTTCAAGTACTCGAAGGATGATTGACTCAAATAAGTTAACCACGTTTCACATAATGTGAACCGATTCTCCATCCCTTCAGAAGACTTCGACCTGGAGCTCACGATGACGTGTGGCCAGACCTTCTGCTGGCACCGGGTTAACGGAAAACTGTACGAGGGAGGAGAGCCACGTTTCTACACGGTCCAGGACGGAAAACCGATACTTGTAGAGGAGAAAAAGGACGTTATCGAGGTAAAGACGGAACACTCTAGACAGAAAGTGGTGGAGGCGCTTGGTTTAGATAAAGATCTGAACGATGTTTTTGATGGATTTCCGGAGGACGAGAAGCTGGAAGTGGCTAAGGAAGAACTCTGGGGTCTCAGGATCATACAGGACGAGTTCTACCCCTGTTTAGTTAGCTACCTCTGTTCTCCACAGATGAGGATACCGCGTATAAAGGAGATGCATAATAAGATAGCGGAGAAGTACGGCGAGAAGGTGGTGTTCGAAGGAATCGAGATGCACAGTTTCCCGACACCTGAAGAACTGGCGGAGGTATCCGAAGAAGAACTGAGAGAGCTCGGAGTGGGTTACAGGGCGAAGTACATAGTGGAGTCCACCGAGATAATACTGGACGGATTCGACCACGAAGAGGTCCGTGAGATGGATTACGAGGAGGCGAGAGAGGAGATGAAGGAGCTCTACGGCGTCGGAGACAAGGTCGCGGACTGCGTCCTACTGTTCTCCCTCGGTTTCCACGAGGCATTCCCCCTCGATACATGGGGTAAGAAGGCGGTCAAGAAGCATTATCCCGAGCTTTACTCGGATGACTACGGTGAGGCGTCCAGGAACCTGCGGGAGAGGTTCGGTGAGAACGCCGGCTACGCACAGGAATATATCTTTCACGCCGTCAGAAACGAGATACTGGAGACATAGATAGAAATGGATATAGAGGAACAACACAGGTACGCGGCAGCAGCACTGATGGGGATGTCCCTTCTTGGAGAGTCCGCATTACTCTTCAGGATGTCTCCTGCAACAGTGTTCTCCGTCACGATCGTTGGAGGCGTCGCCGGTATATACTTTTACTCCTACAGCAACGATGAGGGTCGAGAGCTATGAAAGAGCAGCAAGAACGTGTCGAGAAGTTCATCGAAGAAAATGATCTTGGAGGTACTACTGCTTTCCGGATAATGGATCTTGTATCGGAAGTCGGTGAAGTAGTTAAAGACGCAACCAAGTCGGCAGATTACGGTCAAAGGGAGGAAGACTTAGAAGTCAAGAAAGATGAAATAGGCGATGTTATATTCTCGCTTCTGGCTGTATCCAATGAACTGGGTATAGATGCGGAAGACGCCTTTGAAACTGCTATGAGTAAGTATGAGTCCAGGATGGAGGAGAAGGGTGATCCAGGATCCGAATAAAGTTCATCAGAGACGATTTGGAAGAGGAAGTGGAGAAGACTGTTGAGGTCGACGAAGGAACTTCTATAGATGAGTTCCTTGACTCGAGAAACATCGAGAGACAGGAGGTACTGGTCTCCAGGAACGGCACGATCATCTCCGGGAAGCATGAACTGGAGGACGGCGACGAGATTAAGGTAATGGACGTCATCGCAGGAGGATGAATTTTTTATTGTCTTTCCACCTACCTGTACTACAATGGACTTTCTAGAGGTGGAGGGGAAGGACGAGAAAGACATAGTATTCGATGTTTTCGATCTCAACTCCCTGCAGAAATCGATTTTCGAAGAACTTCAAGACGAACAACTCACTGTGAAAGAGATCGCTTCACAGGTCGACAGGAACCGTTCCACGGTTCAGAGAGGTCTCCAGGACATGATGGACAAAGACATCCTCATGAGGGAGGGGAAAACGGACAGAACAGTCTACTACGTCTACACCACGCTTCCGATGGAGGATATAAGGGAGGTTACGCGTCAGACTCTGGACGCATGGCACAGGAAAGTGAAGAACAAGCTGGACTAGTACTTCCAGAACAGGAAGCCGAAGTAGCCTAACGCCACGATCTCGCTGAACACTCGGACAAATGGGGTAATCTCCAGGCCTATGAAAATGTTCGCCGCTCCGAGAAGGACAACGGAAGTGACAAAGATGTCCGAGTAATCGATAAGCTTATCTGAGAAACTTTTGAGATTTCTCTCGTCTCCCTGAAACGTTTTGAATATTATAAAGGCTATGAAGTACTTTGTCAGTACTGTGGAGACTGTCCAGGAATGCTCCACGAGGCTGTAGATAAAACTGGTTAGGATCTGAAGGACCATGTCCGAAAACTTCTTTTCCAGGCCTTAAAATCTACTCTTCTTCGCCGTCGGCGACGTCGCTGGTCTTGAAGTCCTTGATTATTACGATGTCGTCGACAGATTCGACCATCCTGTACGGGATAACAACGTTCTTCGTCCCGCCGACCTTCTGGGCAAGGTAAGAACCTTTCTGAGCTCCTACAACTACTGCTCTGACAGCGAACTTACCGAGGTTAAGTTCTACGTCCTTCATCTTTCCGCAGTAGGAACCTTTATTTGTGAAAACGTCTTTCTCTTCTATATCTGAAAAATCTAGGATGTTCTCAGCCATGTTTTTTGCCCTCTATAACCCAAAATACTTCTCAGAAATTTATATACCTTGTCAACGAGAGGCAGTAAAATCGGGGTCGGAGAACGTAACTCTGCGTTGGATTTTAAACAGTTGCCTGCCATCACTTATCTACAGCCTTCATGTCGGGGTCGCATAGTTTGGCTCATTGCGGTGGCTTGCTAAGCCACTGGGGGTATTACGCTCCCACGCGGGTTCAAATCCCGCCCCTGACGCTTACTTCTAGTCGGTTTTTGTGAAACGTATCTCTTCGACCCAGTTGAGATCGATAGGGTGTTCTGCGGCTTCCGGAGGCTGTGCGTAATATTCGGTTGAGATTATGCTTCCTGAAGCACCTATTATGTTGTCGTCTGTGACTGAGTAGAGCTCTCCATCTTTCTCCATTAGTCCGTCGGTGCCGGAGGTGGCGTATCGGTAATGCACGCGTGTGTCTCCGACCTGGAACTCTTCGTCGTTATGAACTTCGATTTTCGGACCGTATAGGAGATCCTGATCTTCCAGAACTTCCATAAGCTCGTGAATCATCGCAGAGGTGTTTTCCAGGTTTGAGTTAATCGATCTCCGGTTGAAGTCTTCGTTATCGTATCTGAATAATTGGAAACGGTTTCCGTTCTCTTCCAGCTCATGGGTGATTTCTCCGAACCGATCTTCGTCTATTTCCGGGTAGATGGTAACTGCTTTGTTCTTCTGGCCTGTGCGGCCAAACCTTTCCAGTCGGTAGCGGCTTTCGACCCACTTGTGTGATGCCGAGTTGTCTCGTAACCAGGTTCCAACGGTTTCGATCACTTCTCTTCCGTCTTCAGGTTCTGCGGACACGTGAATCTTCCAGCCCTGGTGGGGCGGTGTCTCGCGCGATTTCTGGTGGTAGACCCAGGCATCTCTTTCTTTGTCATTGTAATCTTCTCTGCTGTTCAGGTCTTCCCAGTTCTCAGCACTGTTGACACCGAAAGGATTGGTTGGTTCGCTTTCCTCGAAAGGGTCGCTCATGTAGTTCGCATAAGATACCCAACGGATTTAAGTGTTACTGGGCAGTTGCAAAAGTTACGCTGTTATGTTGCCTTTGATATAAGGATCTCTCTCTGGACATGGTAGGCCTCCTTCCTGATCATCGTTATGTAGCTTGTCACGGCGTAGATCGCAAGTATGAACGAGGTTCCGATGTACGAGGCGATCTTCTGCAGTATCTCGGCCTGGTTGAACCCGAAGGTCGCGGCGACAGAGGTTATGATCGACGCGTAGAGAAGCGCCTTCAGAGAGGTCTGAACAAGTTTCATGTGGCGGTAGTGGCGCAGTGATTTATCGTATCTCTCGAACTGTTCCTCGTTGAGGTCGTCTCTCAGGTGTTCTCTGACGTCTTTGTCTGCCTTTCCAAGAGGTGTCAGTTCGAAAAAGTATTTCTTCATCTTTTTCTCCGCCTAATGGAAAAGTTATATTCGATAGAACTTAAATCGTGTTACATGCCTTTTCTCAACTCCAGAGCTCCCGGATTTGAAAATATTCAAAAGTGGTTTAACTCCGAACCTGTAGGGATAGAGAACGGCGTACTTCTCCTGGATTTCTGGAACTACAGCTGCAGAGGATGTATAGGTAAGGCAGAAATCCTTCAGAGACTTCACGACAACTACGAAGGGCTGGAGGTTGTAGGTGTCCACAGCCCCGATCTTGGGTTCGAAGGAGCTGAAAACGTTGAGAGAGCTCTGAAAAGGATTGATCTGGACTACCCTGTCGCATTGGATTCCGATGGTTCGGCTACAGAGGATTACAACGCAGTCTATTCTCCGAGACAGGTAATTGTCAAAAACGGTGAGATAACTTGGCAGACTAATAAAGAGAACCTTGGAGAGACTGAAGAAGCAATCGCAGAAGCGCTCGAGACCGAGAAAAAAGACCTGGTCGCCGCAGAACAACCGCACAAAGACCTGGAGAAAGTCTCTCTCGGCTTCCAGGGATGTAAAGGGATAAACGGCTCCGGCAACTTCCGTGGGGAGAAAAGGTTTGAAAAGCCGCGTAACATGATGATGGAGGAGGTCTATCTCGACGGAGTCTGGGAACAGAAAGAGGGCTGTCTAGAGGCGGTCGAAAGGTCAAAGCTTTTCTACGTCACCGATGTTTCCGAAGTAAACCTTGTAATCCATCCAAATGGAGGTATCAGGGATGTAGAAGTGCTTATTGATGGTGAAAAGGTTCCGGAGGAAGCGGCCGGCGAAGATCTGCGTGTGGAGGAGGGAAGAAGTTACATGCGAGTGAAACGTCCTGACACGTACCACATACTTGAATCGGATGATGAGGGTTATTCGGAAATCACTTTACTGCCTGAAAGGAGGACGAAGATGTTTGAACTCCGGAAGAGGTAGGGAAATATAAAACGTTTAACTTGGAAGCTCGAGATGTGAACACCGATAGCAGGAGCTTTCTGGTTTTATCCACGGTTTTGATGGTTGGTGTAGCTCTTGGAGGAGCGTTCACATTCAATCATTTTGATCAGAGGATAGACTCTCTGAACGAGAAGCTTGAATCCGAAACTAATTCGAACGTCGTATACCTTAACCATTCTGACGAGGACGGGTCGCTTGAAAGACTTTTCGATGACGTCGACCAGTCTGTCGTCTCCGTAAACGCTTACGGCTCCCAGAGCGCTCAGGGATCGGGTTTCATCTACTCGGAAGAAGGGCATATAGTTACTAACGAACACGTCGTCTCCGGAGCAAGAGCTGTAGAGGTTACTTTCACCGATGGAAGAACTGTCAACGCCGATATAGTTGGCATGGATCCATACACGGACCTCGCAGTTCTAAAGGTCGGACGTGACAATCTCGATACGCTAAAGCTCGGGAACTCATCCGAAGTCGATGTAGGGCAGAGAGTGGTTGCTGTAGGTAATCCTTTCGGTCTAAGCAGCTCCATGACTTCCGGAATAATATCTCAGAAAGGGAGGCTTCTGCCTGTCCAGGACGGTTTCTCGATACCTAACGTGCTGCAGACGGACGCCGCGATCAACCCTGGAAACTCGGGAGGGCCTCTGATGAACATCGAAGGGGAAGTAGTCGGTGTCAACACGGCTATAGAGACCAGGACAGGAACTTTCTCAGGCATAGGGTTCGCGATACCTGTGGAGACTGTTAAACGAGTTATACCTGAACTGATCGAAGACGGAGGCTACAGACACTCATGGATAGGTGTCTCAGGAGTGGACGTAAACGAGGAGATCGCTGAAGAGATGGATCTGGAAAACAATACTGGGTTCCTCGTCGTGGACGTCGTGGAGAACGGTCCTGCTGCGGAAGCCGGAATAAAGGCAGGTAACCGGACGGCAGAGATAAACGGTTTTGAGAGAGCCATAGGAGGAGATGTGATAGTCGCCATAGACGGCGAGAAAATGAGAGGTATCTCGGACGTGCTCACATACCTCGCCCGTGAGACAGAGGTCGGCGACAAAGTCGAGGTCACGGTAATAAGAGATAACAGAAAGATGGAACTGTCTTTGACACTTGACTCCCGTCCGGGTCAACAAGAAAATTAATCTAGGGCTTGTAACGCAGAAGCGCGGCGACGCCTCCGAAGTTCTCCAGCCTCTGACCTGGCTCGTGATCTGTGTGGATCATCTGTGCTTCTCCTCCCTGCTGCTCCACTTTCTCGATGAGGTTCTGGTACTCTCTCGACTGTTCCTGTGTTATCAGAAGCTTCTTCACTGCTCCCATCTCCGCCAGGTTCTTCACCTGTTCGACGCCGTAGCTCGCGTTTCCGTCCTTCTGGAGCTCTTCGAAGAACCTTTCAAGCGCCTGGGTCTCGTCTCCGATCCGGGAACTCTCCACGACCTTCTTCAGAGCACCTCTCTTCACGGCCTCCTGTAGTCCTGTTCTACCCGTGACTGACGTATCTTGAAGGAAGACCTTGTCTTTGAGCTCTTCGTCCAGTAGTTCGTAGACCTTGTTCTTCTGGTGTCCTGGCCCTCCTAGAACTATGTCTTCAACGTCCTCTCCGGAACGCTCCAGGACAGTTTTGACCTCGCTGTGGAAGTCCTGACCGGTCTCCTGGTCCTCGTACATCTTACCGGGGATGTTCTGCTCCACCTTCGACAGATCTTTGATACCTGACTCCTCGACAAGGAAGAAGTCGGCGCCTCCTTTCTCCACGAGGCAGAAAAGTACCTGGTAAGACTTTCTGTCCTCCAGCTCCTCGAGTTTTTCCCAGTCCTCGTGCGTGAAGTCTCTCCAGAGCTCGAACTCGGTTCCCTCGTCCAGGTTGAACGTGTGGTATCCTAGCTCCACGTCCTCGTGTCCTTTTGTGATCTCTCCCGTGACTCTGAGACGGTTCTCCTGGTACTCCATCTTCTCTATCTCAAGCTTCAGGGTCACGGTCCTCTTCTCGTTTCCTTCAAGAGTGGTTCTCTGCGTCACTGTTTTTACTTCGTCTCCCGGTCTGAGGTAGTCCTTGAGGTGCCAGAGGTCGTCCTCGTTCTCTATCCTGATTTCTGCGTATCCCTCGTTCCGGTTGGTTTTCAGCAGGTTCATACAGGAAAGACTGTTACCTACAAATAAAAACCTGCATTCAATATCAAATAATATGAATAAGGAGTTCGCCGGAGTTCTGGCAGCCGGACTAGCAATATTTGGGCTTATTTTCGTGGCAAACAACGTTGACGGGCTTGATTTTGGAGTGGGGGAGCAGCCTGAGGAAATGGTCTTGATGAAGGAAAGCCCTGGTCAGGTAGGTGATTCGAACCGCGACTTCAGAACTATAGACTTCGGCGATTTTACAGTAGGGGAAGCAAGAGGCGAAATAACAGCTTACGAACGAGAAAGAGTGGAGCTGTCTGACAGCCTGTTCTCGGGTAACAGTGTCTGGTTCCAGTACAACGCCACTCAGCCTAGAGGTGGAGAAGTAACTTTCGAAGTACTGGGTAGAGAAGGAACGGGGTCGGTCTACGTAGAGGTCAACGGGGAGAAAGTATACAGTGAACCGTTGATCGCTTCAAGCACGCCGGAGATAACTATTCCTGATGGAAGCTTCCGTCCAGGTATGAACGACGTTGAAATAGGTGTGAACAGAGACGAATTCTTCTCAAGTTCAACATATGCTATAGAAGAACTGGATGTGGTGGTGAACGACCGGAAGTTCCATGATTTCCAGGAGGACTTCCAGCTCTACGAATACGAAATGGCGGACTACGTTGAAAGCCCTCTTACCTTCCGTATAACAGACTCTGTAAAGACCTCTCCTCTCAAGATCTGGGTCAACGACAACCAGATATACGACAGAGAGCAGGTAAGAGTTGAGGAAACTGTGAAAATAACTCCATCGAACGCGGATCTATCTCCGGGCTCAAACAGCATCAAGTTCGGAACAGAGGGAGAAGCGATGTACGAACTCTCCAATACGGGAATGACGGTAAGATACGTGGGTACTACAGAGATCCAGGACATTGAAACGGATTTCTCATTGAATAGCTCGCAGCTCAACTATGCAGAAAGAGAGGATACGGCAGAATACCTCGTATTTGATTATCAGAACCTGCTACCTTCGCCGAGACCTATGGAAATCGTGTTGAACAGTGATTCAAGAACATTAAATCCTTCCAACGGCAGGAACCGGATAAGTATCGACGAAGAGAACCTTGAGGGAGAAAACGAGCTAATGATCAGAAGCAACGGAACATACCAGATGAACTCTCTGAGAATGGTTTCAAGGGAGGTGGAGGAATAATGGTTTCAAATTGGGTGGAGAGAAAAGTTGAGGACGTGATTCTCGGTTTAGCGCCTATCCCTTACGCTGATCGCGAGATAGTAGAAGTAGGGGAAGCTATATTGGGCATAGAAGGGCTTCCGGGATTGCCGCCGTTGCACCTGGAAGAACTTTCTACAGGTAAGAAAGCATTGATTCTGATATTTGGTGCGCTACCCGTTCTTGACTTAGAGTATCTTGATCTTATCGGACTTGATCCATTTACATCCGCTGAACATTCTGATAGAGGCTCTTATGTCGATGAGAATGGGAATATAGTTACAGATGGTGGAAGATCCGGTGAAGAAGATTCTTACTATGCTACTAATGGGATAACAGGAGAAAGGGGAGAAGTTGAGACAGCGAATTTTGAGTATGCGGGAAGTGAAGGACAGAGTCGAGGCCGGTACACAAACTCCAATTCAAGAAGCCGAAGAGGAGGTAATTCCGGAGGCGGCGGAGGAAAGATATCAGGTATTTTAAGCAAGGTTTTCAATACGAAGATGTTCCTGCTGGGAATACTCATGCTGCCCCTTCTTCTGGTTGCTGGTTCCCAGACAGGGTATCTGCAGGCTGCAGAGGATGAAGTTGGTTTTCAGACTTCAGGTCTTGAGATGGATGCGCCCGTGAACATGATGAGGCAGGGCGTCCAGACAGCTAAGTGTTTCGGGAACGTGGCATGTATGAGGGAGTGGCGTTTCAACAATACTGAGAGGCCTGGATCCGAGGAAAGAGGAGAGGAGTACAGTTTACAGCTAGAGGATCCTACTGTGAACGATGGATATGATCTGGATATCGCTTATAGAAAGGCCAATAGTAATGTTCCCGTGAGTTTTTCGGTGGAAAACCCGCGACACGGACTCAAAGGGATAATGGCCAGGGACGTACAGTACAGGATAAAAGTTCTTGATTCGGGCACCGGAGGAAGCTGTGATACTGGCTGGATGGACTTGAGCGGCAGATATGCGGGAGGAGAAAATAATATACTTCCTGGTGGTCGCGCTACACCCTTACAACAGCCAGAAGCTTTAACTCTGGAGGAATGTGGGCTTCTACAGCCGGGGCTAGGTATAAAGAATAAGGTGGATTTCCAGGTTAAGTACAATTACTCTTCGCAGGCAACGCTCCAATTCGAAGCGATGTCCTGGGAGAACATGGAGTCAAAGGGCATAAGACCGGATGAAAAGAAATCAGTTACGGCCAGAACGCCCGTAAAAACATATGTGAACGTCGAATCCCCTGTCACGTACTCTGAAAAGACCGGAAAGCCGATACCTTTCAGCGTCAAGCTAGGTTTCGAGACAGGCAGAGATGATATAGAGTACAAAGTAAATCCTGAGGATTTAACGCTGATTGACTCTTCTGAGACACAGATAGCTACAGGAGATATAGGCTGTGAAGGACTAGATGAGAAGGAGGGGGAAGACAGGTTCGGTCTATCGGAAGAACAGAAACGTGTCATGAACGAGCGTCAGGAAGGTCAGTGGTTTAACTCAAACACTGGGCCGTCTCCGGCTTCCTGTACGATGGAGCTTGAAGACCCTCCCTCTATCAGTAGAACGGGAGAAACACTCACGATGCGTGTCGACGCCAACTACACCGTGAGGCTGACAGAGGAAGTTCCAGGTTTCAAGACTTACAACGGTCGGTGTGAGGAACAGGGCATGGAATGTCCTCTGCTCGTGCCGGAGAGTGTTGCCGACGGCGATGAAAACCTCATAAGCAAATGCGATACGAGTAAACGGCTCGACGCCAACAACGGCTGCGGAATAAGGAAGGGTGCCGGCGATTGGACAGACATCAAATGGATCAATGGGGGAGAAACTTCTGCAGCTTTCAGCTACGATAAGAAGGTGGAGAAGGGAGAAACTGCATTATTATGGGGTAGGGCAAAAGCCAGACTTCGAGAAGAGATCGGAGGTTTCACATATACCAAATCCGACAGCAAGATGTCTTCTGAGTCAGGCATAGGTTTCGATGAAGAAAGATGGGAAGACATGAAGGATAGGTCCGGAGTAGGTCTTGTTATCGAAGGAAACGATTTGGCGTTGACGAGCGTAAGACACAAGATCTGTGAGGTTGAAGGAGGTATAGGAAAGTCCTACGCCACAAGTGTTACCTATGACGAACCTCTATACTTGGTGGTTAACTCGGTTGACTGTAAAGAGAAAGTAGTGGATGAGGTAGGAGGTTGTAAGGACGGAGTCCTAGAGAAAGCAGCTGACTGGGCAGGCCTGGTCGAAAAAAGTTCTGACCAGTGTCAGCGTTTAATGGAGCCCTACTATGGCTGCGAAGGCACAAGGGTTTGGGAGAACGGAAGGGTTTCGTGCATAGGTTAGGCTAAGACCGAGATGATGTTTCTTGTGCCTAAAGCCAGACCCAGGAGCATCACGAGGAACAGGAAGTAATCTCTCTCCTCTCCTTCAAACTCTCTATTTATGTAATAAACTACTGGTATTATTACGAACCCTTTCATCAGGAACATCCCTCCTGGTCCGAAAAGCTGTATGAAGTAGCTTGCGAGGACGTGTTTCTCCTCTCCTCCGAAAGCCAGGGCGGTTACCGTTGTCGTGGCATCGAAGAAATGCGCTCCTACAGGCACGACGTATCTCCAGTTCCAGTACTCCTCAAGAAACGTTTTCGTCATCAAACCTCCTGGGACGGTCCAGACCGCTAGAACTCCGAGGAAGTAAGGTATTGCCTGGAAATTGCTGTATGTGTAAAGCGAGAGGACAGAGAGAAGCGATAATGTTCCGATTGATACGGAGGCTATCTGATATGGTATTTCTGTTCTTTCGGCGACTCTCTTTGACAGGTAAAGTGCGGCTCCTGTGAAGAGGAACATCATTATGTATATGAACGGCGTTTCGAGAAGTATCGTGTTCAGGAGGTCCTGGTCTTTCAGGGAACGTACCGCACCCCCTAGGAAGATGAAGGGGGTGATGGCAACGAAGAAACGTCTATCGACATCGATATCCAGTTTTTCCAGCGTAGGTCTCCCGAGGTAGAGGGCTGCGTAACCGAAGAGTAACGCGTAGACAGCTGTGTTGTAAGGGTTGTAATGCACTGACTCGTCTATTATCGGCAGCCAGAACTTCTCCAGTAAAAAGCTTTTAACTCCGTTTAACGCAGCCATATAACATGGAGAAAAGGACTGCAGCTTTAAGTCTATTGTTTTTGACCGTGATAGTGGCGGGTTGCACTGATTCAAACACTACGGGAAAGGTAGAGGGTCAAGCGATAAGAGTCACTCAGCTTGATATAACGCCTACACAGATAAGGGAGGATTCAACGGTACGCATAAGCATGGGTGTCAGAAACGTCGGAGAGGTCAGTTCCGAAGTCCAGGTGGGGGATAACGGTAACAAAATATTGACGAATTACTGCTCTGACTTCTTCACAATACAGGAAAACGACTTCTCGTCCTACAGCTCCAGTAACTCGGAGACCCAACAAAGTTACGAACTAGCTCCTCAGGAAGAGGTCAAGATGAACTGGGAACTAAAACAGGAGGGGGATGTACCTCTTAACGGCTACAGCTGCGACATGAAGTTCCAGGTACCTTTCAACTACTCCGTCGAAGCATTCAAACAGATACAGATAAAGAAGAATGAGGAGGTGGGGGGAGAACCGCAGCTATCCTCTAAGTCGTCTCAGGGGCCTTTAACAATTGATATGGGGGTTACGGGAAGCAGTCTGCAATTAGATGCTCCTGTATTTCTTGAAGGGGACAAGCCGGAAGTCCTGATAGGGTTTGCCAACGAGAGGGTGGAGGAAAGCAAGTACCAGGGGTTGATAAGCCTCAAGAATCCGGAGATTTCGGCCAATAAAATAGAGTTTGAGGAGGGTCAGTGCCCGGAGGAAGGAGATAAAGAAGAGATACAGCTCTATGAAGGTAAATCCGCTCAGCCAATAAGGTGTGATCTGGTGTACAGTAGAGGGGGCAGCGACTACACATTAGGGTCTATGCCGAGCATAAAGCCCGAGATAACTGTTTCGGCAAACTACACTTACACCTTGAACGTGGGAGAAAGGACGGTGGAGGTGCTTTACAGTGGAAATTAAGTATGTTCTGGCGATCGCCATAGTCGTAGCGGTCTCTGGATGCGCGGACTCCGAGATCTCGAACTCTAGTACTACGGAGAAAACAACTCCTGTACCTCAGAAAGGTTTGAAGGTCGCAAGCCTTTCGATCACTGATAATACATTGACGCCAGAACAGGAAGCGATCGTCAACCTACAGCTGAAGAACTATCATACAGAATCCATAGAGGTCGAAGACATCACCTTGTTCAACACAGGTCTTCTGGAAAGAGAGTATGATTCAAGCGATGGATGGAAGAAACGCTGTAAGCCTGATGAACTAAGGGTTGCAGAGCCTGGTAAAGATGGTTCGGAACCGAGGATACCTACGATGGAGTGTAGCTGGAGGATCAAAGCACCTTCTGAGAAAGGACTGGGTGCGTTCGAATCGAAGACGGAGTCTATCAGTGTGCAGATAGCATACAGTTCCGAAATCGAAAACAGAGATCCTTTCAAGATAACTTTCAAGCCTCTTTCCGATATACAGAGTACTAAGACTGTGTCTAAGGAGTTCTCCAACAGCGAAGTATCCGTAAGTATGGAGGCGGAATCTCCACTTTCTTTCCAGGGAGGAAATATGGATTTCAGAGTGGAAGAAATAGGGGAAGGGTACGTTAACGGGAGCTACAGCTTCGGATACACGCCCGAGAGCATATTTGATACAGGCTCCTGTCCGGAAGAAGACAAGACTGTGGTAGGTAACGACGTTCAACTATCGTGTCCTTTAGGCCTTGAGAACGAACAGGAGGCGACGCGTAATGTCTTCTTCTCCACATCTTATAAATACGTCAAGACATCAACACTTGATGTAGAGGTCGTTAAACCATAATGAAGCAGAAGAACAAGTTCTCAATAGTATTTCTGGCGCTAGTTGTAGTCGTTTCCGGATGTGCGGATTCAACCCAAGATGAAACTTCAGGCACTTCACCTATACAGGTGAACGATTTCTCGGTAACTCCTGATCCTGTCCCGGCGGACAGGACAGGTCGTTTCACCGTAGAGCTGGAGAACACCGGCGATGAAGACGCTGAAAACGTGGCGGTCAGGCTCTTCGGCCCTACGTTAGTCACGGATCAGAAGCTGACATGGAGAGACAGGGAAGGGGGCGCAGTCGAAACAGGAGAGAGGACCGAGACATTTGATACTTTGAGAGCCTCTACGGAGGACAATCCTTCGATTCCGAAGACGAGGACCTTCTCGCTGACCGCTCCGGCGTACGGAGAGGGCAAGACGGTCGATGATACTTTTTACATGAAGCTGTTCTACCAGTACCAGACTGACGCACGCACAGGATTAACCATCATGACTGATGAGAGAAGTAGGGAGACAGGTGCGACTGCGTCCCAGCCTACGGTTCAGAACACTGCAGGGCCTATCCAGATGGATGTTCGAGGTGTCATTCCCAAGGTATACTACGGGGATGGGAGCGACAGGAGCGAAGAGTTATGTGTTACTGTAACGAATAAGGGAGACGGAACACCGTTTGTAGCGGACAACACCAGTATTAACGGCGAAGACAACTGGAAGGTTCCCTCGGCTCTTGTGGGAGGCGACAGAGTCTACAACCTCAAAGACGAGGACGACAGCAACACAGGTTTCGTCGAGCTCACGGTCGAGGATGTAGGTAACATCGATTTCACGCCTCAGGATGGAAGGGTCCGCGAACAGGACCCTGGAAATATGAACGCCGCACTCGTCGAGATGATAGATGGCTCAGGATACCAGTGCTTCGACTGGGAGGTCGAAGGCGGTCTTTCACAGGAAGAGCAGACAGTAAACTTGGAGATAACCGCAGACTATGGATACGTCAAGGAGGACTCCACGACCGTGACAACTGAAGGAAGAGTAGGGGCTAGAGACAACTGAGAGTTATGATGGGAAGGTTTCTAGCCTTCTAAGTTCTACTTCCTCAATTCTCTTTTGGTTTTTACTTGGTCAAAGCTGATACGGCAGAAGAGCAGTAGGAGCCTGTAGCAACGTCTACGACAAAGATGAACTTACAGGCCGCTCTGAAAGTTCAGAGAATGATCTTGAATCTCTCAGCGTCGGAGGATACGATGAAGGCGAAGACAGTTACTTCGTCCACGGCGATCTTTCCCGGGAGAGGCCGTGGAAAGCGTGGGATAGGGAAGAACTTCTTCAGCTTCGGAGAGTTTTACAGGTCTAAAGGTGTGGAGGTCGACCACGGCTACGATATAGTCGATTTCTACTACAACGTCAGCTCAGTCAAGGTCGAGTTAGCGGACAAGGTGAAGAGCACGGATGGAGGAATGGTAAGCTTCGGGGAGTGTACAACGAACCGTAAATCTTCTCGGAATGTTGATGAAAAAATAGGAAGGGGAGAGGAGGAAAAAAGAAGAAAACTTCTCTAGCTGAAGAGCAGTACTCCTGCTGTGATCGCTGCTCCAGCTAGAACTGATGCAAGGACTTTCGCGATGTTGCTTGCGGAACCGATCCCTTCTGCTATTCCGGAGATCTGTCTTCCGAAGTTGCCTGTGATGGAGTTGCCTCCTTCCTCGCTTTCGATCGCTTCCTGAACTTCGTCGCCTATGACAAGCGTGACGTTCTGTTTCTCGCTGACCTGGTTACCTACTGCTTCAGCTGTGATCTCTACCCGTCCTTCCTTCTGGAAAGGTGCTCCTGCGTACATGTAGGCTTTCTCGTTATCTCCTGCGCCTACGGTGACCTGTTCAGGTTTGATGGAAACCCATTCAGGTCCTTCGTGTGAGAGCTCGTAGGTGTTCTCCCTTGTTCCTGTGTTGTTCAGGTTGATCTCGTAGATTGTGCTTCTGTTCTCTCCTGCGGAGGCGACTTCAGGGGATACCTGCATGTCGAGATCCCAGCAGTTCTCGACCACGAAACTGGAGCTGGCTGACTGAACAGGTTCTCCAAATGTCTCGGAGGTCGCGGTGAGTTCTACAGGGTAGGATCCTGTCTCGAGACTTAATCCGTCCATTTCAACTCCTACTTCTGCTGAGCTTCCTGGGTCAAGGCTTACCTGTCCGGACGTGAGGTTTCCTCTGTTTGCTTCGAGACTGTAAGTCTCTACTGCTTCTCCCGTGTTTTGTACTGTGAAGTTGACTGTCTGCCCCTCGTTTTCGCAGACTCTTGTGCCTCCGTTCGTTGATGTCAGGGATACTTCCATCCCGTTGTAGACGTTCATCGTCGCTGTTGCCGAGCTTGTTACCTGTGAGTCGGCTGTTACTTCGATTTCCTGTTCTCCGAGTTCTTCAGGAGTTACTGTGAGCGTTGTTGTTCCTGTTGAAGCTCCTTTGAGTGTTGCCTGGTTTCCTGCGAAGCTGCCTACGTTGGATGAAAGAGTGAAAGTGTCTTCACGGGTTCCTGTGTTTCTTACGGTGACGTTGTAAGTTGCCTCTGTACCTGCAGCTACTTCCTGCTGTTCAGGTGTTATTGATACGTCGGATGCGTAGCAGGTTTCTGCGTTGAACTGAAGTGTCTCTATGTCTTCCGCGTAGCTTGTTCCTGCAGCCACGACGTTGAAGCTTTCCTGTGTCTCTTCATCGGATGAAACGGTGAGCGTGACTTCCTGTGTCTCTCCGTCCTGAAGGTTCATCTTGCTCTTCGAGAGCTCTCCGTAACCCGTTGTAAGGGAGAACTCTTCTGCCTGGATTCCTGTGTTGGTGACTTCGAGGTTGTAAGTTACGGTTTCTCCTCTGCATCCTGTTTTGGAGACGGAGTCAACGGTCACGTCGACCTTGTGCTCCTTGATGACGTTTACAAGTCCTGTGACTCTAGATCTGTCGCCGGTCCTTCGTGAAGTCGCGGTGACCTGGAAGGAGTGCTCTCCCTCTTCTGCGTCTTCCTTAGGGTTGTACCATACGTTTACTGTCGTTGATTCTCCTGGTGTGAGGCTTCCTTCTTCAGGAGCTCTTCGTGGAGCGATACTTACTTCACGAGGGGAGTTAGTAGTGATGTCGTAGACATCTTCTTCAGGTCCTACGTTTTCAAGAAGTATCTCGTAGGAGGTAAACGAATCGATTCTTGTACTTGATTCTTTCGGCGTTATGGTCATTTCTGGGGCGCTTGCAGCTGCTAAGCCTGCGAACGCCACTGTAATTAGTAGAGCTGTTAGAAACTTGTTCGAATTATTCATTTATTAGGTGTCACCTTATGATAACACTCGATTTTAATT
>SDGW01000296.1_pt1 | contig 21102 bp, 26 predicted proteins | sample 2873831 | NCBI WGS metagenome assembly SDGW01 (sample SAMN08132700, study PRJNA421101) | hypersaline lake metagenome | isolation source: celular fraction 0.22 microns magnesium sulfate-rich crust from ephemeral... | place: Spain: Penahueca Lagoon, Toledo | collected 2011-07
CCCCAGCCCTCGACGCCACAGAGCTCGACGTGTTCGACCCGGCCCGTGAGGTCGGTCACGACGTCGTTCTCCGTGGCGAACTCGACGGCCCAGGGGTGGACGATACCCGTCGCGCTGTCGGTCATGACCGCCCGGACCTCGGCCCCCTGGCGGCGAAGCTGGTGGGCCAGTTCCACCGTCTTGACCGCCGCGATGGAGCCCGACACACCGAGAACGACGTTGACTCCGGAAAGCATGCTCGCTCCTTGGCCGTCGCGGCCTAAAAGTTCGCCCCTACTCCGGAGGAGGGGTATACCTGTCGCCGACGGCCACCGAGAGGGTCCGCGGCAGGGTCTCGAAGGTCAGGCGCCGCTCCTGGATAATCTCGCCGTCCAGGCTGAACCTGACCGAGGAGGGGTTGTGGACCTCGATGGCGAGCGAGCGGGCTCGAAACCGGGTGATGTACGCGGAGTCGCGGCCGAGCAGCCGTTCGACGACGGCGTCGCTCATGAGGCTGAGGACCGGGACGTCCTCGATGACGGCCACGTCGAACAGCCCGTCCTCGACGTTGGCCGGGGCCGTCCTGTTGGGCCCGAACTGCCGGGCGTTCCCGATGAGGACACTGAGCGCGTCACCGGTCCAGGCCGGGGCCGCCTGCTCCCGGCCGTCGATAGCGACGGTGAGCCGGAGCGATTCGAAGTCCGAGACCGTCCGGAGCGTCGTGACGACGTAGGCCAGGACACCCAGGCGCTGTTTCATCGCAGGCGACGTCCGGCTGCTCGAGTCCGCGGTCAGTCCGGCGACACAGGAGTTGACGAACAGGTGACCGTTGGCCTGCCCAAGGTCGAGGCGGCGTCGCTCGCCCGACTCGACGACGGCAAACGCCGTCGCCACGTCCGTGACGCCGATCTGCTTCGCGAAGTTGTTCCCGGTCCCGACGGGGACGACACCGAGCGAGACCCGGTCGAAGGCGTCCACGCGGCGGATACCCCGGACGACCTCGTTGACCGTCCCGTCGCCGCCGGCCGCGACCAGCGTCTCGACGCCCCGCTCGGCGGCCGCCGCGGCCAGGGCCACCGCGTCACCGTCGGTTTCGGTCTCCACGACCGTGTACCCCAGGCCGTTCGCACGCTGTCGGACGGCGGCGCCGTGGCTCCCGCTCCCACTTTCCGGGTTCAGGACGACGACAGTCTCGTCTGACGAACGCGTCATCGGTAACTCGACGTCCACGGCCCCGGCGACGTGCTGCTGTCCGGTGCTGGCGCGTGACCCACCACGGTCCTCCGGAGGAGGGTTGACCGCTTGGTTATATTGCCGGTATCCGGCGTAAGCTCTCCGAACCGCGAGCCGCCAGCGGAAACCTGTACTTACCGGCCTTACTCCTCGTCGGCGACACTGGGATGCATCGTCGGCCCGCCGGGACGGGGCTCAGCGAAGGCCTCGCGCATCCGCTCCAGCGACGCGGCCTCCCGGCGTTCGCGCTCCGCACCATCGATTTCCTCACAGCCCGGCGGTACCTCGCGACCCCGCTCGGTGAAATAGCCCTCCGGGACCGTCCAGTCGTGGTAGAAGTCCACGTCGCTGTCCTCGACGACCGCGAGACCGACCTGTGCGCCGTGGCCGGCGGCGACGACGGTCTGGTGGTGTTGTTCGGCCAGGCGGCCCGCCGCGTACAGGCCCTCGACCGTCGTCGAGCCGAAGTCGTCGACGCCGACGAACGTCTTCGACCCGCGGTCGACAAAGTCCACGTCCAGCCTCTCCAGATACGTCGCGTCGGACCACGAGGCCGCGACGACGTAGTCGGCCTCGTAGCTGTCGCCGTCGGCGGAACGCAGTTCGAACCCGTCGCCCTCGCGGGTCACACGCTGGATACGCCCCTCTTCGAACGCGACGCCGGCGTCGGCGACCTGTTCTTCCAGCAGGTCCAGCAGGAGCCGTGGGTTGACCCCGGCCGGGAAGCCCGGGTAGTTCTCGAGGTGGGCGTTGCGCCGAAGTATCGATTCACCGGTCGAGACGACCGTGGTTTCGAGGTCTGCCCGGGCGGTGTAGAGGGCCGCCGAGAGCCCCGCGACGCCGCCACCCACCACGACCACCGAGGTGTCGGTTGTTGCCATACAGGACGGTTGCCCTCAACCGGAAAGAAAGCTGCCGGTTCACGACCCATCCGAGCGAGTGCCGTCTTCGGCGTCATAGAGGCCGCTACTGCCGGTATCGGTATCTGGCACTACCCGAAGCCTCTTAATGATTCACCCACTAGTAGGGGCATAATGACCGACACCGTCGACGAGGTGGACCTGCCCTACGACGAGGGCGCCTCCATGCAAAAGAAGATCGAGGCGCTGCAGGAGCGCCTGGAGGTGCTCGAATCCCAGAACGAGGAGATGCGGGACAAGCTGCTTGACGCCAACGCCGAGAACAACAAGTACCAGCAGAAGCTGGAGCGACTCACCCACGAGAACAAGAAGCTCAAGCAGTCGCCGCTGTTCGTCGCGACAGTCCAGGAGCTCAACGACGACGGTGCTATCATCAAACAGCACGGCAACAACCAGGAGGCCCTGACCGAGGTCACCGACGAGATGCGCGAGGACCTCTCGCCGGACGACCGCGTCGCCGTCAACAACTCGCTGTCTATCGTCAAACAGCTCGACGACGAGACGGACGTCCGCGCTCGCGTGATGCAGGTCGACCAGTCGCCCGACGTCACCTTCGCCGACATCGGTGGCATCGAAGAGCAGATGGAGGAGGTCCGCGAGACCGTCGAGATGCCCCTCATCAATCCGGGGATGTTCGAGGAGGTCGGCATCGAGCCACCGAGCGGCGTGCTGCTGCACGGCCCGCCCGGCACCGGGAAGACGATGCTGGCGAAAGCCGTCGCCAACGAGACCGACGCCACCTTCATCAAGATGGCCGGCTCCGAACTGGTCCACAAGTTCATCGGCGAGGGCGCCAAGCTCGTCCGGGACCTGTTCGAACTCGCCCGTCAGGAGGAACCCGCCGTCGTCTTCATCGACGAGATAGACGCCATCGCCGCCAAGCGGACCGACTCGAAGACCTCCGGCGACGCCGAGGTCCAGCGGACGATGATGCAACTGCTCTCCGAGATGGACGGCTTCGACGACCGCGGTGACATCCGCATCATCGCCGCCACGAACCGCTTCGACATGCTCGACCGCGCCATCCTCCGTCCGGGCCGGTTCGACCGCCTCATCGAGGTGCCCAACCCCGACGTCGAGGGTCGCGAGCAGATCTTCAAGATTCACACCCGCAGCATGAACGTCGCCGACGACGTGGACTTCCCCGAGCTGGCCGCCGAAATCGAGGACGCCTCCGGTGCCGACGTGAAGGCCATCTGTACGGAGGCCGGGATGTTCGCCATCCGCGACGACCGCACCGAGGTCCGGATGGAAGACTTCCACGACGCCTGGGTGAAGATCCAGCAGGACGAAGAGGAAGACGAGGACGTCTCGAAGACGTTCGCCTAGGCAACGCGGCTACCTTTTCCCCCGAGCGCGTTCCAGAACACGGAAATCCCTCGCTTCCTGAACCACAGATATGGCCGTCGCAGACAGACTCCAGTCGCAGGCGAGAGCCTCCCCGCGCCGTGTCACCGCCGTGTTATCGCTCGTCGGCTACGTCCTCGTCTTCGGGACCTTCGGCGGGGTCTTCCCGTTCCCCTCCATCAGCAACGAGACCGTCATCGTGCTGTCCGACGCTATCGCCGTGGTCAACACCGCAGCACTGACAGCCATCGTCGCCGGCGTCTACTTCATTCGGACCGACCAGGTCCGCAAGCACCGGGCAGCGATGTTGACGGCGTTCGGACTCATCGTCCTCTTCCTGGCGCTGTACCTCCTGAAGGTCGGCGGCGGCTTCGAGAAGTCCATCCTGGTCGAGGGGCCCGTCTACTACGCCTACCTCATCATGCTGGCCATCCACATCCTGCTGTCGGCCATCTCGGTGCCGGTCGTCGTCCACGCCGTCGTCCTGGGGCTGTCACACACGCCCGAGGAACTCCGGCAGACGGCCCACGCGAGGGTCGGGCGCATCGCCGTCGCCGCGTGGGGGCTCTCACTCTTCCTCGGTATCGTCACCTACGTCATGCTGAACCACATCTACGGCTGGGTGCCACGGGGCGAGGAAGCTGCCCTGCTTCTGGCTATCGTCGGCCCGAAACTGCGGCGCTGAGCCGACGGCCCGGCTCTGACACGCCGGGCGAATGAGCTAACTTGTTGGTGTGTGAATATATCGCATGGCCACGAGCGCGTCGAGTTCACCACTCACCGACGTCGAGTATCTCGCACGGTCGCCCCACCGCGTGACCGCGCTCAGCACGCTGGCCGAGCGTCCCCGGGACCGGGCCGCGCTCCGCGAACTCACGGGCGTGTCACAGTCGACTATCAGACGCACCCTGCGAGTGTTCGAAGACCACAACTGGGTCCGCAGAGACGGTGACCAGTACGAGGCGACGCAGCTGGGTGCGTTCGTCGCGGCGGGGATTGCGGAGCTACTCGACCGACTGCAGACCGAGCGGGCGCTCCGGGACGTCTGGCACCTGCTCCCGACCGAGGCGAGCGGCTTCACCCCCTCCCTGTGGTCGAACGCGGTCGTCACGACCGCCGAACCCGCCGCCCCGTACCGGCCGGTGAACCGGTTCCTGTCCCTGCTCCGGGGAGCTGACCGGTTTCGGTTCGTCGGGTTCGACCTCGCCACGTTCGAGCCATGTCTGGCCGAGCTCCGAAACCGGTGTCGCGACGGTCTGGACGCCGAGATTATCCAGCCGCCCGACGTCGTCGATTGTCTCCGCTCGAAACCGGTCGAGCAGTCCACCCAGGCGTTCTACAGCGGGCGGCTCACGGTTCGGACACACGACGCCGTCCCGAACTGCGGGTTCGGATGCTTCGACGACCGCGTCGCCCTCACTGGCTGTGACCCCGACAGCGGGGCCGTCCGCGTGCTCGTCGACACTGACGACCCGGCGGCGCGGGACTGGGTCGAGTCCCGGTACCAGTCATTCCGACGCGAGAGCACCCCGCTCGCACTGGAACCGTCGCCGAGGTAGGCCCTAGGGGCCCTGACACCACGGCACCAGGCACGGCCAGGATTGCGATGGCCCCCATCCGCCATCGCGTCCGGTCCCGCCCCGCAGGCAGTGACCAGTTCGCACCGGCTGCGATGCCGTCAGCGGCTGCAGATACGGCACCCGTTAGCTACCTCACGGTCGCGCCCGTCGTCTCATGTATCAGGCGTGATAGACAATGACAGACGCATACAGACTCGACTGTGAAAGCGCAGCGGCCGACTGCCGATTCGTCGTCCAGTCGGAGACGGAATCGGAGGCCGTCGAACTGGCCAGTGACCACATGCAGGAGGTCCACGGACAGGAGTACACGGACGACGAACTCAGAGACGAGCATCTAGAGACCGTGTGACCATGCCGGAAACAGGGCAATCAGTTACCGAGGAGTCGACCGGGTTCGAACTCGGCTCGGCGCTACAACAGGGGTCCATCCTGATGTCGCTCGCAGGGGTCGCGTTCGTCGGCTACGGCGTGGTCTTCCTGGCGCTGAACTTCCTGGGGAGCGGTTTCGAACTCGGCGTGAGCACGCTCGGCGGCCTGACACCTGCCGAGCTGGACCCGACGGTCGCCTACTACATCAGCCACCTGCACGTCGCCACGGCGGCCTTCATCATCTCGACGGGTATCGCCGTCGCGGCGCTCTCCTGGTACGGCGTCCAGCAGCGGCTCAGGTGGGCGTGGGCCACGGCCATCGTCGCCGCTGTGGTCGGCCTCGCTCTCGCCCTGCCGATGCACTGGACCGGCGGGGCGTTCGCCCACGACTGGCTGACCCATCTCGGCCCGATATACCTCGCCACGCTGGTCTTCGTCGCGGGGGCCGTCCGCTCCTACCAGGGGATGGCCGAATCGTAAGGACCACCATCGTATTTTTCCGGGAGAATACTCGCGCCCGACGGCTCAGTCCGTCCGGGGCAACAGCGCGGCGCCGACGGCAAACGACACCACGGCACAGACCGCGAGCACTGCCAGCGGCACCACGACCTCGCCGCTGCCCGTACTCACCGCTCGCACCCCGCGAGAGAAGTACGTCAGCGGCGAGAGCCACGTCGGGAACCACGCCGGGAGCAACTCCGGCGGGACGAACGTCTCCGAGAGGAACAGCAGGGGCAGGGCGATACCGTTGCTCGCCGAGATGACACCGTCCTGCGAGCTCGCGAGACTGCCAAGCATCGCGCCGACGCCACAGAACAGCGCCACGCCGAGCACGACAAAGGGCAGGAGGAGCGGCGAGAACGCGATGTCCGCGCCGGTCAGGACCACCATCAGCCCCAGCAGGATGAGTCCCGCCAGCCCGATGATGACCGTGTTCACGAGCGTCTGGGCCAGCAGCCACTCGGGACGGGTCAGCGGCGTTGTCGCCAGCTTCTCGAAGCGGTTGCCGTCGCGATGGCGGGCGACCTCGCTGCCGACCCGCGAGAGCGGGGTAAAGAGGACGACGACGGCCAGATAGCCCGGCACGTAGTACGCCGGCTCGCGGGTGAACAGTCCCCCGCCACCGGGTCGCGTCTGGACCAGCACGCCGAAGATGACGACGATGATGAGCGGGAAAAAGAAGGTGAAGAAGACGGCGGTCCGACGGCGCAGGAACGCGCGGCTGGCCGCCTGGGATTCCGAGCGGAGCCGACCGAGCCGGCTCATCGGGACCCTCCCGCGGCCGCGGAGGCAGCCTCTCTGGGCTCGCCCGCCCGGCCGACCCCGGTGCCGGTCAGTTCCAGATAGACGTCCTCGAGGTCCGGCTGTTTCCACGTCAGGCTGTCGTAGCCCAGCCCGGCCGACTCGAGCGCGTCGACGACGCCCCCGATGGACTCCGGACGGACGCCGTAGACGACGAGGCGGCCGTTACGGAGCGTCGTCTGGGCCGGGTAGTCGATAGCGTCGGCGGCCCCCGCGTCGAACTCCCCGTCGACGAGGAGCTGGCTGTCGCCGCCGTGGTCGGCCACCAGCGCTTCGGGGGCGTCGAGCGCGACGAGCCGCCCGTCGGAAAGCAGGCCCACGCGGTCGGCCAGTCGCTGTGCCTCCTCCATGTAGTGGGTCGTCACGAGGATAGTGACGCCCCGGTCGGCCAGCCCCTCAAGAAGGTCCCACAGCGCCTGCCGGCCGGCCGGGTCGATGCCGGTCGTGGGCTCGTCCAGCACGAGCAGGTCGGGGTCGTTGATGAGCGCCGTCGCCACGCAGGTCCGGCGCTGCTGGCCGCCCGAGAGGTTCTCGTAGTGGGTGTCGGCGGTGTCGGCCAGGCCGACGTCGTCCAGGACGGCCTCGACGTCCCGGGTCTCGTCGTACAGCCCGGCGTAGTAGGCGACCAGTTCGCGGGCCGTGAGTCGCTCGTGGGGGGTAAAGGACTGCGGGAGCAGGCCTAAGCGGGCCCGGTCGACCGCCGTCGGCGACTGGCCGAACAGTTCGACGCGTCCCTCGGCGTTGGTGGTCCCAGTCAGCGCGCGAACGAGCGTCGTCTTCCCGGCCCCGTTCGGCCCGACCAGCGCGAGCACCTCGCCCGCCGTCGCCGACAGCGACACCCCGTCGAGCGCGACGGTGTCGCCGTAGCTTCGGCGGACTTCCTCCGCGACGAGTACCTCGGTCATACCCGTGGCTCAGAATCGATGGCCGAAAGCCGTTCCGTTATCCTGCTACAACCGCTCGCGGACCTGCCGCACGATACCGTCGACGTCGTAGTCGTCCTCGCTCTTCTCGTAGACCGCCTCGCCGTCGACGGTGACGCGAAAGACGCCGTGGTCACCCATCACCAGGCTCACGCGGTCGAGCTCCGTCTCGAGGGCGCTCAGGATTGCGCGTTCCACGTCAAGCGCCCGCTCGCGGAAGCCACACGGGACACAGTACTCGATTTCGACGTCGGTCATATCCGTTGAGAGCACCGCCGCGGGTAAATGTCTGTGGCTGTTCGACCGGCGTCAGTCGAGCACGTTCGCGCGGAGCCAGCCGACGACGGTGATGTCGAACCGGTGGACGGCGTACAGCAGGCCAACCGAGACCAGGAAGACGACCGTCGAGAGCCCGTAGGACTGGAACTGGGCGGCCTGCGAGAGCGCCGCACCGGCGCCGGCGATTCCGCCCACGACGGACGCGATGATGGGGAGGACACAGCTCACACACGAAAAGAGCCCGAGCACGCCGCCGGCGAGCCCGCCGCTGGCGTCGACGACGGTGACGTAGACGAGATACGACAGGGCGAGATAGCCCGCCACCTTCCACGGCGTCAGTACGACCGCGAGGGGCGCGCCGCTGTAGACGACCGACGGGGCAAATCCGGGCGGCGCTGCGAGCACGACGCGGAGTCCTGTCCCCGCCCCACCGGTGCCGAAGACGCCACCGACGTAACCAAGCAGGAGGCCGTAGCCGACGGCGACGGCCCCGGCGAGATATCGGCGGCGGGTCGAGGCGGGCGCGGGTCGCACCCGCAGGAGCACCCAGGCGGCGACGTTGAGCCAGACGAACGGGAAGGCAAGCAAGAACGCGTCCGTCGCCGCGCCGGGGAGCAACAGTACGTACACCATTACCAGCAACAGCTCCGTGTTCAGGACGACGGCCCAGAGCGCGAGCGAGCGCCCCTCGGGCACCAGCCCGCGCCAGTCGGTCTCGAGCGTGCTCATAGGGCGAGTGAGTCGACGACGATGGCCACCAACAGTAGACCCAGATAGGCGTTCGAAGCGTGGAACGCCCGGAACGCGGCCCCCTCGGTCTGCTCGCGATGGAGCCGAATGACCGTCCAGAGGAAGACAGCACCGACCGAAGCGGAGGTCAGAGCGTACAGCCAGCCCAGCGGGGTCATCGCCGCCAGGACGCCCGAGCCGACGAGCGTCGCGCCCAGGTAGTAGACGATGTGTTTGCGCGTCTCCGTCTCGCCGCGGACGACCGGCATCATCGGGAAGCCGCCGGCCTCGTAGTCGTCCTTGTACGCCAGCGCGAGGTTGTAGAAGTGGGCAGGCGTCCACAGGAAGATGACGCCGGCCAGCGCGATGCCGGGCAGCCCCAGCGAGCCCTCGACGGCGACCCAGCCGATGAGCGCGGGCAGCGCCCCCGCGGCCCCACCGAGGACCGTGTTCTGGACGGTGTTCGGTTTCAGGACGAGCGTGTAGATGACGCTGTAGAACAGGATGGCGGTGAGTCCCAGCGCCGCCGCCAGCACGTTGACCTGCCAGAACAGGACGAGGGCTGCGGCCGCGAGCGCGACGCCGAAGGCCATCGCGTTGGCCACCGGAATCCGGTGGGTCGCGATGGGCCTGTCGGCGGTCCGGTCCATCCGCTTGTCGATATCGCGCTCCAGCACGTGGTTGAAGGTCCCGGAGGCACCGATAGAGAGCACACCGCCGCCCAGCGTCAACAGGACGGTCCGGGTCGTAAGCTGGGGCCCGGCCGCCAGCGCCATCCCGGCGGCGGCGACCAGACACAGCAGCCACATCAGTCGCGGTTTCATCAGCCGGAAGTACGCGCCCAGGGTTCCCAGCACGCGCTCTTTCGTCGAGAGCGAGGCCACGGGCGGCGCGTCCGTCTCCTCGGCCTCGGGCATCGGCGCCGGCGAGAGGTCCTCGACCGGCGTCTCGTCCGCGTTACCAGTCTCGAACTCCAGATGCCACGCGAGCGCGAGCACGAACGAGACGAAGATAGCCATCCCGACCCCGAGGTGGGCGCCGGGGAGGGCGGCCGGGCCGGCAGTGGCGACGAACGCGCCCAGCGCAATCTGGACGGGATACAGCGCGATTCCGACGAGCAGTGCGGCCTTGACACGCCGACGCGTCGCCGTCCGGAGGCCCAGCGCGATCGTCCCAACCGCGAGGACACCGACGACTGCCGCGATAAGGCGGTGGCCGCGCGCTATCAGCAGGTCGGGCGCGGCGAGCGTCACCGGTCCCTGGCACAGCGGCCAGGAGCTACAGGCGGCGACGGCGTCTGTGATGGTCGCCGTCGCACCGGCGATGACCAGCAGATAGACACCGACTGCCGTCGCAGCCAACAACCCGGTGAAGGTCCGACTCTCTGCCATTACTACGTTCTTTGACGGCGCACACTTAGACTCCTCGCTTTTTGTCGTGTCCCGGGAGAACCACGCAGTATCCGCTGGTGGCGCCTGGGCCGATTCTCCGACAACGACCAGTTCCCCGGGTCGAGACAGCAGTTATTTATCCCCGAAATCCTAAGCCGCGCACATGACTCGGAGACGCGCCGGTCTGGTCGCGCTGTTCGGCGCTGCGTTGCTCGCGCTTGCCGCCGAACCCGTCGCCGCACAGCCATCGGCCTCCACGACGGTCGAGCAGATCTGGAACCTCAACATGAATCTGCTCTACGTGGCCATCCCGATTACCGTACTGGTCGAGGGGATTCTCATCTACACCGTCTGGCGGTTCCGCAACCAGGAGGAGCCCCTGCCGACGATGGAGAACCGCCGGCTGGAGATTACCTGGACGGTCGCGACGGCCGTCATCCTCCTGTTTGTCGGTATCGCCTCCTACCAGGTGCTGGCCAGCCCCTTCGTGACGGCCGAATCGACTAACCAGGCCGACCTCCAGACCGAGGAAGTCGAACACATAGAGGTGCAGGCGTACCGCTACGGCTGGACGTTCTACTACAACGGCTCCAGTTTCGACCAGTCGTCGGCGGTGAGTTCCACCGGGACGCTCCGGTTGCCGGCCAATCAGGAAGTGAACTTGCGGGTCACGTCCCAGGACTGGCTCCACGCGTTCCACGTGCCGAGCCTCGGTCTGAAAGCCGACGCCTTCCCGGGCCAGTACAACCAGCTCCGGACCGTCCCGACGGAGACGGGTTCCTACCAGCTGTACTGTGCGGAGTACTGTGGTTCGGGCCACTCACAGATGCTCGGGACCGTCGAGGTGATGCCACAGGACGAGTACGACCAGTGGATTCAGGACCAGCAGTCCTCGAGCAGCGGAAACGAGACCAGCGACAACAGCACGGCCGACAACAGTACGTCGGGCAACGCGACGGCGACCCCGACGCCCACCCCGGCCTGATACGTTTTCCTTCACCTGTTTTCCGGTACCGTTAGGCCGCGACCGGCCCTGTCGTCTGTATGGAGTACTTCGAGGAGCTTGCCGTCGGTGACACCGACAGTTTCGGCGAGTACGAGGTCACAGCCGAGGAGGTCACGGAGTTCGCGGGGCAGTACGACCCACAGCCGATACACACCGACCCGGAGGCCGCGGCGGCGTCGATGTTCGACGGGCTGGTCGCCAGCGGCTGGCACACGGCGGCGATGACGATGCGGCTCCTGGTCGAGGGGTGGCTGACCGACTCCCGGGCGCTGGGGGCGCTCGGTGTCGATTCACTCCGGTGGCCCGAGCCGGTCCGTCCCGGCGACACGCTCTCTGTCAGCACCGAGATACGCGAGAAAGAACCGTTCGACGAGGAGCGCGGTCGGGTCGCCATCGAGGTGACGACGACGACACAGCGTGGTGAGACCGTCCTCTCGATGGTGGCACAGGTCCTGTGGGAACGCCGATAACGGGCGGTGTCAGCAGATGTTGACCGTCGCGTAGACGGCACCGGTGTTCGTAACGGTGACGCCAACGCCGATACGGTCGGCGTTCTCGTAGGTCAACCGGTCACTGAAGGGAGCGGTTGACAGCCAGTTGTCGGTCAGCGCGTTGGCGACCTCGGTGTCGTTCTCGTTGAACTGCTGGGTCCCGTTTTCGGGATACTGCTGTCCCGCGAAGGTCTTCCCGATGACCTCGAGGTCGTTGTCCTCTGCGTTCTCGATGTAGCTTTCGCGTTGGAACTGGCAGGTGTCATAGAGGTCGTATTGCTCGTATCGGTCGGCGCTGGTGACCTCGTCGATAGTGTGACCAGCCCGACCGGCATCCGCCATAGCGGTGCTGTGACTCTCGGCCATCCGTTCTACGTCCGCTGCCGTACTTCCGCTTGTCGACAGTGGGTCTAACCCCTCGCTCTCTCGGGCGTCGTTAACGTTCGCGAGGATAGTGGTACTGATGTTTCGTTCGTTGAACTCCCGGGCCGGAATCGGCTCGCGCTCGACGATTTCTTCGTCGTCGGCGTCACTGTCGTCCGACGGTTCCGTCGGCGAGTCGGACCCGGAGGGCGTCGTAGTGGCCTGTGTGTCGGTTGGTTGTGGGCTCGCCTCCGAGGCTTCCGGGCTGTCGGGCCCCTCTTCGGAGAGTCCGCCGACCTGTGTCCCGACGAAGACCCCTGTGCCAAACACCGCAAACAGCACGACTGCAGCGAGACTGAGGAAGGCTTTGTTGACCATCTGGCCCCCAGTAGTATGCACAATCATGTAAGTGTATGTCCCCCCGGGGCCGTCGGAAAAGCACATAAGTCAGGGGTGGCGACTGTCGGGCATGGTCGAGAACGTCATCTGGCCGGTCGCGTTCGACGCGGAGCGCTCGCGCAGCGAGGGACGTCGCGTCCCCAGCGACTTGGCGGTGACAGAGCCGACGGTCGACGAGATAGCGAAGGCAGTCCAGCAGGTGGGCTACGACGCCGTCATCGAACGAGACAAGACGTACCCCCGCGAGCGCGAACAGCGCGGCCGCGTGGTCGTCAAGGACGCCGACGACGCCACGAAGACCGACCTGCTGGGCGCCGTCGCCGCCTACGTCCAGGTGCTGCGCGAATGAGACGCGTGGGCTCGGTCGAGCGGCTGGCACAGGGGCTTGCCGTGGTCCGGGCCACCGACGAGAGCTACGCCGACATCGGGACGCGACTCCTAGACGACGAGCTCACGTCGGTCGGCGAGGTCGTCGACGTGTTCGGGCCGGTCGAGCAGCCCTACATGGCCGTCTCGCCGACCAGTGGGGTCCACCTCCCGGCGCTGCTGGGCGCCCCGTTGTACGCGCGATGAGAGTCGGGCGCGCGACCGAGAGTCAAAGCAGTCCGTAACGCTGAAATTCGGCCCTGTGCGACGGATGGCATGGACAGACGCTGGCGTGCCGTCGCCGGGTGTACGCTCATCGGTTTCATCTTCCTGTTCGTCCAGGTGGGCGCGCTCGCGCTAGTCGAGCCGTTCAAGACCGCCGGCTACCAGGCCGTCGAGGACCCGTCGGACCCGACCAACAGCATCGTCTACGTCGGTGCAATTTTACTGGCCACGGGCGGAATGTTGCTCGCGTTCAAGTACGACGCCGACCAGCTCATCCGCGGACTCATCGTCTTCTCCAGCGCGTGGCTCTCGCTGTACATCTTCCGCCTGGTCGCGCCGCCGGTGTACGTCGGCGGCTTCAACGTCGTCGCCCTCGCACTGGCGACGCTGCTGGGCGTCGCCTTGCTCGTGTACCCGGAGTGGTACGTCATCGACACCGCCGGCGCGGTGATGGGCGCGGCCGCGGCCGGCCTCTTTGGCATCAGCTTCGGCATCCTCCCTGCCCTGCTGTTGCTGTCGGTACTCGCCGTCTACGACGCAATCAGTGTGTACGGTACCGAACATATGCTGACACTCGCCTCGGGGGTGATGGACCTCAGAGTCCCCGTGGTGCTCGTGATTCCGCTCTCGCTGTCGTACTCCTTCCTCGATGCGACGACACCGGACCCGGCGGGCGAAGACGAGGGAGACGGGGAGACGGCTGAACCAGCCGACGAAGCGGACGAGGCGAAGGCCGACGACGCTGCGCCGGCAACGGGCGAGGAACCGACCGACGACGAGGTGGACCAGGGCCCCCTGGAGCGGGACGCGCTCTTTATCGGCCTCGGGGACGCCATCATCCCCGCTATCCTGGTCGCAAGCGCCGCGTTCTTCGCGCCCGCGGGCGTTCGAACAGTGGTCGGCGTGCCGCTCCCGGCGGTCACGGCCATGGTCGGAACATTCCTCGGGCTCGCGGTGTTGCTGTGGCTGGTGCTCAAGGGGCGTGCGCACGCGGGCCTCCCGCTGCTGAACGGCGGCAGTATCGCGGGCTACCTGCTGGGGGCGGTGGCGGCCGGTATCGGCCTCGTGGAGGCGCTCGGACTGGGGCCGTACGTCTAGCGAACCACTGTCCAACAGCGCGCTCAGTGACGCCCCATCGCTTCGCTCGCGGGCGCGAAGTCGATTTCCTCGCCCACGCCTTCCTCGACGGCGCGGTCGTACAGCATCTTGCCGGCGGCCACGGTCTCGATGGCCGTCCCACCGGAGTCGAAGACGGTGATGTCGTCGGGCGACTCCCGTCCCGGGGCGTCACCGACCAGCACCTCGCCGAGTTCGGCGTGGACGTGGTCCTCGTCGACGACCCCCTCCTCTACGGCGTGGATGAACGACCCGGCGTCCTGCGTGACCCGGGCTCGCAGGTCGGGGACGTAGGTCGCGCGTTCGATGGTCGTGGTGTCCAGTTCCCGCTTTGCCGGGTGGTACTGTCCCATCGCCGTGACGTGGGTCCCCGGCTCCAGCATCTCACCGTCGAAGACGGGCTCGTCGGCGCTGGTCGCGGTGATGACGACGTCTGCGCCCTCGACGGCGGCAGCCGAGGAGGCGACCGCAGCCACGGTGGCCTCTAGCTCCTCGTTCATCTCGGCGGCGAACGCCTGGCGGTGAGACTGCGTGGGCGAGTACACCTCGACGCGGTCGAACTCCCGCACGGTCGCGGTCGCCCGGAGCTGGCCGCGGGCCTGGGTGCCGCTCCCGATGACCGCCAGGTCCGAGGCGTCGGCCCGGGCCAGGGCGTCGACGCCGACGGCACCGGCAGCGCCCGTCTTGTGGGGGTTCATGCTCGCGCCGTCGAGCAGGGAAAGCGGCGCGCCGGAGTCGGCGTCAAAGAGCGGCAAGGCGAAGTGGGCGTCCCGGTCGTCGAAGCCGGCGGCGTACGTGTACCCGCCCATAGCGCCCGTCTCCGGAAGGATGGCCAGATAGCCAGTCAGCATCCCCGCCGGGGCGTCGGAAAACAGCGTCGTCCGGGGCTCAGCCGGGGCGCCGTGGCCGCGTTCTCGGTAGCCCGCACGGACCGGGTCGACGTACTCCTCGGGACGAGCAAGCTCGGCGATTTCGTCGCTCGACAGAAACAGGGCGGTCGACATAGTCGATAGTAGGTCCGTCGGAGACTTAACGGCGATGGGCGAGGGGGAAAAAGAAACGAGTTGGGAGAGACAGGTGTCTGCTCAGTCTGCGGTCTGGACCGGGTCGGCCTGAACGGTCTCGGTCGGGACGGGGTCGACCGGCGCGTTCACGAACATGGCGTGGCCGATGAGGGCGACGGCGACGACCGACGCCAGCGGAATCGCCGTCGTCAGCTCGAAGCCAGCCAGGACGAGGACGCCAGTGATTCCGGCCATAGCGAGAGGGATAAGCCCGAGAACGATGTCGTAATAACCCGTCATGATTGTAAATTATACTATGGTAGAGGGGTACATAAGAGTTTCGCGTAAATCTTGCATAGGATTTTTTGTAGGCACCGAATACTTCTTATGATTAATATAGGTACTATTTTCATAAGTTATAGAGATATGGGCGAACGGTTGTCACTGGATTTCAGACCTCGGTAGTGCCGATATATGGGCGTAAAAGCCCTCGTAAGCGGTTTTCGTTCTGAACGACTCTCGTCGGCATGGGTCCCACTTCCAAACGGCGGCATCGTTCGGACGGCAACCCACCTGTCAGCATCCGTCCTATACCGCGTTTTCAGAATGTGAAATCAGTCGCCCCACCTTTTGTTTCGGGGTTGGGCGTAATTTTATCGAATGATAACTGGGTCCGAGTGCTTATAATCGGTAACGAGATAGCTGATACTGGAGGAAGTTCCCCGGGGTCCGCCCCGGCGAAACCCATGAGTACGAACGCCACGGACGATACGAACGACGCCCGAAGCGAGGAACCGGCACGGCGATACGCCGAGTTGAACATCGGTGACGAGGAGTTCGTCATCTACGACCGGGAGAACCACCAGGCGTGGATCCAGTCGTCGACGTCCCTCGACGTAGCCGACCTCCGGTAGCTGTCGTCACGCAAGCGGACTGCCCGACGAGTTCTACGGTCGATTATCTCGCGAGTGTCACGGCGACGCGCCACAGCGTGAGCAACGTCCCGCCCACGAGCACCGAGACGACGGCGAACGTGAGCGCAGCACCACCGTGGAAGACGCTCGTGGCCCGGAGTGCCTGGGCGATGGCGACGGCCCCTATCCAGGCGAGCACCGTCACGAGCGTCGCGTTCGCGAGCGTCCCCGGCGCGTCACTGGCGTACAGGCCCGCGGCGCCAGCCACCAGCAGCCACCCGATGAGGAAGGGGGCGAAGGTGCCGGCGACCCGGCCCACGTCCACGAGCGGGTTGTAGCCGTGGGTGTACTCGCCGACGGCGACGAAAAGGAGGATGGCACCCAGGTCACCGGCCGCAAGCAGGGCCGTCTTCGAGGAGAGCTCAACGTGGCTCCGGTCGGCCGTTGCAACGCTCATACCGGTGAATTTGTGCTCCCCCTACTTCGGTTCCCCGTTTTCCGCCACGCACGCGGACCGTCGGGCCACGTCGAGTGTCGCCCCGTGGACGGGAACTACATGGCAGGCGACGCTACGGAGCGTATGGAGTTCGCGCTGTTGGGCTGGCCCGAGGACGAGCATCCCCTCCGCCTGGACTACCGGGAGTTTGCCTACGCGGGCAAGTTCGTGATGACCTCGACCGGCAAGGCCGTCGTGGGCGACGACGGCGTCGTGGCCGCCGCGGCGTTCGACGAAGACCGGACCGACCCGGACACCCTGTGTATCCGCTACATCACCGTCCGGCGGGACCGACAGGGCGAGGGCGTCGGACCGCAGCTGTTGCGATTCGTCCGGGAACGGGCCAGGGAGCGGGGCTACGAGCGGCTTACTATCGGCGCGAACAACCCCTTCTCCTACGAGGCGGCCTACCGTTCGGGGTTCTGTTTCACCGGTGAGGCGGCCGGGCTGGCGGAACTGACCCTCGAATGGCCCGGTGACCGGAGCAGTGAACGGTATCAGTCGGGGCTGAGAGTGTTCCGACAGCGGGACCTCTCAGCGGACGAGGAGGCGTTTCTGGCGGAGAAACTGGACGCCGAGCCGCCGGCCGTGGTCGACGTGCCCGACGAAGGGAGACCCGGATGATTCAAATCGCTGTCCCCCGAACGCCCGCCAATGGGAAACGCTGACCTCCGCTCGCTTGCGGCCATCGAGGACGTGGCCTTCGAGGACCTCGACGGCAACGTCGTCGCCGTCGACGCGCACAACTGGCTCTACCGGTATCTCACGACGACCGTCAAGTTCACCAGCGACCACAAGTACACCACCGACGACGGCGAGGAGGTGGCGAACCTCATCGGTGTGGTCCAGGGACTGCCGAAGTTCTTCGAGCACGACCTCACGCCCGTCTTCGTCTTCGACGGCGCCGTCACGGAACTGAAGGACGACGAAGTCGCAAAACGTCGCGAACAGCGCGAGAAGTACGAGGACGAACTGGAAGACGCACGGGAGGCCGGCGACTCGGTCCGGGTGGCCAAGCTCGACTCACGCACACAGCGTCTGACCGAAACCATCGTCGAGACGACCCGGGAGCTGCTGGCACTGCTCGACGTCCCCGTCGTCGACGCCCCCGCCGAGGGCGAGGGCCAGGCCGCCTACATGGCCCGCCAGGGCGACGTGGACTACGTCGGCACCGAGGACTACGACGCCCTGCTCTTCGGTGCGCCCTACACCCTGCGACAGCTCACTTCCAGCGGTGACCCGGAGCTGATGGATTTCGAGGCGACGCTCGAATCCACGGGCCTGACCTGGGAGCAGCTGGTCGACGCCGCCATCCTGATGGGGACGGACTTCAACGAGGGTATCTCGGGTATCGGCCCGAAGACGGCAGTCAAACTGCTCGACGAACACGGCGACCTCTTTGCGGTGCTGGAAGAACGGGGCGAGCACATCGACCACGCCGACCGCATCCGGTCGCTGTTCCTGGACCCCGCAGTCAGCGACGACTACGAGATTCCGACGGAGCTTGACCCGGACCTGGCGGCTGCGCGCGCGTTCGTCACGGAGGAGTGGGAGGTCGACGCCGAAGAGGTGCGCCGGGGCTTCGAGCGCATCGACGAATCTGTCGTCCAGACCGGGCTGGACCGCTGGACCTGAGCCTGGCGGCCACAACACTGACCGCGGCGACGCGGACCGGTGGTTTTTACGAGTGTGCGACCGACCCCCCGGGTATGAGCGACGAGTTCAGAACCGAACAGGACAGCCTCGGAGAGATGCAGGTTCCGGCCGACGCCTACTGGGGGGCCCAGACACAGCGGGCCATCGAGAACTTCCCCATCAGCGACGTGACCTTCGGGCGGCGGTTCGTCCGGGCGCTCGGCGTCGTGAAGAAGGCGGCCGCACAGGCCAATCGGGACCTCGGCCTCGTCGAGGAGGAGAAGGCCGACTGCATCGTCGAGGCCGCAGACGAGGTCATCGCGGGCGACCACGACGACCAGTTCCCGGTCGACGTGTTCCAGACCGGCTCGGGGACCTCCTCGAACATGAACGCGAACGAGGTCATCTCGAATCGCGCCACCGAGATATACGGCGGCGAAATCGGCACCCGCGAGATTCACCCCAACGACCACGTCAACTTCGGCCAGTCGTCCAACGACGTCATCCCGACCGCGATGCACGTCGCCAGCCTGGAAGCCGTAGAGAAGGACGTCGTTCCGGCGCTGAAGACCCTTCGGGACGCGCTGGCCGAAAAAGAAGAAGAGTTCGACACAGTCGTCAAGACCGGTCGGACCCACCTCCAGGACGCCACGCCCATCACGCTGGGCCAGGAGTTCTCGGGCTACCGCACCCAGGTCGAGAAGGGCATCTCGCGGGTCCAGGACACCCAGGGACGCCTCGCTGAGCTCGCGCTCGGTGGCACCGCCGTCGGGACGGGGCTGAACACCCACCCCGAGTTCCCGGCGAAAGCCGCGGAGTACATCAGCGAGGAGACCGGTCTGACCTTCCGCGAGGCCGACAACCACTTCGAGGCCCAGGCCGCCCACGACGCGATGAGCGAGGCCCACGGTGCCTTGCGCACCGTCGCCGGGTCGCTGAACAAGATAGCCAACGACCTGCGCCTGCTTGCCTCGGGCCCGCGCAACGGGCTTGGCGAGATAGACCAGCCCGAGAACCAGCCCGGCTCCTCGATTATGCCCGGGAAAATCAACCCCGTCGTCGCCGAGTCGGTCAATCAGCTCCACAAGCAGGTCGTCGGCAACGACGCCGCCGTCTCGGCCGGCGCGGCGGAGGGCCAGATAGACCTCAACCTCTACAAGCCCGTGCTGGCCTCGAACTTCCTCCAGTCCGCCCGCCTCATCGCCAACGGCAGCGAGGTCTTCGCGGAGAAGTTCGTCGCCAAGCTGGAAGCCGACGCCGACCACTGCGCCGAGCGCGTCGAGCAGTCGATGGCGCTCGCGACGGCGCTGAACCCCGCTATCGGCTACGACAAGGCGAGTAAAGTGGCGAAGAAAGCGCTCGCGGAGGAAAAGACGATTCGGGAGGTCGTGCTCGAAGAGGGCTACCTCGACGAGGACGAGGTCGACGACGTGCTGGACCCCGAGAAGATGACCCACCGGGGGATTCTGGGCGATGAGTAGCGAGGCCCGGAGCGTAGCGACGGGCCTCGAAGCGGAACGGGGAGCGAAGCGACCCGTGAAGCAGTAACCGGGGAGGCGTCTCGTCGCCGACCCGTAGTCATCGTCCAGCAGGAGACGAGTAGCGACGGTCAGGACGAGGGGGAACCGCTCGGAGCGATGCGGTGATAGCGAGGGCGACTGTGCGGAGGCCTCGGAATCGGCCCCCGAAGGCGGGTAGCGCCAGCCCCGCGGTCTTGGTTGTCCAGCGGTGGAGCTGCGAGACCGAGGTTGCATCCGCGAGGGATAGCCGGCACAGAGTGTCTGGTAAGAAGTTGGGTCAGGATAGTAATAGACAGGCAACAGACACTTTTAGGGCCGGCCTCGTTGTGCAGACACGTGACCCACAGCGATGGCGACGTCAGCCAGTCTGAGTCGGAGGTCTATCACGAGCATATTTTCGAGGACGATACACAGGAGCCGACGATGGAGCTGGTGACCCGCATCGCGGACCACAAGGACGTCGAACAGGACGAACTGGACCCGCTGTACAACTGGGCGGACCACCTCATCGAACACCTCTACTCGTCACCACCGCCGGCCGAGGCCCAGAGCGTCGTGGAGTTCAGCTACGAGGGGTTTCGCGTGACGCTGTATCAGGACGGCCACGCAGTCCTCATGAATCGCTCCACGTCGGAGTGAGAAGCGTCGGTCGACGCGCCGAAGGGTGCGTTTTTTGGCCCCCGGTCCCGCAGACGCTGATAATGACTGACGCCGACTTCGACTACGAGGAACTCGGTCTCGTAGCCGGCCTGGAAATCCACCAGCAACTCGACACGGCCACGAAGCTTTTCTGTTCGTGTCCGACCGAACTGCGCGAGCCCGAGGCCGCCGACCACACCTTCACCAGGTACCTCCACCCGACCAAGAGCGAACTGGGCGAGATAGACGACGCCGCCCTGGAGGAGAGCATGGTCGACCGCGAGTTCGAGTATCTCGCCTACGACACCACCTGTCTCGTCGAGGAGGACGACGAGCCGCCCCATCGCGTCGACCGGGAAGCCATGGAGACGGCCATGGAGATCGGCCAGCTGATGGACATGAACGTCGTCGACCAGGTGAACGTGATGCGCAAAATCGTCGTCGACGGCTCGAACACGACGGGGTTCCAGCGCTCGATGCTGGTCGCCAACGACGGCGAAATCAGCACCAGCGAGGGGCCGGTCGGCATCGAGGATATGCTGCTTGAAGAGGAGTCCTGCCAGCGTATCGAGGAGACCGACGACGGGGTGCGGTTCTCGCTGGACCGGCTGGGTATCCCGCTGGTCGAAATCGGGACCAAGCCCGACATCAGTAGTCCGGAACAGGCCCGCGAGGCCGCCCAGCGTATCGGGATGTTGCTGCGCTCGACCGGGAAGGTCAAACGCGGCCTGGGGACCATCCGCCAGGACGTCAACGTCTCCATCGCCGAGGGCGCCCGCATCGAGCTGAAGGGGGTCCAGAGCCTCGACGACATCGACGACCTCGTCCGCAACGAAGTCCGCCGGCAGGTCGAACTCGTCGACATCGCCGACGAAC
>SDGW01000297.1_pt1 | contig 21094 bp, 20 predicted proteins | sample 2873831 | NCBI WGS metagenome assembly SDGW01 (sample SAMN08132700, study PRJNA421101) | hypersaline lake metagenome | isolation source: celular fraction 0.22 microns magnesium sulfate-rich crust from ephemeral... | place: Spain: Penahueca Lagoon, Toledo | collected 2011-07
GGTCAGGTCCCACTCGGCTCCTCGCCAGCATCGTCGAGCTCCTCCTTTCGAACCAGTCCGAGTGCCCGCCCAACGTCGGCCGGCGATGGTGCGTCGATGTCGTCCAGTTCGTTCAGGGCGTCGTTGGCGGCCTGTTGTCGATTCCGAGCCCCGGTTCGGTCGTCGTCGACCATGGCCTCCGCGGCGGCCCGCATGTTCTCGGCGGCCTCGATTAGCAAGTCGGCGACGGTGTGCGTGATATCGAGGTATCGCTGGAGGCGCTCGCGGTCGACCGTCTCTGGCCGCCGCATCTCCTCGAAGACAGTCGCGGCGTCCTTGGCAGTCGCGATGTGGTCGTCGAGCGACCGATAGCGGTCGCGGGACCGAACGAAGGGGTCGATAGCCCGCTCGTAGCGCTCGTCGTTCCAGAAGCCGATGCCCTCGTTGTACGCGCGGGTGCCGTCGTTGCGGGCGCTCCAGCCCGCCCGGAATGCATCGAAGACCTTGATGCGGGCCTCGTACTCCGGCAGGCGGTCCTCGATGCGGTTCGACATGATGTAGGCCGGTTCGTCGTCGTGGTCCAACCCCAGCAGGTGGCCGACTTCGTGTTGGGTCGTGATTTCGACCTCCCCGGAGGGTCGGCCGGTGGCGACGACCTCGGCGACGACGGGCCGGTCGATGCGGTTGTTCTCCCGGATGAGTGGTGCACAGCCGAGGATGTCGTCGGTGCTGTGTTCCTGACAGCCGTCGAGTTCCTCGCGACTGTCCAGAAACTCGATTTCGACATCAGGTTCGGCATCGCTCCCCTCGACGCGCTGAAATTCGACCTCCAAGTCGGCGTACTGCTGTGCGTTCTCGCTCCAGAAGGAAAGCGACGCGTCAGTGATGGCCTCCAGGTCGTGTGTGCTCTCGCTGTGGTCGACGACAGCGACAGTCGTCTCGCCCGCGAGGGGGTGGCCGCGGGGGTCTACGTCCTCCGCGAACTCCCGGACGTCGGTACACCCTGCGAGAGCGGCCGACAGACCCGAGCAGGCGACCCCAGTCGCGGCCCCCCGGAGCACGTCCCGCCGTCCTAGCGTCATAGACAGCGTACTCGCTCGGTGCACGTATACTCGCTGGCCGCTAGACCGGTCGACTCACCGGTCACCACGCCTCGCGAAGCACGGCCTCCAGTTCGTCGACGGTCGGATTCAGCCCCTCGGGACAGTAGGGCATCAGGCCATCAGTGTGTACGTCCTCGGCGATGTCGGGCAGGTCGGACTCGGCCATGTCGTCGATTTCCCGCAGGCGGGTCGGCAGGCCGAGGCCGTCGCGTATCGCTTCGACTTCTTCGACGACGCCCTCGGCGGTCGCCTCGGGCGTTTCGGCTTCGACGCCGAAGCCCTCAGCCAGCAGATCACGGCCGCCGTCGACTTCGGCGAACAGATACCGGAGGGCGTGGGGGGCGATGATGCCGTGGGCGCCGCCCTGCTGGATGTCGTACCCTCTGGCGAGGCCGTGGCCGAAGGCGTGAATCAACGACAGCGTCAGCCCGTCGGGCCGCGAACAGCCGTACTGGGCCAGCACCGTCCCGACGACGGCGTCGTGTAGCGTCTCGTCGTCGCGGTCGCCAGCCCCGAGTGCCGGCAGACCACGGGAGAGCAACCGTAAGGCTCGAACCGCGGTGCCGTCAGTTATCGGCGTCGCGGTGTTCGCATAGACTGTCTCGACGGCCTTGTCGAAGCCGTTCATCGCCGAGGCACACAGCACGCCGTGTGGCGTCGTCCGGAACAACTCGGGGTCGTAGAACAGCGCCGCGGGCATCAATCGCTCGTCGTAGACGCCGCCGCGAATCAACTCGCCGTCGTGGCGGGTAGTGATGCTGCCTACCATCGAGAGGTCCGCCCCCGCAAGCGTCGTCGGCACTGCCACGACCGGCCGCAGGTCGCCCTCGGGGGCCGGAATCGACCCACTCGACTCGAAGGTCGCTCGGAGTTCCTCGCGGGAAGCCTCGGCATCGGCGACGACGGCGATGATTTTGGCGACGTCGAGGCTGCTGCCGCCACCGACTGCTACGAGGGCGTCGGCATCGAGTTCGGCGACGCGGTCGGCGCCGTCAAACGCCGTCTCCAGCCGCTTTTCCGGCGTCGTCTCCGCGAACTCGCCGGCGAGTCGGTCGCCGAGGCCCTCCCGAATCGGGTCCATGACTTCCGGTGTCGTTCCGACGGTCGTCCCCGTGACGACGAGGGCCCGGTCGGCGCCCAACGCCTCGAGTTCCTCGTCGAGGTGGCGCACGCAGTTCTCGCCGTAGCGGATGGTCCCTGGGTCGTACTCGAATCTGAACATACCGGTGTATCGAGCGGCGGACGTTTGGGTGTTGGTGTGGAGACAGGCGACCCCTTGCTCGGTGTATCGTTTTGCACACCCCTATTTCGGGTCGAAAACGATTCGCTTGGGCGTGACAGGGGTTGTTCGGTCAGTGTACACCCATGTTCGTTTCCGAAAGTGTGGGTTCTGTGAGACTGTGTGGATGGCCGAAACCGAGTCTCCTGTTCCAATGGCTCTCACTCCATTCCCGAGGCGACCGCTGACACGAACTGTCGTGGCGGTTTTCCAGTCCATGCGAGACAACGAGGGGTCGACTTCCGTTCCGGCCGGACTCCCGAACTGCCGGCACACCCCATCGTTGGTGGGGTGTGCTCAGTCATTTGGGATTTCGAGAATGCTGTGTGTCGAGTCAGTACTCCCTCGTGGTCGTTGTACGCTGGCTGTTCCGGACCCCATCGCACTCACTCGGACGGTTTCGAATACACAGCCTCCGAAGATGGTCACTTTTCGGCCAATCAAATGCCTGTGACTCAACGAGGCAACGCCAGAGACGTGCGCTCATTAGGAAGCGACCGAAACACGAGGGTGTTCTGCCGGCATACGTCTGTGGGTTTTATCGGGCACCCTGACGGGTGCGATGCCTCGACGACTCCCGTCGCACGCGAGCATTGATTGGGAAATACGCAGCGAACGCGTGGTGAGTCACGATGGGTGAGTTCCACGGGAATCAGCACACTGGCTCGGAGTACGACGAGTACGAGTACGAGGATTTGGTGGCGGGCGTCGCCGCGCTAGCCGAAGAACTCGGTCGGTCGCCGACGACAGAAGACGCAAACCAAGCGGACGGACTGCCTTCCATCGCCACGCTGTACAAGATTATTGAGGAGGACTGGGTGAGCACGCTTCGGGACGCTGGCGTTGAGCCAACGAAAAAGCAGCGTCGGTCGGTGCCGGTCGACCGCCGCGAGTGGATGCTCGAAGACTTGCGACAAGCGAACCGTGAGACGGATGGCGATGTACTCCGACTCCGCCAGTATGACGAACACGGATCGTTCGACGGCAGCTCGATGAAGATTCGGTTCGGGTCGTGGTCCGAGGCATGTACCGAAGCAGGGATTGAATGCGGAACGAGACACGGTGACCAGTGCGTTGGACCGAACGGCAATCGACTGGATAGCCGCCACGAACTGGCTGTTGCTCGGTATCTCGACGAAGCCGGAATCGAATACGAGACACACGTCGGAGTTGGGTCGACACGCTGGACGTGTGATTTCTACCTCCCAAATCAGAGCCTGTGGGTCGAAGTAGACGGATACGTTACGGGTGAACGACCGAACGAACGCATGTTCACACAGAAACTCGGCTACTACGCGTTTCGTGGAATGGATTTCGTGGTCGTCAAGACGCCTGAAGAGTTGAGGGAATCACTAGCCTCTACACGAACAGGAGACGACACCCGGCAAACCTAAGAGGGGGGAGCGGATATTCGGGTACACAAGGGCCCTTAGCTTAGTCTGGTCTCAAAGCCCCCGGCTCATATTCCTGTCAGTAATATCGGGCTGGTGCCCGCAGGATGGGACACCGGGTGAGCGCCGGTTCAAATCCGGCAGGGCCCATCCAGATTTTGCACGATTCGTAGCCAACTGATTCGTGCGTATTAGCGTCTCTAAGGTGGTTTTCCCCTTTCCATTCCAAATCCGTGATATGGTTTCGTTTGGGTTCAACCAACCGTTAGACGCGAGTTACCGTTGTCGTGCGTTCGCGAATAGTCGAAAAGGGGTGCACACAAAATCAATCGGTGATTGCGCCTGTGCAAATTTGCCGATAGGGGATTAATTCGATACGCTCTTGCGTAGGAGATTGTTGATACTGCTGAGCGGTCGCTGTGGAGTCGAAGAGGACAAGGGCACCGCGTCAGCGGTGCCCGACACGAATGATTTCACTTGATGTGTTTGGGTCGGAATCGGTCGCAGCGGACCTGCTGGAACAGGTTCGCTGGCGTGACGGTGTTACGCGTTCCTCCGGTTTAACACGAGTCTCCGCCAACTACAGCGCGAAATCGAGGTAACACACAAGACGATACACCGGCGCATCGAGCGCTCTGGCGAAGCGCTCGATGCGCCTTCCCTCGATCTCGTCGGACCGGTCGAAATCGACGAAGTCTACGTCAACGCGGGGAAGAAAGGCCGCGAGCACGACCAGGAGTCGCGCTCGCGTGGCCTGTCCACGCGCGGGCGAGGTTCGTACGATGGCGACAAGCCACCTGTGTTCATAATCGCTGATCACGGGACCGGGACAGCGGTACGTGATTCCAGCGAAAGCCGCCGACGAATCGACGATTCGATTCCTGCTTGCTGACCGCAAAGAGGAGTCGATCACGGTCTATACCGACGGCTTTCGAGCGTACGAAATACGCCGATACGGGAGTTCACGTCAACACCTGCGAGAACCACGCGTCGCTGACGCGACGGTGGCTCTCGCCCCACCGAGGCGTCTCGAAAGACGAGTTGACGCAGTATTTCAGAGCGTTCCAATACGCCGGGAACTGTTTCGGAGACCCGGTCGAGACGCTCTCAAACACGCTGTTCGAGCGACGCTGTGAAATCAACAATGTGCTACGGATGAGCGTTTAGCAAAAACAGCTGACCTATGTTCAAATGTAGTCTTTAAGTGGTCAGTACTAATCACATAGCCGCCAATATTGCGAAAAAGAAAAGGTATATTCAGTAATCTCCATTCGCTGTAGATATGCACATCCCAGATGGCTACATCGACCTCCCTCTCGCGGTTCTGTTTTGGGTTGTTTCGGCCACGGCACTCGGCGTGGCGGCGAGACGCGTTGGCGGAAAGATACCCGATACACGCGCACCGCTTCTCGGCGTGGTTGCCGCCGGCATCTTCGCAGCCCAGATGCTGGATTGGCCGATTCCGGGCGGTACCAGTGCTCATTTCGTCGGTGGTGCTCTCGCTGCGATTCTTCTCGGACCCCATCTCGGTGCGCTGTGTGTCGGGACCGTCGTTACGATTCAAGCGCTCGTCTTCGGTGATGGTGGTATCGTGGTCTTGGGTGCAAACCTGTTCAACATGGCTCTCGTAGAGGTGTACGTCGGGTACGCCGTTTATCGACTGATTGCCCCGTACGGCGAGTTTTCAGCGGCGTTCGCTGCCGGGTGGATAGGTATCACCGCTGGCGCGGTCACCGCGGCACTCCAGTTGGGATTCTCCTCAGCATTCGCCTACCAACTCTCGACGACTGTCGCAATCATGGGTCTCGGCCACCTCGTCTTGGGGCTTCTCGAGGGAGCTATCACCGCAGTTGTCTACCGATATCTGATTCGTGCTCGCCCCGACCTCCGACTCGAATCCGCATCCGAGGTGAACCCACAGTGACCCCGGAGTGGCTCCCGCGTGCACTCGCGGTACTCCTCTTACTTGCAGTTCTCGCTCCGGCTTTCGGCTTGGCTGCCGGAGCGGTCGGGTACGCCGAACCCCTCGACAACGCTGCCGAAGCAACTGGGGCGACTGAACATGCCGAACCCACAGCCATCGCACCGTTTCCTGACTACGGTATCGGTATCGTCGGTGGTCCCCTCGAGACGTTCCTTTCTGCGAGTATTGGAATCGCACTGACGCTGCTCGTTGCATTTGCACTCGGCCGTCTCCTCGGAACCGAGGCTGATGGCTACGACTGACTTCCTCGACCGGACACTGTCGGCCCTCGCCGCCAACGTCCAGTGGTTTCTCCTCACCGAGTCGATTCCCGAACGAGACGGGTTCCTACAGGCCGTCTCGCCGAGGGTGAAACTTCTCGGAGTGTTCGGCCTCGTCGCGCTCGCAGCCACCCGTCGTGAGTTACCGACGGTGATGGCTCTCGTCGTGCTGTCGGCGACACTCGCGACAATCTCTAGTGTCCCACCACGGGCGTATCTCGGCCGACTCGTTGGCCCCACCGTTGTCGCATCCGTCGTTGTCGCCCCACAGATATTCCTGATGGAGGGTCCGGCGCTTCCGGTAGTACCTCTTTCGGTCACCGGAACCGAGTACGTCGTAGTGTTCACCGTTCGCGTCGCCGCCTGTGTCGGATTCCTCTCGCTATTATTGTTGACGACGCGTTTCGCCGATTTGCTTGCCGCTCTCCGACGGCTCTACCTCCCGGCGATTGCGGTGTCGTTGCTCGCCATCACCTATCGGTATCTCCTGTTGTTCTTCATCGAACTCGACCGGATGGTACGGGCCCGTCGGAGCCGAACCCTGAACGACCCCGACCTACGCCGAACGTGGCGTGATTCCGGGAACTTCTTGGGGACGTTTCTACTGCGGAGCCTCGAACGTGGCGAGAGTGTCCAGCGGGCCGCTCGCGCTCGCGGCGGGTCGACTCCGTCATCTGCCCGGAAGATTGCTCCCCCAGGACCCGCTGATTTCGCCTTCTGCTCGATTGTCGCTGTCGTATTCATTGGGGTGTTCGCATGGACGTAATCGAGGCGACTGACCTTCGGTATGGCTACCCGGACGGGACGTTGGCGGTCGACGGTATCGACGTGACTATCGAACGCGGTGAGCGACTCGCACTGTTGGGGCCGAATGGGGCTGGAAAGAGTACGCTTCTCCAGCTCCTCGGGGGGCTGATAGAGCCCGACTCGGGTACTGTCCGGTACTTCGAGGAGACGGAGGATGCGGATTCCGTTCGGGACCGGCTGAGCGTTCTCACACAGAACCCCGCCGAGTACCTGTTCAACCCCACCGTCCGCGACGACCTCGCCTATGGACCCGCCCAACAGGACATCCCCGTTGAAGAGGTCGACCGCCGCGTCCAGCAGTTGGCCGATAGACTCGAACTGACGGAGTTACTCTCGAAACCCCCGTTTCGACTTAGTGGCGGCGAGCAACGCCGAGCCGCCCTGGCGAGCGCACTCACCGTCGCTCCGGACACACTACTGCTCGATGAGCCGGTGAGTAACGTCGATGCGGCCAATCGGAGACGCGTTCTCGAACTGCTTGAGGAACTCGCCGCCGACGGCGTCACCATCGTCACTTCGACACCGGATACGGAGCTAGTCCCGCACATCGCCGACCGGGTACTCCTGTTGGATACGACCGGCACACTCGCCGCCGCTGGACCGACCCGTGAGATACTGACCGACACCGACCTATTGACGGACTGTGACCTCCGTCCACCACAGGTTGTTCGGGCCTTTGCCGGTCACGAAACGACACCGCTGACTGCCGAAGAAGCACGAGAACTCTTTTGATACGTGCGCCGATTCGCTATTTCTTATCTCCCGGTATATTTTTGGATGATTGTTTCGTAATAGATATCTTATGGCAGTAATTGCTCATAGACATACCTCCTTGTCGTATCTATCTAAACAAGGCGTACATGTTAGACGTACAGCCGAACGCACTGTCGACTGGGGTGAGGCATGTCTGAAGGCCTCGTCCCCGGAGAGGTAGTTTCCGGCGACGGAACGGTAACACTGAACGAGGGTCGTGACACGACGGACGTGTTGGTCGGAAACACCGGTGACCGCCCGGTGCAGGTCGGTTCGCACTTTCATTTCTTCGAGTCCAACGCCGCCCTCGCGTTCGATAGGGCGGCGGCCTTCGGAATGCGGTTGAACATCCCTGCCGGAACCGCCGTCAGGTTCGAACCCGGTGAGGAACGAACCGTCGAGTTGGTCGCAATCGGTGGGAAGCGACGTGCTCATGGCATGAACGGACTCGTCAACGGAAGTGTCGATGGTGACCCGACAGAGGCCCTCGAACGGGCACGCGAAGCCGGATTCAGCGACACTGGCTTCGAGGAGGATTCTGTAGGCGATGAGGAGGTCGAGGAGTGACCCGGGACATCGACCGCGAGGCCTACGCCGACCTGTATGGCCCCACGACGGGCGACCGGGTTCGACTGGGCGATACGGAACTGTTCGCCGAGGTCGAGAAGGACCTTCGAACCCACGGTGACGAGGCGGTCTTCGGCGGCGGCAAGACCCTTCGTGACGGGCTCGGGATGGCTCCCGGCGTGACACAGGAGGAAGGCGCACTCGACTGGGTCATCACGAACGCCACGATTATCGACCCCGTACTCGGTATCATCGCCGCCGACATCGGCATCCGGAACGGTGAGATTGCGGGTATCGGGAAGGCTGGCAATCCCGATACGATGGACGGTGTCGACATGGTCGTCGGCCCATCGACGGACGCCTACCCTGCCGAGGGAAAAATCGCTACCACCGGTGCACTCGACATCCACATCCACTGGAACTCTGCCCAACTGCACGAACACGCACTGGCTTCGGGTATCACGACGATGCTCGGCGGCGGCTACGGCGGCGGTGCAACGACGACGACGACCGGCCCGGAGAACATCAAGCGGTTCCTCCAAGCGGCGGAGGCCTGGCCCGTCAACGTTGGCTTCTACGGCAAGGGCAACGCTTCCGACCCCGAACCGCTCTACGAACAGGTCGAAGCCGGTGCCTGCGGGCTCAAACTCCACGAGGACTGGGGGTCGATGCCGGAGGCTATCGACACCGCACTGTCCGTCGCCGAGGAGGAAGACGTACAGGTGTGTATGCACACCGACACGCTCAACGAGGCGGGGTTCGTCGAGAACACCTTCGGTGCGGTCGACGGCCGGACGATGCATCTGTTCCACATCGAGGGCGCCGGCGGCGGTCACGCCCCCGACATCATGGAGATGGTTGGCGAACCGAGCATGCTCCCCTCGTCGACGAACCCATCGATGCCCTACACCGACAACACCTTCGACGAACACCTCGACATGGTGATGGTCTGTCATCACCTCAATCCCGACGTTCCGGAGGACGTCGCCTTCGCCGAATCACGGGTGCGTGCCGAAACCATCGCTGCCGAGGACGTACTCCACGATATGGGCGCTATCTCGATGATGACCTCCGACTCACAGGCGATGGGTCGGATAGGCGAGGTGGTCTGTCGGACGTGGCAGACGGCCTCGAAAATGAAGACACAGCGCGGAGCGCTTCCGAAAGACGAGGGGACGGACGCCGACAACCACCGTATCAAACGATACGTCGCGAAGTACACAATCAATCCCGCCATCTCGGCCGGCATCGACGACTACGTCGGCACGCTCGAACCCGGAAAGCTCGCAGACATCGCTCTATGGGACCCCGCGTTCTTCGGCATCAAGCCCGCAATGGTGTTCAAAGGTGGCTTCCCGGTGCACTCCGAGATGGGCGAAGCCAACGGGTCGCTGATGACTTGCGAACCCATCATCCAACGTGAGCGGGCCGGTGCCGTCGGCAAAGCGAAACACGCCCTCTCGCTGTCGTTCGTTTCGCCAGCAGCTGCCGAAGCGGACGTCGGTGAGGAGTACGGCCTCGACACTCCTGTCGCTCCTGTCAAGCGTACCCGAACCCCCGGAAAGAGCGATATGCTGTACAACGACTACTGTCCGGACGACATCGAAGTCGACCCCGAGACCTTCGAGGTGCAGGTCGATGGTGAGCACGTCACCTGCGAACCGGCTTCCGAGATTCCACTCGCTCAGCGGTATATGTTATAACGATGAAACTGACACCGAAAGAGCAAGAACGGCTCACGATATTCACTGCCGCAGAAGTCGCACGACGCCGCGAGGAGCGGGGCGTCCTGTTGAACCACCCCGAATCGGTCGCCTACATCAGTGACTGGTGTATCGAACGTGCCCGCGAAGGCCAGTCGGTCGCCGAGATTCGGTCGGGCGCATCCCAGCTACTCGGACGCGACGACGTCATGGACGGCGTCCCGGAGATGATAGAGATGATTCAAGTCGAACCGGTGTTCCCGGACGGAACGAAACTCGTGACCGTCCACGACCCCATTCGGTCCGACAGCGTCGGCACCGCCGACTCCGAAAGCGGGGAGACCAACACATGAGCCTTACACACCGCGATGTCGCGACGGTCGGCGTCGGTGGGCCCGTCGGCTCGGGAAAGACGAGTCTTTTGACCGAGATCGTTCCACGACTGTGCGAGACGGGGTTGGACGTCGGGGTCATCGCCAACGACATCCTCACACAGGAGGACGCCGACCGACTGCGCGAACGGTTCGCCGGTGTCGTCCCCGAGGACCTCGTTGCGGGCGTCGAAACCGGTGCTTGCCCACACACCGGCATCCGTGAGGACCCGTCGATGAACCTCCAGCAGATAGACGCCTTCCTCGATACCCACCCTGAGCTCGACCTCGTGTTAATCGAGAGCGGCGGCGACAACCTCGCAGCAACGTTCAATCCGGAGTTGGCCGACTACTCGCTGTACGTTATCAGCGTCGCGGAGGGCGACGATATTCCCCGAAAACGTGGTCCCGGTGTCGTCGACTGTGACCTACTGGTCATCAACAAAACCGACCTCGCACCGCACGTTGGCGCCGACTTAGCGGTGATGGAACGAGACGCCAACGAGGTCCGAGACGGCCCGTACGTCTTCACGGATTGTAAGGCAAACGAGGGTCTCGATGACGTCCTCTCACACGTCCGGGAAGGGGTGCTGTTCGCCTGATGGCCGCGGATGCACCACATCCATCTTTCGAGGGGTACGCCGCCGAGGCCGTTCCACAGGCAGCCGTTGGAAGTGCTGGAAAGGACGGCGTCCTCGAGTTGACGTTCGAACCGACGACGACGGGCACGAAGTTGGTCCACGACTACGCGACGGTCCCGTTCCACATCTCGGGGACGCTCGGTCACGACCCCCACCCAGAAGCCGAGACGGTGTTCATCCAGTCGCCGACCGGCGGCGTCGCACAGGGTGACCGCCACGACATCACCGTCCGTGTCCGTGAGAACGGTATCGCTCACGTCTCCACGCAGAGTTCGACCAAGGTGCAGTCGATGCGGCACAACTACGCGGCCGCCGAGGCGACCCTTTCTGTCGCAGCCGGCGGCCATCTCGACTACGTCCCGGAACCGACGATACTGCACGCCGACGCCCGGTTCTGTCAGCGTCTCCGAATCGAACTCGAAGACGATGCAACGGCCGTTGTCAGCGATGTAATCGTCCCGGGTCGACTCGCTCGCGGTGAACGCTTCGATTTCGAGCGCTATTATTCAGTAGTTCGAGCCGACGGCCCCGATGGGCTACTGTTCGAGGATACGACGCATCTCACACCGTCGGAATCCGACCCCTCGAGGCCGGGCGTTCTCGGTGAGTTTACCGTCTACGGGACGACGTTCGTCCTCGCTCCTGACCACGACACCGCGGCGATGAGCGACGACCTCCACGCGATCGTCGCCGGTCGTTCTGCTCGCGCTGCGGCGAGTGAACTGCCGAACGCCGCCGGCGTTGCGATTCGTGCCCTCGGAGACCGCACCGAGACGGTTCAGGCAACGCTTCACGAAGCGTGGAACCACGCACGACAGGAGTTGATAGATGCACCGGCGCTCTCGGGGAGGAAGTACTGATGCTCGTCGCCGATAGCTATCTCGGCCACCGAAGCGAAGCGGCCGTCGCTGACCGACTCGCCACGACTAATCACCTCCGGGTAGCGCTCTCGGACACCGAGCGCCGACGCTCCCGAGTCAGGACCGAGACGACCGACGGCCGGGACCTCGGTATCATCGTTGGCCGCGATCTCTCCGATGGCGACGTACTCGAAACCGAAGACGGAACGCTCGTTCTCGTCGAACTCGCCACTATCGAGGCTCTCGTGTTAACGCTCGATGAGACGGACGTATCAGTACTCGCGGCGCTGGAACTGGGCCACACCATCGGCAACCGGCATTGGAACCTCGCGGTACGTGACGGCGAGGTGCTCGTTCCGGTCGCGGATTCCAGAGAACGAATGGAGTCGACCGTCGACGACTATCTTCCAGCGGTTTCGAAACGGTATGAATCCGTCTCACCGACGCTGTTCGACGATTCAGCCCACGGCGAATCCCACGGACACGACCATGGACACGGCGCACATGTCCACGGTATCCGCACTCTCGACGGTGATGACTCGTGACCGACGAGGCGACGCTTGCGGCGTTTCGTCTGTCCGATTCGTTTCTGCCGGTCGGGAGCAACTCGATTTCCTACGGGCTCGAACAGTTCGTCGCCGACGACCGTGTGACGGGGGCTGCCGACCTTCGGGAATTGCTGGAAACGTACATCAGCCAGCAGGTCGGCCCTGCCGACCTCGTTGCGCTTCGGGCCGCTCACACAGCTGTCTCCGAGGGAGGGAACGTCGACTCCTTGAAACGAATCTGTAGGGCCGACCGGAAACTTACGGCGGTCACGTTGGCTGCCGAGTTCCGGGAGAGTTCTCAGCGCACTGGTGACCGATTACTCACGCTACAGCGGGATTTGCGTGAGGACGATTTACTCGATAGATTCCATGAGCGAGTCACAGCAGGTGATACTCCGGGGAACCACGCAGTTGTCCTCGGGCTCACGACGGGATTGGCCGACATCGACGAGCGAGCAGCCTGTCTTCTGTGCATCCACAGTTTTCTCACCGGGCTTCTCGGGGCAGCACAGCGACTCCTCTCGTTGGGACACACCGATGCCCAGCGAATTCTCGACGATTTGCGGCCTGTGGTTTCCGAGGCCGTCGACGATAGTGCCGACCGAACGCTCGCAACAATGGCGCCGTTTTCACCGCTCGTAGACGTACTCGCGGCAGAACACGAACGTGCCGACCGACGGTTGTTCGTGAGCTAAAACTCCGTCCTTGCTGTGCCGTTCCCGTTATTATTTGGTCGTGAATTCCGGAGTTCGATTAATTGTTAGACGTGGGTCGCCGCTGTCGTGCGTTCGCGAATAGTCGAAAAGGGGAGTACACCGATCAGTGGTTGCGCCTTGAGGGAGTCGTCGATTGGAGTCGAATCCTATGATGGCGAGAGGGGACTCTCACGGGGGAGCCGGTCGAAGGAACGAGTACCTGTGGTGTGTGACGACGCTCGGTGAATCGACCGACCGCTCTGGAAATCTGCCATTACTGCCGATGCCGTAAAGCGGCGCCACCCGCCGACTCCGTGGGCCGGCGACTCCTATCATAGACTCCGCCCTGCTCGGGCGGATAACGCGACACTGTATCACGTGGCCACGCCGTTTTGGGCTGACGTTCGTACAAAATAACCCTGGTGTGGTTCTACTGTTGGTAGTGTCCTCCGTCCACCTCGTCGCAGTTGATTCGTCGACTCCGGTAGTCAGTTGCCAGTCTGAAATATTCTTAGAATGCATATATCATGTGTAAATCAGCGTTTATCGCTTATGTATCTAAGCGTTAAACGTTGTGAGGGGCTACTCCAGAGCCGGTTTCGTAATTTTGTGCTCCCGTTGCGTTTAGTATCTGGTAGTGTTTGCATACGCGCCAACCGGTGTGCGTTCTCACTCCGAGAACAGTTGGAGGAAATAAGCCCTCGAAGATCGAGCACTTTCCACTAAATATAACAAAATTAAGCTTGTTATAGAGGGTGGGCAGAGTAATGATTACGAATCCCTTCCGCTTGATACCGGCTCGAGTTGCGCTGGGCTTGACATGCTGACAATTAGCCCGATCAGCTAGGTGGTTTAGACTTTCCCTCGATAATTCCGGTCGCTGGAGTCTGCCCCTCGGTTCGATTCACTCGACTCGAGAAGGTGTGATGTTCTGGGGCGGAACCCCGTTCAACTATTTGCATCAAGCTCGTTTACCTGGGGATTCAATCGAGCCATCTCAGCCAGTTCCGTCTTATCGAACAGGCCGTTACACGATGGAACGATAGGAAACGACGATCAACGGACTCGAAATTTGTCCATCTAGGCGGACAGGACGGCAGTTCCGAAGTTCGTATTCGACCCGACTCGCGTTCGAGTTCGGTTGAAACGAATAAAAAACGTGACAGTAGTGGGGGCAAATAAATATTTATATGTGATTGGGTACAACTACCACACCGATGGCGTCGACCGCTGAGTACGACTCGTCCACCCAGTACTTCGAGTCGCTTCGAGGTTACGTCCTCTCGCCGTTCCCTACCGCACTCCGAATCATCTCGCATGAGCGAGAGCAGGTCAAAGCCGAACTGCGAGCCTTCGAAACGTTCCTTGACCGAGTCGAGGAGATCGAATGTGAGCCGCCACAGTGGAGACACGCTGACGGAATCGACGGTGCGAAAAGCCGGAAACTCCCAAAGGTACGTGATGCCTACCAGCAGACGGTCATGAGCGTGGATCACTACGACGAAGTCTACAACAACACGCTGTTTGCGGACGTTGAGGCGGAGTTTGGCTCAGAACTCGCCGCCGTAGTCCATCCGACCACGGAGACATCGTTCACCGAACGGACACGAGGACTCGTCGTCACCGCTGCGAAAAACAGTATCCAACAACGGACCGCGATGCTTGAGCGACTCGACGCGGAGGAGCAGTCACTGGAGACGGCACAAGAACAGATTCGGGACTTCGTTGAAGAACTGGACGGCGCTCATATCCCCTACTGGTACGCCAAGACATTTCTCACACGTATCGACGAAGTCGCATGCAACCGGCAGGCAATGATTAGACGCACTCAGACGTCCGGTTTCACCAACGGTCACCAGCTCTGCGAATACCTCTATGCCGACGAACGATGGACGTACCCGGTACTTACTGGTCTCGGACGACTCCGTGAAACGATCGTCGTCCCGGAAAAATGAACGTCGGTGTCTTTCCACTCCTTGGAGAGCGACTCCGAGTCGGACCGCGACTAGCGAACCACTTAGGTGGACGGCGGGCGTGTGATACCCAATGAAATCGTCCTCGGCTCCGGACTGCGATTCGAACGAATCCACCATCATGCCAGCACGACACTGGCCGAATCGAGACGAGAGAGGGTAACCGCCCGTGGCGAGTACATCTGCTGGACGGTACGGAGCGGTGTGGCTACTTGTCATATGTTTGCTGCTCGCCGGCTGTCAGGGATTGGTTGGAGTAGACGAGCGCTCCTCTGACACACCCACCGTAACCCCCGCCGTCGTGCCGGACCAAGCAAGTGAAGCCTTCTCGGCAGAGGGCGTCGACGCCGGTCGGCTTGCCGAGCTCCACCGGCAAGCTCTGGTGCGGACGAACTACACGCTCACACTCTCGGAGCGGCTCGTCATCGATGGGGACCCCCGCCGTGTCACGACCCGTCGTCGTCAGGTTGGGGCGGAGGCACGGGCTTACGGAATCACTCGCACCGAACGGACGGAAAACTTCGCGCCGTCGAACTACGCCGGTATCGAGGGCTACTGGTACAACGGGTCAACGGAGTTGATTCGGTACCCCCGAAGCGCCGGACAGCGATACGAAGAGGTCGAGAATCCGAGCCAAGGACTACTTACTGACCCGACAGAGCACCGGACCATCGAGGGGATGGTGAGTGCGTTCGATACCAAAGCTGGGACGCGAGAGCGGCTTCCGAATGGTTCGTATCTAGTCCGCACCGGTGAACTATCCCGAGCGGACCGGATACCGGGGCTTGGATACTTCGTGGACCCACGGAACGCCACGCTCAGCTTGGTCGTCAATCCCCGTGGATTCGTCGAGCGCTACCGAGTATCGTACTCCGCCACTATTGCCGGCACGGACCGGCAGGTCGAAGTCAGCCGAGAACTGAAAGTAACACGTGTCGGGAGGACGGCTGTACGACCACCGGCGTGGGCCGGAGCGGGTCAGTCGGGTAACGGGACCGACTGAGACCGCGTGGTGTAGAGAAAGACGGTGATTCGACCGCCGTTTCATAATAGCGAACGCCTATCCGTGCGCGATTTCCAGTTCGATTTCGTTAGTAACGCTCAACAAAAGATCGACGTAGTCGTCGGTCATCTTCTCGGCTTCCATTCGGTGTCTCGGCCCGGAGATGGTACAGGTACAGTGAACACGGCCGTCCGGGGTTGTAACTGGTGCCGCGACTGCACAGAGCCCCCGCGTGCTCTCGCCGTAATTGTACGCCACTCCACGCTCTCGTATCTCCTCGAGTTCGGTCCGCAGTTCATCGCGTTCAGTAATCGTCGCGTCAGTGGCTGCCGGCAGCCCATGCTGGTCGACGATCTCGTCTACGCGCTCTTCGGGTAACTGTGAGAGAATCGCCTTCCCCGAGGCAGTCTGGTGGAGGTACATCCGTTTTCCCGGACGGGTCCGTGTCGGGAGGCCGTTGACGCCCGTTTCACGATAGAGAACAACTGCTTGGCCCTGCTGTTCAGTCATGCACTGCGAGATTTCCCCCGTTTCAGCCGCCAAGTCCTGTAGCTTCCCTTTGATGAACGTCGCGTTGTGGAACTGTGCGCGAACGTAGCCTCCGATGTCCAAGAACCGGAATCCGAGTTCGTACGACCCACTATTTTTCACCACGTATCCGTGCTCACGAAGCGTGGCGAGATGCTTATGAACGGTGCTCTTCGAGAGCCCGGTGTCGTCGACGATGTCGGTGATTCGAGCCCCGTCACGTCGCTTGAGCGCATCGATGATGGTGAACGCTGTTTCAAGGCTCTTGATTCTGCTCCCGGAACTGGTGGGTGCCGCCGAGTGCGCGCCGCCCGGGTGGGTGTTGTCCGACATGAAGAAGTCGGAAGTACTGGAGTGCCATAAAGACTTCCGTATAAGAAACAATTTGGAGATTCTGTTTCTTAATAACGAACCTCTCCGTTCGTCAGGCGAGCGGCGGGAGGCCGTCCTCTCTGAGCACGGCGGCAATCTGGTTCTTTTGGACCTCGTCGGTGCCTGCGGCGATGCGACGACCGCGTTGCAGCCGGTAAAGATACTCCAGGGGATGTCCTTGCTGGTAGCCGTTGGCGCCGTGGACCTGGAGTGCCTCGCTAACGACGGACTCGACCATCTCCCCCGAATAGAGTTTGGCGATGCTGGTTTCCATACGCGCCGGGATGCGACCGCGCTCGATGGCCGTCGTCGCCGCACGGTAGGTGAGTGCGCGCGATGCCTCCAGTTGCTTCATCATATCCGCGAACTTCCACTGCATGCCTTGGAACTCGGCGATCGGCTGGTCGAACTGTTCGCGGTCCTCGGCGTACTCTAGCGCCTTCGAGAGCGCACACCGCCCCATCGCGTTCGCGACCGTCGCGCTCCCGAGCCGTTCCCAATTAAGCGCCTTCAGCTGGTTCTTGAACCCATCCGGGCCGCGGGTGAGGACGTACTCTTCGGGAACGGGCACGTCCTCCATGTAGAACTGCGTCTGGGTGTATCCGGCCATATTCGTGAAATGCTGAGCGATTTCGATGCCAGGGTCATCCAGTGGAACCAACACCGTTCCAAGTCCCTCCGGGAACTTCGTCCAGACGACGGCCGCATCGGCGTCCTCTACGCTACTGACCCAGATCTTTTCGCCGTTCAAAACCATGTCGCCGCCGTCGGTCTCGGTCACCTCGGTGTCCATCGAAGCCACGTCCGAGCCCGCTTCCGGTTCGGAGATGGCGATGGCGATACACGTCTCGCCGGCGGTAACCTGTGGTAGGTAGCGCTCCTTGACCGCTTCGGAGCCGAACATTTCGATGGCGCGGGGAGCGACCATCTGCTGCTCGTAGAGGTACTGTGCCGTGTCCGGGCAGACTTCACCGACGGCCTCGATGGTGAGCATAGCAGCGAGTTCGTCCATCCCGCCGCCGCCGTATTCCTCGGCGATGTTGATGCCCAAGAACCCGCGGTCGGCGAGTAATCTAACGTTGTCCCACGGGGTTTCCCCTTGCCAACTGAAGGCGTCGTCCGCGAATTCCGACTTCGCGAGGTCCTGTAACGTCTCCAGTACCATCCGTTGCTCGTCGGTTAGCGAGAGCATGTCTCAACTATCGGACCGTCGTGGATTAAATTCCCCGGCGCCAACACGCCGACGACTACAGCGCGTGTTTCGGAGGGTGAATACTAGAAGCGTCTGATATTTCCCCTCCACGCGGAGCGGACCGAGCGTCTCGGGGCTTGGCCCAGAGGTGGTTCATCCGACGGTAATCAGAACGACCCCACAGACGGTGACGACCGCACCGGCGATCGTCGCCCGCGTCGGTGACTCCGTTCCCTCGAAGAGAAGGAGGCCGAGCGCGACAGTGAACAGGGGACTGGAGTTGAAAATCGGGACCACCACGACGGCGTCAGCCAGCGAGAGCGCGAGGAAATACGTGCTGATCGAGGCTGTCCAGCACAGGCCAGTCGCGAGCAAATACCATCGGCTGTCCCCGGAAAGTACCGCTCGGAGCTGACCGGCATCTCTGTACAGCGAGATGGCGACCCCGACGGCGAGACCGACCGCGAAATTCAGTGCCAGCGCAGGGACGAGTGGCGCGCCGAGTTCCGAGAGACCGAACTTGCGGATGACCGGCGTTGCGCCGAACCAGACGACGATGACCACCGAGACGAGCACTGCGGTCCGGGGGTCGACTGACTCGTTGGCCTCCTTACTGGAGCGGGTGAGGACAATGAGACCAGCAACCACCAGTACGATGCCGATAGCGAGCGGTGTCGTTAGGGTTTCGCCCAAAAAGGCGACGGCGAAGACGACGGCGACGACCGGACTCGCGCTCTTGACCGCATGGGCGATGCCCGCACCGACGAGGTCGATAGCGTTCGAGAGGAGGAAGCGACCCAGCCCCGTGCCTAACAGACCACTCAAAAAGAACACGCCGGCCATCGCCGGCGTCAATCGGGTCTGGCCGGTCGCCACCGCGTACGGGACGAGGACGGCAACGCTCACGGCCGCGGTCACTGCAACGAGCGCCTCGGGGCTAGCGTCGGAGAGGCCTTGTCGGGCAGCAACGTATCCAAACGACGAGAGCAGTGCTGCCAACAGCGCGACGACTTCACCCGGAACTGCACCGACTGCGAGCACCAGCGGAGCACCGGCCATTCTCAGACGACACCGTCGCTCACGAACCGATCGATTTCCTCGTCGTTATAGCCGAGTTCCGAGAGCACCTCCTCGGTGTGTTCGCCCAGCCTTGGCGGGGCCTGACTCGTGTCGGTCTCGAGGTTCTCGAATTTCACGGGGTTGTTCGGGGAGCGGAACGTGCCGAGGTCGGGGTGTTCCATCTCTGCGAGCATATCGTTCTGTTCGATGTGTGGGTCGTTCACGATGTCTTCAACGGTGTTCAACGGGGTGGAGGGAACGCCTTCGGCGTTGAGACACTCCATCCACTCGTCGGTGGACCGTTCAGCAAAGAGCTCGTCGAGCTTGGCGTCGAGGTCGGCCCTGTTGGAGACACGGTCGGTGAACGTGGCGTACTCCTCACGGTCGAGCCACTCCTCGCGGTCGATAGCCCGACAGAACGGCTCCCAGTGGCCCTCACTGATTACGCCGACGACGAGGAACCCGTCAGCCGTCTCGAAGGCTTGATACGGCATCAGGTTCGGATGTCGGGTCCCCATCCGCTGTGGGTTTTCCCCCGAAGCGAGGAAGTTCGTAACGTGGTAAAACAGGAACTGGAAGCTCGAATCGAGCATCGCCAACTCGATGTGTTCGCCCTCGCCCGTCCGCTCGCGGTGATAAATCGCGGTGAGGATGGCGTACAGCGAGGTCATCGCCCCAGAGATGTCCGCGACGGAGATACCGACGCGAGCGGGCTGGTCCTCGGTACCGGTGACGCTCATAATGCCCGAGCGGCCCTGAAGTACGATGTCGAACGCTTTCTGGCCACTGTAGGGGCTGTCCTCACCGTAGCCCGACACGTCGCAGTAGACGATTTCATCGTTCAGTTCGGCGACAGTGTCGTAGTCAGCGGCGAACTTCTCGGCGTCGCCCGGGCTGAAGTTCTGCATGAATACGTCCGCCTCCTCGAGGAGGTCATGGAGGATGTCCTGTCCGTCTTCGCTGGTCAAATCGAGCGTGAGGCTTCGCTTGTTGCGGTTGAGACTGACGAAGTACGCGGAGAGGCCGTTGTACCGTGGGGTGTAGTCACGCGTGCGGTCGCCGTTGGCGGTGTGTTCGATATTGATTCCCTCCGCACCGAGATCGCCCAGCGTTTGCGTGGCAAGCGGTCCGACTAGAGCCTGTGTGGCATCCACGACTGTAATGCCCTCTAGTGGCTGCATATCCGAGGGTGAGTACCGCCAGTATTAGTCGTTACGCCAAAACCGGTCAGGAGGGGATTTTATTTTGCTCCCTCCTCAACAGGAACTCGATGTTCGTGAACTATCACAGGAGGGTGCTGCATGACCGTTGGTAACGAAGTCGTGGCGCGACTCGCTGCGGAGGGTGTCGAGACCGTATTCGGCATCCCCGGAAAACAGACGCTTCCGCTGAACGAGGCTATGGCAGAGCATGGCATCGAGTATGTAATGGCGCGCCACGAGACGGCAGTTAGCCACAACGCGTGGGGCTACGCCGAGACCAGTGGGGAGGTCGCTGCAACCGTCGTGATTCCGGGCCCAGGGGATATGAACGCGATGAACGGGCTCAAGAACGCCCTCAACGACTGCACACCGCTGGTCCACATCGCCGTCGAGACCGACCCCGAGGTTCGAGGTGGCGATGGCATCCACGAAACGCCGCCGGACACCTATGACAACGTCGTGAAAGAGAACTACCTCGTGGCGGAGCCACAGGGGGCGGTAGCTACCCTCACGGAGGCGATTCGGACGGCCAAGAAGGCTCCGAAGGGACCGGTCCGCGTCGGGATTCCCAAGAACTTCCTCGGGATGGACGTACCACAGGCCGCACCGCCGACGGCGGACTCGTCTGCGCCACCCCAACCCGATCCGGACACGGTCACCGAAGCCGCTGCCCGACTCGCCGAGGCTGACGAACCGGTCGTCATCGCGGGCGGTGGCGTCCGCTCCTCGGAGGCGGCAGACTCCCTCGTCACCGTCGCGGAGCGTCTCGATGCACCCGTCTTGACGACGTACAAGGGCAAAGGAACCGTCCCGGAGGACCACCC
>SDGW01000298.1_pt1 | contig 21094 bp, 16 predicted proteins | sample 2873831 | NCBI WGS metagenome assembly SDGW01 (sample SAMN08132700, study PRJNA421101) | hypersaline lake metagenome | isolation source: celular fraction 0.22 microns magnesium sulfate-rich crust from ephemeral... | place: Spain: Penahueca Lagoon, Toledo | collected 2011-07
CCCCCCCAAATTAGTGAGGAAGCCAATGCAATAAGTGTAGAACAATGAACAAAAACAACCAAGCCCAAATCTTGAGCTTGGTTGTAATTAATAACTCATTCAAACGGCCATTCCGGCAACATCCGATTCAACTGTTTATCCTTCCGATACCCCAACACATACTCAGCCTGCATGACTGTATGAATTTCCCGCGTACCTTCATAGATCACGGGTGCTTTAGAGTTACGAAGGTATCGTTCAACAGGATATTCATTCGAGTACCCATATGCCCCGTGGATCTGCACAGCGTCATCTGCAGCCTGGTTAGCATAATCACAAGCCTGCCACTTGGCTAAAGAAGTCTCGCGTGTATTTCGTTTCCCATCATTTTTTAGTTCACCTGCTCGGTACACCAGAAGACGGCTCATTTGAAGTCCAGCTTCCATTTTGGCTATCATTTGTTGGACCAGTTGGTGTTTTCCGATTTCTTTTCCGAATGTTTTTCGTTCATGGCAATAATCAACACTTGCTTCTAAACATGCCATAATCTGTCCGCACGCTCCTGCTGCTACTGTGAAGCGGCCGTTATCAAGAGCAGACATGGCAATTTTAAACCCATCACCTTCTTCACCCAGCAAATTTTCTTTCGGAACCTTTACATCGTCAAAAAATAACTCTCCTGTATTGCCAGCACGTATGCCTAACTTGCCTTTGGTGGCTTTAGAGGAGAAGCCTTCAAACGCACGCTCCACAATGAAAGCAGAGATCCCGTGATGTTTTTTGTCCTTATCGGTATAAGCAAAAACTAAAAAATGATCAGCTGTATCACATAAGGAGATCCATGTCTTTTGCCCATTCAAAACATAATAGTCCCCATCACGTTTAGCCGTCGTTTGAAGGGCAGCAACATCAGAACCAGCACCAGGTTCGGTAAGCCCAAATGCTCCTACCTTTTCACCTTTTGCCTGTGGAATTAAATACTTTTGCTTCTGCTGTTCTGCTCCCCATTGTAAAAGGGTCATGGAATTTAAGCCCGTATGAACGGATACAGCGGTTCGAAAGGCCGTATCCCCTCGCTCTAATTCTTCGCACACGATCGCTAATGAATTGTAATCCATACCACTACCACCGTATTGTGAAGGAAGACAGACACCCATTAAGCCAAGATTCGCTAGTTTATCGAGGATACTTGTATCAAAATGACCTTTTTCATCCCATTCAGCAATGTTCGGCATAATTTCTTTATCCACAAAATCCCGCACCGTTTTTCTTAGCATGTTTTGTTCATCCGTAAATTCGAAGTCCATAAAAACACTCCTTAAATCATTTTATTTTTCCTTAACTCTTGTATTTCTTGTTCTGTATAGCCGATTCCTTGTAGAATTTCATCTGTATGTTCTCCTGCTTCAGGTGGATGGTGCTTCACGTTGACAGGTGTCCTGGAAAGTTTAAGAGGACTGCCGACCATATTTATAGAACCAGCCTTAGGGTGTTCAGAGGACATAAACATGTTTCTTGCGTGAAGCTGTGGATCTTTACCAAGCTCATCGATCGTATGGATCGGTCCAAAAGGAATACCTTCTGCATGACACCGTTCTTTCCAATGGTCCGTCGTTTGCAAAAGAAATTCTTTTTGCAGGATAGCTACCAAGTCTTCACGGTTTTCTACACGATCAGGGTTTGTTTGAAAACGCTCATTACTTGCAAGACCAGGCATATCAATAACTCGACATAGACTCTGAAACTGGCGATCGTTTCCGACAGCAATGACCATCTCACCATCTTTTGTCGAAAAGGTTTGATAAGGAACAATATTTGCGTGATGGTTTCCTAGACGATCAGGAACTTTTCCAGACATTAAGTAATTGCTCCCGATATTGATGAGGGAGGCAACGGCTGAATCATAGAGGGAGAGGTCAATTTTCTGACCTAACCCTGATTGCGTTCTCTCCAAAAGAGCTCCTTGAATGCCGATACATGCGTATAACCCCGTTAAGACATCCGTTATAGCAATTCCAACCTTTTGGGGACCTGACTCCTTGTTACCTGTAATGCTCATCAAACCGCTCATAGCTTGAATGATAAAATCATAACCTGGTAGATGCTTGTATGGACCTGTTTCACCAAAGCCCGTAATGGAACAGAAAATGATCTGAGGATTAATCTTATGCAATGAATCATAATCCAGGCCAAAGCGTTCCATCGTCCCAGATTTAAAGTTATGCATGACCACATCGCTCTCAGCGACCAATCTTTTTATAATGTCCTGTCCCTTTTCAGACTTCAAATCAACAGTCAGGCTTTTTTTATTCCGATTTGCACAAATATAGTAAGCACTAACACCCTCTTGAAAGGGAGGTCCCCATTTTCTTGTATCATCACTGCCACCAGGTGCCTCCACCTTTATAACCTCAGCACCAAGGTCTCCAAGAATCATAGAACAGTAGGGACCAGCCAAAACTCTTGTAAGATCAAGGACACGAATCCCTTGTAACGAAGCAGACAATCTCATCACGCTCCTTTATAGGAAAAGCCAGCTGGTTCAGGGCTGACTTTAATCTATTGAATCAAAAAAAAAGCTAAAATATAGCAGGTTCCTACTAATATCTTATTTCTGCGATGTTTGAAATATACGAGTTTCATGAGTAGGGGGAAGAATGGTTGGATAATTTTCAAACAATTTTAAAAATTAACTTGCTTCACTGAAGAAAGAAAGTTAGAATGAGAATAACTTACAAACAAGGGGTACTAAAAATGAGTCAATTAAGAAAAGGAAATAGGGCGCTGATTAAGGATATGAATCGATCGCTCGTAATCAATACGATTCGAAAATTCGGACCTATAAGCCGAACCGATATATCCAATAGAACAGGGCTTGGTTTATCAACGATTACGAAAATTATAGATGAATTAAGTCAAAATAACCTTGTATTTGAAACAGGTTCCGCTAGTTCCACTGGAGGAAGGCGAGCGATTCTCCTGGAGTTTAATCATCAAAGCGGTCATGCAATTGGCGTAAAAATTATGAAAGATCACCTTGTTATTGCTCTCACCGATTTAGATTCTACCATCCTAGATACACTTGAAATCTCATTTCAACATAAAGAAGATGTCCCTCACATCATTGATTTAATTATTTCCAACACCCAGAAGCTTTTAGCCAAACATCAACTAACAAAAGAGAATCTTGAAGGCTTAGGTATAGCTGTTTCGGGATTAATTGATAATCAAAAAGGTAGAGTAGTTCGCTCATCCTTACTTAATTGGGAAGATGTGAATCTTTCTGAACCGATTCAACAAGCATTAGAAACACCTGTTTTTATAGACAATGATGTTAACGCTTACACGTATGCAGAGATTGAAAAAGGCTATGGCGTAACACATGAAAATTTCATTTGCTTATCTATTGGAGATGGCATAGGTGCTAGTCTTGTGATCAATCGAAAGCTTTACTCGGGTGAGTTTGGGGGCGCTGGAGAGTTCGGTCACACCGTAATTCAAATCGATGGGCGACCTTGTCATTGTGGACAGCACGGATGTTTGGAAATGTATGCTTCGAATAAAGCATTTGAACTGGAAGCTTCGAACTTTATAGAACAGTACCCAAACACGTCTCTAGATTTAGAATCCATGCAGTTTGATCATGTTTTAGAGGCTGCTCAACAAGATGATCAATTAGCTCGAAAGCTGTTTGAAAGGCAGGGGGACTACTTAGGAGTAGGTCTTCTTAATGCGATTAATAGTTTTAATCCTGGAACGATTGTCTTAATCGGTGAAGGCATGGTCGCAAAGGACTTTTTCTTACCAAATGCTATGGAGAGAGCAAAGAAGAACTTCTTTAATTTTGCTAATTGTGATACGGAAATTGTTGCTTCCTCATTAGGAAATGATGCCTGGGTAAAAGGCGCGGCATTATTAGCAATTGATCAGCTTTTTCAACCTCCAATCTATGAAACGACTGTATCGTTGTTAAGCTGAAAACGCAATAAAGAGAGGGTGACATCATGGTAGGTGATAAAGGCTTTAAAAAATTTCTTGTCATATGTATATTTCTTCTCCCTAACTTCATCGGATTTATCTTCTTCATTGGGGTTCCGATCCTGGCATCATTTGGGCTTAGCTTTACAGAATGGAATTTAATTTCAAACCCATCTTGGATCGGAATTGAACACTACCGAGCGCTTTTGGGTGATGAAGAGTTTCGATCAGCAATGTTTCATACATTTTACTTTATAGCAGGATACCTTCCTTTAGTTATGAGCGGAGCTTTAGGGATTGCTCTTGTGTTGAATAAAAAGATTCGAGGTCGTGTCTTCTTCCGTGCAGCATACTTTGTGCCTGTTATCACTTCATGGGTTGCGGTCTCTCTCATATGGAAGTGGTTATTCAACCCTACATATGGTCTTATCAATTATGGATTATCCCTCATTGGGGTGTCTGGGCCAGCGTGGCTACACGATCCAACATGGGCTATGCCAGCAATCATATTAACAAGTGTTTGGAAGGATCTAGGGTTTGTAATGGTCATCTACTTAGCAGGGTTACAAGGGATTTCTCCAACCTATTATGAGGCTGCTGATATTGATGGTGCTTCACCGTGGCAAAAGTTCCGAAACATTACATTACCTTTATTAAACTCTACTACATTTTTTGTCTTAATTATTTCATTGATTAATTCATTTCAAGTATTCGATCAAGTGATGATTATGACAGAAGGAGGGCCAGCGGGATCTACGACAGTTCTCGTTCAACAAATTTATAAGCATGCTTTTGATTATTATGAAATGGGGTATGCATCAGCGATTTCATGGGTGCTATTCTTTATCATATTTGGTGTGACATTGGTTCAAATGAAATTGCAGAAAAGGTGGGTGGACTATGGAAATTAGCAGAAGACAACGGCAAACTCCTCACATACCGAAGAACAAGCCTACATTGTCTCCAGGTCAAATGCTGAAAAAAGGGCTGTTTTATACGGTTCTTATTCTTGGAGCCTTAGTGATGATTATTCCTTTTGTCTGGATGCTATCCACCTCTTTGAAAACATCAGGTGGAACCATGGTATTACCACCACAAATCATTCCAGAAGAAGTGAACTGGAGTAACTATCAACGAGTAACAGAAGCTTTTCCGATTTTACGTTTTCTTTGGAATAGTACATTAGTTGCCGGATTATCGACTATAGGTCAGCTAATTCTATGTTCTATGGCAGCATATGCATTTGCCCGTTTGCAATTCAAGGGGAGAGACGCACTGTTCCTGTTATATCTGGCTACGTTAATGGTGCCTACCCAAGTTACGATGACACCCCAGTTTATTCTTATGAAGTATTTGGGTTGGACAGATACGTATCAAGGTCTTATATTGCCTGGAATGTTTAATGCATTTGGAACGTTCTTGTTACGTCAGTTTTTCTTAAATATTCCGAGAGAATTGGAAGAAGCAGCTTTTATTGATGGAGCTAGTCATTTCAGGGTGTATTGGCAGGTTATTTTACCTCTTGCGAAACCTGCTCTCGCAACCCTTATGGTCTTCTCATTTATGCAATCATGGAACAACTTCCTGTGGCCGCTTATTATCGTAAGTGATACCGAAATGATGACGCTACCATTAGGGTTAGCGAATTTACAAGGAAGATGGGCCACTGATTGGAATTTAATGATGGCAGGTGTAGTGATCAGTGTACTACCTGTTTTAGCCGTTTACATGTTTGCTCAGAAGTACTTCATTCAAGGTCTAACAATGGGAGGATTAAAAGAGTAATTTTAGTCCTCTTGATATTTTAGGAAATTATAAATTTGTGACTTGTGTATAACTTTTTAATAAGCGTGGGGCCAAGTCCAGCTCTAGCGCCCAGCAACTAGTATGCTTCCATCGCCTCCGTAAGATAAGTCAACATCGAATCGCTTTGCTCTTCGTGTTTCCTTTATCTTACTGCGGCTCAGTCCAGCATATACGTTGCTACCCGGGCGCTTGCGCTTTTGTTATATGAGAACGCATTCAATGTGGTGGTTAACCAATATAATGTTGGTTTTTCATAAGGATCTATCAATTTATTAGGGGAGGAATTATTAGTGAAAAAGTGGATGGGTATGGTTTCCTTATTGGTTATGGTTATGATGGTAGCGGCAGGTTGTTCATCTGAGACATCTCAAGGGGACGATGGAAAAGTAGAACTAGATTACTTTACGTTCTCTCCAGGGGAAGCACATGAGAAAGATCTGAAAAAGATGATAGAAGAATTTGAAAAGCAAAATCCAGATATCACAATCAATTATGAAATGGCTGCCTTTGAGGATTACTTTACAAAGCTCCAGACACGTTTGGCAGGTGGGGATGCACCAGATACGTTCGAATTAAACTATGAGAATTTTGTAAACTATGCATCTAAAGGTGCCCTAATGGATCTCGATAACCTAATTCAAGAGGATAGCGAATTTAGTTCAGATCAACTGAATCAAGAAGCATTTAAAGCTTTCCAATATGATGGAAAGCAGTATGGAATGGTCGAAAGCTTCTCGAATGTCGTTCTATTTTATAACAAGGACCTTTTTGATGAAGCAGGCGTAGATTATCCAACTGCAGATTGGACTTGGGAAGATGAATTAGCAGCAGCACAAAAAATAACCAACAAAGACGAAGGGGTCTATGGTACTTTTGCTCCGATTCAATTCTGGGAGTTTTACAAGACCATTGCTCAAAATGGCGGTTCTGTTTTCAATGAAGATATGACAAAAGCAACGGTAAACAGTGAAGCTAATATTGAAGCATTGCAGTGGATGGTAGATAAAGTAAATCAATATAATGTAACACCGTCTGAAAAAGAGCTGTCAGGACAATCCAATGGAGACCTGTTTAAAGCTGGGAAAATCGCTATGCTCAGAACTGGAATCTGGATGTTTGATGGCTTTAAAGATACAGATTTCGAATGGGATATTGCACTTGAACCAGGCAAAACGGAGAAAGCTCACCATTTCTTTGCAAATGGGTTAGCGGTATCCAAAGATACTGAGCATGCTGAAGCCGCTTGGAAATGGGTGAAGTTCATGAGTGCTAGTGAGGAAGCAGCTCAAATTCGCATAGATAACGCTTGGGAGCTTCCGGCTGTTAGCAACGAAGAGCTTGTTCAGGATTACCTAGAACAAACACCTCCTGAATCACGTCAGGTCGTGTTTAATGCATTAGATTCTCTTGTTGTTCCACCAGTAATTGAAGAGTGGAATAAGCTTACAGATTCTTTCTCAAAAGAACTTGATCTAGTGAAGCTAGGAGATAAAACGCCAGAAGAAGCATTAAATGATCTGCAACCAAAGATACAGGATTTAATCGATAAGTAATCGGTCAATCGAAAAGGGATTTTCCCTTTTCGATTTTCTTTACAAAGGAGCTGAAGAGATATGTACATTCCTACAGGAAATGAACAGGTTTCTATTCCTACTTTGTCTACGGATGGAAGCATTGAAAATATCAATGTGATGAGTATGCACTACAGAGGTTTGATTGAATTTTGTGGTTCCCAAGACTCACCTTTCATGCAACCTTATGTGATCAATCAAGGCTCTAAAGTGGAGTGGGAGTTACAGTGGAACCGAGAGGATTACTGGATCCCTCATTTTCATGGTCAATCGAATACCTTTGAGTTCAGTGGGGAGATCGTAGCTCCACTAGGTGAAAGGGGTTTTTATTATTCCCTATCTTTAACGAATAAAAGCGACCAACATCACAATGTTGAAGTTGGTATGGAAGGAACTTGGACAGAAACCCTACATACCATTAATGAAAGTAAAACCATGAGAGCAACGAAAACAGTTTTGGAAAGTGGCTGGAATCATTCCATTGTGTTCGAGTTAATGAATGAAGCCCCTATCATATCATTTGCACCAATGACTTGTACGTCGTTAGACCGTGTGGATTATGAGGTGAAGGAAACCGAAAACGAAGTGAGTTATACACTAGGTAGAACTCATGCCCTTGCACCTGGAGAAACAACCTCCCTTTGTTTTTATTGGGGGATTGGACTTGAAGAGGTGGGTGCAGCTACCTCTGCAAAGGAAATGCTTCGAAAAGGGTCAGTGGAACTAAAAGACCATCTAAAGAACTGGTTACAAGAACGTTCTAGATCTACAGGAGAACAAGAACTTGATGAGGTTATGAATGTGAATCTATTCTTTAATTATTTCTATGCTACAGGAAAGACAATAGATTCAGAGGAAGATGTACTCGTTACGTCCCGAAGCCCAAGGTATTATGTGAGTGCGGCTTACTGGGACCGAGATAGTCTTTTATGGAGTTTCCCTTCGATTTTAGTTACAGATGCCAAACGTGCACGATCAATGCTAGATTATGTCTTTACAACTCAGCGAAAAAACATCGGTATTCATAGTCGTTATATCGATGGAGTTGTGCTTGAGCCCGGCTTTGAACTGGATGAACTTTGTGCACCCGTTATCGCATTGCATATGTATCTGGAAGAAACAGGAGATTGGTCATATGTAACACGTTCCTATGTAAAGGACAGCTTGAATTTAATTCTTGAGCGCTTAGAAGAACATAGGCATCCAGAGATCCATTTATATGATACGTTCTTGCAACCTACTGATGACCCAATCGTGTACCCTTATTTAACTTATAATAATGTGCTCGTTTGGAAAGTGTATAAGATTGTGGCTCAATTAAGTGAACGTGGATCACTCCCATATTCAACGGTAGAATTACACAATCATGCTCAAAAAATGAAAGAAGCTATTTACAATCATGCTGTCATTGAAGAAGAAACGGGTTCATGTTTTGCTTGGTCATTTGACTTAAAAGGAAATTATAATGTCTATGATGAACCACCAGGGAGTTTGCAGCTTCTTCCTTATTATGAGTTTTGTTCATTTGCAGACTCAATCTATCAAAATACCGTTCAACTGATTCGTTCGGATCGATATGAGTATGCTTTTAAAGGAAAGCCTTTTGAAGAGTTAGGCTGCGCACACGCTAATCATCCATGGGTATTATCAATTGCCAATAGCTTCTTGTCAGGTCGTGAAAAAGAAGCGCGTGATCTTGTTTTGAGGAGTCCAATGGATGGAGGAATTGCTTGTGAAAGCATTGATGAATATACAGGAGAGCCTCGAACTGGGGAACATTTTGCTACTTGCGCAGGATTCCTGGCATTTGCCATTTACCAAGCTTACGGGTTAAAAACTGAAAAAGTCTTTTTACATCCTAATCAAGAAGGGAGTGCGTAATGAATGAAAGTGAAAGCAATCCATACCCCTTTTGATATTCATTATGACCAGCTTGAAGGAAAACAGGAATCAGCTCACCAAAAACTACAATCTTCAATTCCTTCTTCTAATGACCTTTTAGAATGGACGTTGTGGTTATGGGGAGTAGCTGAGCAAATAGAACGTTTTGGTGACCATGTCTTTCTTGAAGAACATGATCAAACGATTCAAGAGGGGATATCCTATCTTCAAAATAAATGGAATACCCCTCAAGCAAACCTTTGGGGAGAACTGAACGACCAGATTCACACATCTACAGTGGGGATGGTTTATGCTGCTTTATTAGGGTTGAAGAACGTTGGATATACTTCTGTCCAACCAACTATAACGAGTTTAAGAGATTCCATTTTTCAGTACCATCTTGACGGAGGTATGTTAGTTCGCTCAAGAGAGATAAAGGAAGTATCAACGGACTTATTGTTCACTGTGATGCCATTTGGGTTATTTTCTCCAGATGATCTTGTTATGGTGGAAGCCGTTCAGGAGATAGAGGATCGTTTGGTTACAAAAGATGGTGTGTATCGGTATAGAGGGGATCAGCAACCTTCAGCCGAAAGTGCTCTCATGCTTTCTTGGTACTTTTATGAAAAAGGTATAACGAATAAAGCTAGGATGTATTTCGACATTGCAGAGAAAACGACCGAAAAACCGAAGAACTATGATAAGTTAAAAAGCATTGTGCTTGTTTATATGGCTGAACAGCTTCAAGAAAATACTATTACAATTCAACATCAACCATATGGTCATGATAACCCTTATGATCCACAAGTATTTGAACGTAAACCACGAGATCCTGAAGTTGGAGAAATGGTATATGTTTATAGTCAGGTGCATGGTGTGGGGAAAGCTGAGAAAGTAGATGTACACGTGAAAGTGCAACAGGGAGAAGAGATCCGCATGATTCCAAGCACATTAAAGGAATTACAAGGTGATTATGTATGGGAAGCTTCTCTAGGGGATTTTGAAACTTCTAATCAAGTGATGTATTGGATTGAAGCTAGAGTTGATGGGCAGAAGGTTAATAGTGATATCTATTATTTCAAGCCTCTTAAAAAGTACGGCTTAAATAGAATTCACTCTTATTATGAAGGTAAAGACATTTTATGGCTACAAGGAGATACCACTCATTCAGGAAAGTCTATGTATATGTATTTTGAGAAACAAGGAAGTCAGTTTGGTTTAACCATTAATGCTCCAGAAATTGATTTATTGAGTATTGGACATGAGGATATAGATTTCTCTCTTCAAAATTATTCGGTTACGATACAAGAACAAGGAAAGAAGATTCAGTTATATAAGGGTGAAGAGATCTACTTAGAAAGTTATCCTGAAGAAATATTCCCTTTAGTTGAGTGGCTTCAAAACGAGGATGGGTTTGTTCACCAAGTATGCTGGAACTTCTATTCTCCTCTTGAAGAGCGTTTTTTTGGGCTGGGGGAAAGGTATCATAAGCTAGAGTACCGTGGAGATGAAATCGATTGTTATGTTTACAATCAATATCGAGATCAAGGGAGTCGAACGTATATCCCGGTACCATTTTATATGAGTTCTAAAGGTTATGGATTGCACTTAAAAACCGATCATTACGCTGTGTTTGATTTTGCCCACCATTTTAGTGATCGTCTTCAAATTCGTTGTGACATAGAATCGCCAACATTGAATCAAAAGTTTGATCTGTTCATAGGAAGTCCAAAGCAAGTTGTGGCTTCTTTTACAGAAAAAACTGGTGACGCCGTATTGCCGCCTGTTTGGGCATTCGGGCCATGGATGTCGAGTAATAATTGGGATCGGGATTCAATTGTACGTGAGCAAGTTAAACAAACCAATGAGTTAGAGATTCCTTCGACAGTTCTTGTAATGGAGCAATGGAGTGACGAGGCCACTTACTATATTTTTAATGATGCAGAATACGAGGTTAAGCCAGGAAATGAAGTGCATCGCTATGAAGATTATCATTTTCCGGAATGGGGACGTTGGCCGGATCCAAAAGGCTTAATGGACTATTTGCATGAAAATGGATTGAAGGCCATACTATGGCAAATCCCGATTCAAAAGTATTTAAACCGTCAACATCATCCACAAAAAGATAATGATGAAGCATTTATGATTGAACAAGGATACACCGTGAAGGATGAAAGTGGGAATCCATACCGTATGCCGGAAGGGTGGTTTAAAGAAAGTTTATTAATGGACTTTACCAATCCTGATGGGACGAAATGGTGGTTTGATAAACGTCAGTATTTACTCGATATAGGCGTTGATGGTTTTAAAACTGATGGTGGAGAGTTTGTTTTTGGACGTAATACAAAATTTTATAATGGTTCAACTGGGCATGATATGCGAAATCAGTATCCTAATGATTATATTGAGGCTTATTATCGTTTTGCTACTGAACATCATCAGGGAGACGCTCTAACTTTTAGTCGTGCAGGGTATACAGGAGCACAAACTATGCCAGCACATTGGGCAGGAGATGAACGATCAACATTTGATGCTTTTCGGAATTCTTTACTAGCTGGCCTTTCTTCCGGTATGTCTGGCATCTCTATGTGGGGATGGGATTTAGCCGGGTTCAATGGAGACATTCCAACAGTTGAATTATTTATTCGTTCAGCTCAAATGGCGGCATTTTGTCCAATTATGCAATATCATGCTGAAAGTAAAGCAGAATTTAACCAGGATCGAACACCTTGGAATATTGCAGATCGTACTGGAGATGAAAGAGCTATATCTGGCTATCGATATTTTGCAAATCTGAGAATGAATCTATTACCATATATCTATGAACAAGCTCGAAAAGCAACAAGCACAGGAACCCCTATTATGAAGACTTTGTTTATGGAGTATTCCGATGATACAAAAGTGTATGATATTTTTGATCAGTACTTTTTCGGAGAAGATCTAATGGTTGCACCTATCATTGAAGAAGGAGCAGAAGAGCGTGAAGTTTATTTTCCGGATGGTGAATGGATACACCTGTTTACGAATGAAAGCATAAAGGGTCCTTGTTATAGAAAAGTAAAAGCTTCCCTGATGGACATTCCCGTTTATGTGAAAAAGGGTAGTATCCTCGTTAGCAATTTAAGTGAAGAGTTAAATTGGGGATCATGGGTTGGGAATGACATAACCACTTATGAAGTACCTACACTACATTTATATTCTGGTGAGGAGTTAAGTCAGTGTGTTTCAGATCATCTGGGGAATGAATGGAAAGTAAAAATAGATGAAAATAAAATAATTCATGTTGTAGGGATTAATGATACAAGGGTAATCATTCCTAAACATTTGGATCAGTATGAAAAGGTTATCTTGAATGGAAAGCATTGTGAAAAGCTAGAACGTGAAACGGATACTATTTATTATTCAAAAACATAATCATGTAAAAACAGCTGTCAGTAAAATGATAGCTGTTTTTAATAAGGAGGTTGTGAATTTGAGAGTGCTTATATACATAGGTCTATCATCCTTGCTTGTCATTCTGTTTATTTTCTCCCTAACAGATAACTTTCCATTAAGCACAAGTCATTCCCCAGGTGAAGGTATGGGCGGGACATTAAATAAAGAACAAGTTTTAAAAGAAAATCCTGATGCCGATCTTTTTGAGTTTAAAGGTAGTGTGTATAAAACAGGGGTTGATTGGATTGAGGAAAAGGACTTAACAAAAGGTGAGCAGATAGGCGTTATATCGGAAGGCATGGCAACCAAGTTACCAAAAGGGGCACAGATCTATGCTCCGAAAGAGCGAAGAGATATTTTAATTGTTTCCTATGATGGGAAGGAGAAAAGGTATCTGCTCATGCTTGGGGAGTAATTGAAAGAGGATCAACAGGTTTTGGAAAGAAATCGGGAAAGTAATTAAGAGAGAAATTGTCTATTATATAAGCAAATTTCGACAAATATTTCCCGAGAAATATAGGTGTACGATAAGTCAACATCGATGTTCATCGTGTTTCCTATATCGTACTACGGGCTCAGTCCAGTCCCTTCGTTGCTAAACGGGCGCTTGCGCTTTTGTTATTTATGAGAATAAGAATGTTTCCATAAAGGCCTCGGTTTATATACACGGTCGTACATAAAAGTCGTAAGGAATGGAATCATGATCAGTAAAATCAGTCCATAGAAAAGAACGTGAATGCTTGTGAGATCCACAACTACTCCTCCGAGGAAAGGCCCCATCATACGTCCGCCAGTCGCAACACTATTAATGACTCCTTGATAAAACCCTTTTCGTCCCTTTGGTGCCAGTTCATCAGCAAGAGTTGGCACAGCAGGCCACACGAACATTTCACCTAGCGTTAAAATCACCATAGCTGTTGCGAAAGCGGAAAAGCTGTCAGCAAAAAGCAAAGAAGAAAAGGAAATCAAAAAGATCGTATTGCCGATATAAATATGGGTTTTGGGTGATGGAATGTGCTTTGCAACGATTTTGACTATCGGTTGCCCTAGAATAATCAAGGCACCATTGATCGTCCACAATAAGCTATATTGATTCAATGGTATGCCCAGTTCTTGAGTGTAAGATGATATTGTCGATTGCCACTGAACATATCCCACCCAACAGATGAAAAAGCCGATTCCAAGAATAATGAGCGCATATAGTGATTTACGATCTTTTACTTCCTTGTGTTGAGCTAGTACATCCGTATATGCATTGGCATCATGTTTGGCGTCCATTGGCTTGAATGTGAAAAGTACGAGTAAAAAGAACGACAAGAACAGGAATGCGTTTGCTAGAAAGATATATTGAAATGAATAAGAAGCGATGATTCCTCCAAGCGAAGCGCCTACCGCTACACCAAAATTTTGTGCAACATAGAGCGCGTTAAAAGCGCGTCGACCGCCTTCAGGCCAAACCGTACTAGCAAGGGCAAACATTGCTGGTCGAGTTATACCGGCACCCAATCCAATAATAGCAAGGAGGATCGCATAAGGTACGATGGTGTTAAACGTTGTCAGGAAGCCAGCAGCTAGGAGGGCGATCCCTGTACCGCTCATGATGGTTCGATAGCCGCCAAGTTTGTCAAAAAGGGTTCCCCCAATGAGGTTACCGACAATCGCCATACCTTGGTTTAGCATTAAAATTAAACCGGCTAAAGCAAGAGAATGACCTAAATGGTTATGCATATATATCGTGTTTAAAGGCCAGACAAAAGAAGCCCCCGTAACATTAATGGTAGTCGCTATAATTAATAACCAAATTTGTTTAGGCATGAGGTTCACTCTTTTCCGTTAAAATCATTCCAGAAAATTTTATTATGGAATGGCAAAAAGAGCAATAACTTTTTCGTGTCCCGAATGAAATTTTTCATTGACTCTTTCATGTGTCCTATATAAAATATGAAACAATACTTTTTCTACAAAACGAAATAACGGTTAAGAAACCACTCGTATAACGTTGGAAATATGGTCCAAAAGTATCTACCAAACTACCGTAAATAGTTTGACTACGAGGGGATGGATTGGATAAGTCTGTTTTCATAGAGGTGACCTATGTCATTTTAGAAAACGATTCAATCAACTCCTCGTTGTCAAACTCTAGGTACTTTGCCTAGAGTTTTTTTAATGCAAATAAAGGGGGTTAACACCATGACGAGTCAAAAAGAACAACTATGCAAACGAATTAAAGTGGCCAACAAGCAACAACCAGCAGATATTGTTATCAAAAATGGTCGGATTGTTGATGTATTTAACCAAGAGGTTGTAGAAGAAGATGTGGCTATAGTAGATGGCATATTCGTAGGCCTTGGTGAGTTTGATGGAGCAAGAGTGATAGATGCTCAGGGGAAATATGTCTGTCCTGGTTTTATCGATGGGCATGTCCATATCGAATCTTCAATGGTGACGCCTAGTGAATTTTCCAAAGTGGTGCTTCCTCATGGCGTGACATCTGTTATCACAGACCCTCATGAGATTGCCAATGTATCTGGGGAGGAAGGCATCCAGTTTATGATTGATGATGCCCACGCGAGTTTACTAGATGTTTACTTTATGATCCCGTCCAGTGTTCCAGCTACACCTATGGAGAATAATGGTGCCCATTTAGGGGCGAAAAAGTTAGCTCCTTTTTATGAACAAGCAGATGTGATTGGTTTGGCTGAGGTCATGGATTATCCTGCAGTAGCCAATTCTTCAGAGGATATGATCGAAAAGCTGCATAACGCTTCTACCCATAACCTGAATATTGATGGGCATGCAGCAGGTTTTGGACCAGATGAACTTAACGTTTATAAAACAGCTGGGATTCGTACAGATCATGAATGCAATACAGGGGAAGAGGCACTAGATCGTATAAGGAGAGGGATGCATGTCCTAATTCGAGAAGGGTCAGCTTCAAAAGATTTGAACTCTATTATTTCGGTTGTGAATCCTCGTAACGCTCATCGCTTTCTGTTTTGTACGGATGATAAAGGGCTGGACGAGCTGATTGATGAAGGGAGCATTGACCACAATGTTCGATTAAGTATCCGTCATGGGGTTGAACCAATTCAGGCCATTCAAATGGCTACGCTGAATGCAGCGCAGTGTTACGGTTTCGATCACAAAGGCGCCATCACTCCCGGTTATGACGCAGATTTTTTACTTCTTGATGATCTGGAATCGATTCAAATAAGTGAAGTGTATAAAAGAGGTACATGTGTAGCGGTTGGAGGAGAATATATCGGGGAAGATGCTCCATCAATTGAACCTGGAACTTCCATTACGAATTCTGTGAACTTGCCTAATGTGGACCTTGAAGACTTACAGATACCAATCACGTCTTCGAAAAGCGCACATGTAATGGAGGTTATTCCGAATTGCCTTCTTACGAACAAACTTGTCATGGATGTAGATGAGGAAAATGGCTATTTCCTTCCATCACTCAAACGAGATCAAGCTAAATTAGCCGTAATCGAAAGACATCAGAGAACAGGAAATATAGGTCTAGGAATTGTGAAAGGGTTACATCTTGAGAAAGGGGCGATTGCATCAACGGTCGCTCATGATTCTCACAATCTAGTCGTAGCAGGAACGAATGATCAGGATATGCAATTGGCCATTAACCATTTAAAAGAAGTGAATGGTGGATTCGTTATCGTAAAAGATAGAGAAATTCTTGCATCTATCCCTTTTGACATAGCTGGATTAATGTCTAAAAAAGATCACAACACAGTCAATCAACAGTTGCATCACCTTCATAACTCCTTACAGGATGTGATGAAAAAAGATGCATCGTTTAATCCTTTTTTAACCTTGTCATTTTTAACCCTACCGGTTATACCAGAGTTGAAATTAACGGATGAGGGTCTTTTCGATGTGACAAAACACAAACATATACCAATAGAAGCTGAGTCAACGTTCGTTTTTAATTGATTATAAAATAGGTATTGTCAAAATAAATGATAAATAATAGAATTAAAAACGAACAATACAAAATAAAATAATATAATTATTCGTTAATTAGAAAAGGAGTGCTATCATGAACATTCAAACATTAACTAAAAACATTCTTGGATTATTCACAATCCTGCTGATTATCTCAGGTTGTAGTCAGGAACAATCCAATACGTCTGCAGCAGAACAAAAGGAAGAAAAAACAGTCGGTATTATTGGTCCTATGGAAGTTGAAATTGATATTTTACGCTCTCACATGGATGTCGAAGAAACAGTAGAAAAAGGAAAGCTTACATACTACGAAGGTGAATTGAAGGGCCAAAATATTGTCCTTGTTCAATCTGGGATTGGGAAGGTCAATGCAACGGTTGCGGCACAGACACTCGTTAGTGAGTTTGGAGTAGATGCTTTAATTAACTCCGGTGTAGCAGGAGGCATTCATCCTGACCTTGGACTTGGAGATATTGTGATTTCAACTGAAACCGTGCACCATGATATGGATGAAACAGCAAAAGGATATAAACCAGGACAAATTCCAGGAATGGAACCAAGGTTCTTCAAAGCTGATCAGAAGCTTATAGATCTTGCAATGAAAGGTACAAAAGATTTACCTGATTATGTAGATGTCTATAACGCTCGTATTGCAACGGGGGACCAATTCATTGCGAGCGAAAAGAAAACCGAGTGGATCTATGACACATTTAATGCTTATGTTGTTGAAATGGAAGGTGCGGCCGTTGGGCAAGTGGCTTACCTGAATGAAATTCCGTATGTCGTTATTCGTTCCGCCTCTGATGATGCCGGAGAGGAAGCAGCATCCATTCAAGAAAACTTTGTTGAAAAAGCTGCAGAGAATTCTAGTCATGTGATTGAGGAAATTCTTAAAGGTATGAGTGAGAAAAAGAAATAAACATTAACTAGCGATAAACCAGCTCTTTAAAATGGAGCTGGTTTTTTTGTGGATTTTATTTACATTTTTGAAACGGTTTTAAAAGCCACTCGTACACATAGTTAATACCTTTTCTTATATGTACTTTGATATAAGAACAAATAAATAAAGGAGGTATAGGTATGATCTGGTTATACATGTTAAGTCCGCTAATCGTAATGTTTGGGATAGCCATTTTGGTAGATATAAAAAGGAAAAAGAATGATAACGCTGGAGAGAATGTAGATTGTAATAAGTATCGTGACAAAGCGTATGCAGAGCTTGAACGATACGAAGATATTAACAGTGGTGGGGGCCCTTAAAAAAGATATACAAAAAGGAGCTATCCACGAATAGCTCCTTTTTTATATCCTTTACTTAAACACCTCCATCATCGTCGAAACTTCACCTGTTTTCTTATCGATCATGTACCAATTCGTAGTAGCTGTGTGGGAGTGATTTTCCTCTTTAACCAACTCATATACATGAATAACGTAATCGTGTTCAGTCATATGATCATATTCAACTCGTAAATGAGCGTTTTCTTTTATGTTTAAACGTTGTTTTATGAAATCTTCAGCATCCTCTTTAGAGTCGTTATCTACACTAGCGGATTTTACTTTATGCTCAATGCTTTTCTTTTTATAAAGGTTTTCCTCAGTCAACTCATTGAAACTTTCACTAGTCCCAAAACCTCCAAGTACCAATAGCCCTCCAACATAAATCGATAATAGTTTTGTCTTCAAAACGATCTCCTTTCTAAAAAATAAAATTCTTCCTATTAGACATTCAATTTGACCTGATTATTCATCATTCATCCACCAGTTTTAAAAATGACATCGTTAATAACACCATAATAATGCAGCCTGGTAGAGCGACTAAAACGGTCACTGTTTGCAGCGTGTTTAATCCACCAATAAATAATAAAGCAGTCGGTGGTATTGCTAATGCAAACGCCCAAAATAATCGGTTCCATCGCACGGGGTCCTCGTCCACTCGTTTTTGTGTTACAGCTGCGAGCATATAAGACGACGTATCAAACGTTGTCGCCATAAAAATGATGGCGAGAATGGTAAAGAGAGCAACCATAACGGATCCAAGTGGAAGTGTGTGGATGATCGCGATAATCGCCTCATAAGCCAATCCTTCTTGAATCATAGTAGGGATAGAGAGCTCTTGATTCATCTGTAGAAACAAACCGTAATTTCCTAATACAAAAAAGAAAATCCAACATCCTAGTGACCCAAAGATGAGCGTTCCGAAAATCATCTGTTTTATCGTGCGACCTTCGGAAACTTTCGCAATGAAGAGACCGATGAAGGGCGCATACACAATCCACCAAGCCCAGAAAAAGATGGTCCATTTTTCAGGGAATCCGGATTTTGCGATCGGGTCGATCCAGGTGTTTAGCCTAAAGAAATTATTCATAATGAGCCCAACACTATTTGTGGATACTTCAAGAATAAAAATGGTTGGTCCGAAAATAATGACAATGAACAAAAGTAAAACAACGAGGTACACATTCAAATCACTCAAACGTTTAATGCCTTTATCTAATCCGGAATAGACGCTTATAGCAAATACGCTTGTACAAATGAAAAGTAAAGCGAGATCTAGAATGAAATTATGCTCAATACCTGTTACTTTCTCAACACCAGCCGCCATCATCGGAATTGAAATCCCGAGAGATGTACCTGCTGCCCCTAATAACCCCATCACAAAACATAAATCGATAATCTTTCCAGCGATCCCGTCTGTATATTGTTTTAATACAGGACGACATGCCTCGCTAATTTTTAATACAGATGTGCCTTTTACATGATACAAATACGCAATCGGGAGGGCGGGCAAGCAATAAATCGCCCAAGCCGTAGGACCTGAATGGAAGAGACCGTAGGCAGCACTCCATTCCACAGCTGGTGTGGTTTCCGGCATGAGACCAAGTGGTGGATTCATATAATAATAGGCCCACTCAATTGTCCCCCAGTAAATTACGCCAGACCCGACACCCGCACAAAAGATCATCGCAATCCAGCTGAAATTAGAAAATCGAGGTAAAATCCCGCGTGTTTTGGAGAGCTGAATACGTCCATATTTACTAAAGGCTACCCATAATAAAAAAGCTAGAGAGCACATTCCAATCCATATGTACACAATCCCAACAATTTCATTCAGCTGCTGACGAATGACTGCAAAATAATCGTGGATCTGGGTGGGATAGAGAAAGATCAGCCCACTCATTAGCAAAAGAAGACCCACAGCTAATAAAAAGAAGGGCCAATCCATTACCGATTTCTTCATTTATGTACCCCCTAAGAAAACATACTTCCGTATTAGATGAATGTATGAGGTTGATAGGATGAATATGACAAGCTGTCCCTCGTGGTTTTACCTCTTGGGAAAGATTAAATTTTTAGTAGATACGATTAGATCCAATCGTTCTAATGTCTCGCAATACTGAGGTTTGATCTCTTCGTTAGAAGAAACACTTTTCATACTTAAAAGATCTACAACTGCCTCATCGTGATACCAATCTCTTTTTTGGGGATAGGGATGAGAAACATTCTCCCATACATGAGATAATTGAGGACTATAGAAGCGAGGACTGTTATAGGAAATCGAGCAATTTTTGAAACGCGGAGGATAAGATACGCCAGGTAATGCTTCTTTTGTATCCCGAAAAACATTGGACCAATAATCCTGACGGGAACCAGTATGTACCTTGTTTTTAGCCCAATTTGATAAGAAAGGGAGTTTGTCAGAAAACAAAAGGGTGTACAAGCTTTTGCCGAATTCGATACGTTTATGTAATGAGGCGAAGTGATGAACGGTAGCTCCAACTAATTTAATTTCACTATTTTCTTCAAAAGGAAAAAGTATTTGATTCATGCTTAATATATCCTGAAGTTGGAACTCGAGTGTATTTAGCACAGATTGCTGGTACGTTGGGTTTTGAATCACGCGGTCCTCAATGTAATGTTGTTCGTTTATAATCAAACCTATTGAGAGGAGTTCCTGATTGGATTTATTCCAAAATTGCTCCCACATCGTTTTCATAAAAACCGATACGCCGAAATAAGGTAGGAGATAAAAGAGCGGTTTTTGCTTTCTTTTACTCTCTTCATATAGGAGGAGTTGAGGGAAGGCATCATGAAAAATAAGCCAATTGCCTCGTTCGAGCATGTGAAAGAAATCGTTTTGTTCTTTTGGTGATAGGAGTTTCGGCAAAAATTCTCCCTTAAGATCCGTCATGTTCCACCCTGCATTACGGGAAACCATATGGGCAAGAAGAGACCATTGGATTTCAGGGTGTTTTTGATAGTATTCAATGTAGGCTTTTGTTCGAGTGATGTTGTTTTTGTTAAGGGTTTGAGTTTTTTCTGTAATTGTTTTGAGGAGAAGGTTGTCTTTTGTAGATAAGGTATGAGAGGTGGGTTCATGTGACGTTTTTTGAAATGGATTTGAACTCTTTTTTATCAAATTAAACAATCGAATTGTGATCATCTCCTCCTAGCTTTATCTATTTTATTGTATGGTTTGT
>SDGW01000299.1_pt1 | contig 21069 bp, 21 predicted proteins | sample 2873831 | NCBI WGS metagenome assembly SDGW01 (sample SAMN08132700, study PRJNA421101) | hypersaline lake metagenome | isolation source: celular fraction 0.22 microns magnesium sulfate-rich crust from ephemeral... | place: Spain: Penahueca Lagoon, Toledo | collected 2011-07
GTCGAGGGCGACCGCGGCCAGCTCCGACAGGTGTTCCAGAACCTGCTGGACAACGCCATCGAGTACAGCGGCGACGAACCGCCCCGGATCGAGATCGGCGCCGAACGCGACGGGGGCGACTGGGCGATCTCGGTCAGCGACGAGGGGATCGGCATCGATCCCGACGACGCTGACCGCGTCTTCGAGGTGTTCCAGCGCCTCCACACCCACGACGAGTACGACGGTACGGGGATCGGGCTGGCGCTGTGCGAGCGGATCGTCGAGCGCCACGGCGGCGACATCGACGTCGACTCCGAGCCCGGCGAGGGGTCGACGTTCTCAGTCACGCTGCCCGCCGCCGAGGAGTGACGGGACCTCCGTCGAGCGGGCGCCGGTCGCCGTCAGCCGACCGCTCGTATCACGTCCGGTAGCCGATCTTTCGTTTCGCAGCCTCTGTCGGGCATTCACTGCCCTAGGCCGGACAGAATTGCGATATTAGCAGATGTATATAGATGTTAATGTCTAATTTGCATTATGGCCTGGTCAAACTGCGGAAAGATCAAATAGAGCGGACATCTGAGGACGGTCATGGAGATAGACGACGTGGACCGCGCCATCCTCTACATGTTGCAGTGTGACGCACGCAACATCACGACGGAGGAGATGGGCGAGCGTGCCGGCGTCGCGGCCAGCACCATCCGGAACCGCATCAACAACATGGAGGCGCGGGGGATCCTGCGGGGCTATCATCCCGACATCGACTACGACGAGGCGGGCCTGCAACTGCACGTCTTCTTCATCTGCAGCGCGCCCAATCCCGAGCGCGAGCGGATGGCCAGGGAGGCGCGGGGCGTGTCGGGCGTCGTCGCCATCTACGAGGTGCTCAACGGGAGCGACAACATCCAGATCGAGGCCGTCGGGACGGACACGAACGACATGGCCCGGATCAACGACGAGCTCAGCGACATCGGGCTGGACGTCGTCAACTCCAAGGTCATCAAGAGCCACCACGTCCAGCCGTTCGATCACTTCGGACAGCACCTCGTCGAGGGGGACGAGGACGTGGAGAAGGACGGTGACGGCGAATGACCGGGAACGGTGACGCCGACGGCGGGCACTCCGACTGCGACCCGGACGGGGAGACGTACCGGCGGCGCGTCGACTTTCGCGACACGGACCCCCACGAGGCCGTCGTCGACGTCGCCTCGGCCGTCAGCGGCGTCGAACCGACCGACCTCGACCCGCTGTATCACGCCCTCGACCCGGAGGCGCTCGACGACCTCGTCTCGTCCGGCGGCACCGCGGCGGGCGATCTCGTCGTCGAGTTCACCTTCCACGATCACCGCGTCCGTGTCCACGAGAGCGGGCTGATCGAAGTGCAGTTGCTAGCGGACTCGGACGACCGGGCGTGAGGGGCGGGCTGTCGCAGACGCCCCTTTGCCGTCCGATCGCCGGGCCGACTAGTCCCCGGGCGCCGGCGCCATCTCGCCGCGCCGCTGGGCCCTGATCGTCGTGGCGGCGAAGACGCTCGTCGCGAAGGCGATGAAGCCGGCGGCGGCGAGGAAGGCGGCCTCGGGGGAGACGAAGTCCTTTATCAGACCGATCAGGACCGGGCCCACCACCTGTCCGACCTTCCAGGAGATGGAGCGCAGCGACATGCTGGAGGCGACGGCGTCGTACGCCTCGCCCTCGCCGACGAACAGCGCCATGCTCGCCGGAAGACGGACGCTGTCGGCCAGCCCGAGGACGGAGAACGCGCCGAACAGGGCGAAGAAGGCGCCGCCCAGCGCCTGCGTGCGCCCGAAGGCGTGGAACTCGATCGGCGTCACGGTCCCCTCGAAGTAGGCCGCCAGCGGGATCAGCGCCGTCCCGACGCCGTAGAGGCCGGCGCCGACGATCACGAACCAGTGGCGCCGGCCCACCCGGTCGGTCAGGTCGCCGACGTAGCCCTGCGTCAGCGCCTTCGTCAGCTTCCCGCCGGCCATGATCCACCCGATGGCGAAGGCGTTGATCCCGAACGTCGTCCGGGCGTAGATGGGCAGGAAGATGATCACCGCCATCTTGCCGACGCTGAAGGTCAGCCGGAACGTCACCAGCGCGCGCAGCATCGGCCGGCGCAGCAGCGCCAGGAACGTCTCGACGCCCCCGGCGTCCTCGGGGTCCTTCTGGCCGCCGGGGTCGTCCCGGAGGAAGGCCCACACGAGGACGAAGGCGAATAGCGTCACCCCGCTCAGGACGACGTAGGTGGTCGTGAACCCGTGGGCGTACAGTAGGTACCCGCCGACGATGTCGCCGGCCAGCGAGGAGATCGAGCCGAACTGGTTGTACGACCCCAGCCACTGGCCGCTCCGGTCGTCCGGGCTGATCTCGCCGACGACGGTCGATCCGGTGACCCACAGGAGCGACGCGCCCAGCCCCTGGAGCATCCGCACGACGACGACGTGAGCGGCGCTGTCGACGAGCAGGAAGCCGGCGAACACGCAGACGTTGACGAGGAAGCCCGCCAGGAGGTACCGCTTCGAGTTGCCCACGTCGATCCGGCGGCCCAGCGGCAGGACCACGACGAGCTGGACGACGGCGAAGGCCGTCCCGAACAGCCCCTCGACGAAGCCGGTCGTGCCGAACAGGTCGGCGTACAGCGCCAGCGCGATGATGATGGTCGAATACGCCTGGCTACGGGCGAAGGCAGTGCCGGCGAGGGCCGCGAACTCCCGGTCGCGCAGGAGGCCGATGGAGCCGCCGACGCGGGCCACTCAGGACATCACCACGCCGACTAGTGAGGAGTCCAATACCGCAAAAACCGCTCGGTCCCGGCATCCTTCGTTGGGGGAACGGGGCGGCTAATTTTACCGACGGTAGCAGCTACGGCTCCCGAACTATCCGCCGGTACCCAAACCGACTGGTACCCCTCTCACGTGTACCCGACGATGTCCGGGACGAGAGCGTCGCTGGCCGCCGTCAGGGAGGCGCCGCGCTCGACGACGGTGGTTGTCGGCGCGATTAGCGCCTCGCAGTTCCTCAACCACGCCTACCTCACCCTGTTTCCGCCGATCCTCGCCGTCCTCGAGGGAGACTTCGGCGTCGGACTGGGCCTGCTCGGCGTGGCGCTGGGCGTCCAGGGGGCGACGAACACGCTCTTCCAGTTGCCCTTCGGCCACCTCGCGGACCGCTACGACCGGACGCTCGCGCTGGGGCTGTCCTCGGTCCTCGGCGCCGTGGGCGTCCTCGCGACCGCCGTCGCCCCGGACTACGCCTGGTTCCTCGTCGGCCAGGCCGTCGTGGGGATCGGCGTCGCCGGCCACCACCCCGCCCACTACCCGCTCATCTCCGACGCGACGCCGGAGGATCTGCTCGGGCGCGCGTTCAGCGTCTACGGCTTCGGCGGGTCGCTGGGGTTCGCGGCCCCGCCCGTCCTCCTCGGCAGCCTCGTCGCGACCGGCCGCTCCTGGCGCCTCGGCGTCGGCGCCATCGGCGTCGTCGGCCTCCTGTACGCGGCGGGGATCACCCTGCTGTTCGCCCGGGGCGTGAACGACGAGGTGACCGCACCGAACGTCGACCCCGCCGGCGACGGCGGTACGACGGCGCCGTGGACCGACCGCGCCCGAGCCTACGTCGGGGACCTCCAGGCGTCGCCCGGAATCCTCGCGCTGGCGCTGCTCGCGCTCGTCGGCTCGACGGCCAACTGGGGGTTCACCTCCTACGTCGTAGTCTTCCTCACCGACGGCTACGGTCTCTCGCTGTCGCTGGCGAACTACGCGCTGACGGGCGCGTTCGTCGCTGGGGCCGTCGCCGTCTTCCTCGGCGGCCACCTCACCGACCGGCGGGCGCCCGGCCCCGTCATCCTCTGGAGCTTCGGGCTCCTCACCGCCCTGTTCGCTCTGCTCGCGACGGGCCTGCTCCCGCCGCTGGCCGCGGCCGGCCTCGTCCTCGCCATCGGCGCCACGCGCGCCGTCGCCGGCCCCGCCCGGTCGAAGCTCACCGACGCCCTCTCGGAGAGCGGGACGACGGGGACGAACTTCGCCGTCATCAGTGTCGGGACGATGCTCGGTAACGCCGTCGCGCCCCCGGTCTTCGGCGCCGTCATCGAGCACTTCGGCCCCGCCGTCGCCTTCGCCGGCATCGCCGGGGTCTCCGTGCTGGCCGTCGCGGTCACGGTCTGGCTCGTCCGCCGGTTCGACGCGGGCTGAGACCGACCGACGGAGCCTCGCGTACGAACGCATTAGTATTACCGAGGCGACACCGTACGTATGGACTACGCAGACTACGTGGACGAGGTCAGTCCGACGGTGATGATTGTCTTCGGGCTCATCCTGTTCCTGATCCCCGAACCGGCCAGCTCCGCGCTCGGCGCCGGCCTGATGGTGCTCGGCGGCGCGTGGCTGTTCTACGAGTGGAACCGGTAGCGCCCGGGCGAGGGGGCCGTCGGTCGCGCGTCTGACGTAGGCCTTTGTGAGCGCAGTCCGAGGAGGCGGACATGAGCAGCGACGCGCGGCCGGGCTCACAGACCGACGAGGCGGGCGTCCGACGGGACGCGCCGGCGGACGGCGACGGGCCGCCGGCGCGGTTGTGTTCGTTCTGCGGGACCGGGACGGCGGCCCCGCTCGCGCTCCAGTGGTACGACCGGCCGGACGCCGACCGGCCGGCCGGCGTCCCCGACCACGGCGGCCTGGACCTCTGTCGGGACTGCGCCGACGAGGTGATCGAACTGCTGTCGACCTGGACCACGCTCGGTACGCCGCCCGTCGACGGCGACGCGCCCATCGCCGACGGATACAGCCGGATCGCCGACGCCTGTAGCTTCTGCGAGGACCCGCTCGACGGGGACGGCGTGGCCGGCGTCGAGTGGTACGGGACGGACGGCGACGCCGGAGCGAGCCTCGAGTACGCCAACTACGCGCTGTGCGATGGATGCCGGACGATCACCGGCCAGTTCCTGCAGTCCGTCCGCGAGGACTGCCGGTGAGAGGGCGACTCAGGCTCTCTCACCGCTCGACGCTGACGTCGAGGTGCTCCTCGTACGCGGCCGCGACCGGTTCCGGAACCCGGTAGCTGCGCCACTCTGCCAGCGCCGTCGCCGCGAGGAAGAAGGCGAGGAACCCCGCCGCGACGGTCTTCGAGTCGCCCGGGTCGAGCGCGTCCAGCGTCCGGTGGAACCAGAACAGGTCCGTCAGCGGCGAGGACTGGTGGATCTCGCGCAACCGGTCGGCGGCGACCGGACTCACCCAGTGGAAGTCGGGCACCATCGCCCACCCGCCGCCGGCCAGGATCACCGTCCGGGGGAACGGGACGTTCGGGAGCAGGAAGGCGACCGCCAGTGTCGTCACTCCCGCCCCGAGCGCGAAGTGGGCTATGGCGATGGACACGTCTCGGTCCTCTCGACACCCCGACTTAATTGCATCGCCGAAGGGCGGAATCGTCTGCCGCCGGACTGGGCGGGAGTGCGACGGCGGTCCGATTGTGAAATACTATAGTGTATAATCGGATTCTTATATATGGGCAGAGGGGAGTCCCTGGCCCTAGACAGCTGGGCCCGGCCGTAGCCTTGACCCGCACGAGTACCCCCGCCCGTTCTGCTCGGTACGCTCGGTGGGCGGCCAGACGGCGGGGTGCCGTAGAGAGGGAGCCGAGCGCCGCCCAAGCGGGACAGGCGATCGCCTCGCCGGTCCGCGTCACGGCTGTTCGCGCCCGATCTATCGCTGCTGCGACGACGTCGCTGTCGCGCCGTGAGAGCGGTCGAACACTCCCTCAGCCGGTCGATGCGTACGCAATCCGGGCCGCTGTGCGGGCGGACACCAATGGCCGGTCGACGGGTCCCGTACCACGCCGATCGACGAGGTCTCATACCACGCCCCCCGTCAGCGCACGCTCCCTCGAAGTATACATAAGTACAAGTATGGTTTCCCGGTAGTATATGGAGTTCGATACTACCGGTGGACTGGCCCTCGACGAGGGCGCTCTGCAGCTTCGGTACCGACTGCCGGCCGTCCGCGGCTGCGGTAGCAGGCAGTCGCGCCCGGAGTGACGCCGACGAGGGCGACGCCGTCCGCGCCCGCGGCCCGGGGCCAACCATTATTGCTCGCGTCCGGGAACAGACGGACATGGAGCGAGTACGCTCGTCCAGAGGGTGGACCGATGACCGGTGAAGCGCGCGACCCGAGCGGCGACACGGGGCCGCTGGACGGCATCACGGTCCTCGACGCCTCGCGGGTGCTGGCGGGGCCGTTCTGCGGGATGCAGCTGGCGGACCTGGGCGCGGACGTCGTCAAGGTCGAGCGGCCCGACGGCGGCGACCAGACGCGCGGGTGGCAGCCGCCGGCCTACGGCGACTCCGACGTCGCCGCCTACTACCTCAGCATCAACCGCAACAAGCGGTCGGTGACGCTGAACCTGGCCAGCGAGGCGGGCCGGGAGCTGTTCCGCGACCTCGCGGAGCGGGCGGACGTCCTGCTGCACAACTTCCGCGTCGGGCGGATGGAGCGGTGGGACCTCGGCTACGAGGCGCTCAGCGAGGTCAACCCCGGGCTGGTCTACTGCGCGATCAGCGGCTACGGCGAGTGGGGCCCCGACCGGGACCGGCCGGCGTACGACATCGTCCTCCAGGGCGAGGGCGGGCTGATGAGCATCACGGGGCCGCCGGACGGCCCGCCGGTCCGCGTGGGCGTGGCCATCACCGACATCGTCACCGGGTTCTACGCGACGCAGTCGATCCTGTCGGCGCTGCTCGACCGGGAGCTGGGCGACGGCGGCGGCCAGAAGATCGACGTGAGCCTGCTGGACGCCGCGGCCGCGTTCAACACCTACGCCGCGATGTACTACTTCGCCACCGGCGAGCCCCCGGTGCGCCGCGGCGGGAAGATGCGGACTATCGTCCCCTACCAGGTGTTCGAGACGGCCGACGACTACGCGGTCGTCGCGGTGCCCTCGAACAACCTCTGGTCGAAGTTCTGTACCGCGCTCGACCGCGAGGACCTCGCGGACGACGAGCGCTTCGCGACCAACGCCGACCGCGTCGAGCACCGCGACGTCCTCGAGCCCGTCCTCGAGGAGGAGGTCGCCCAGTACGCCACGGACGAACTCGTTGCCCTCATGCGCGACCACGGCGTCCCGGCGACGCCGATCAACGACATGGCCGACGTGTACGACCACCCGCAGGTGCGGGCCCGGGGGATGCGCGCTTCTGTCGAGCACCCGACGGCCGGCACCGTGGAGATGCCCGGCGTCCCGATGCACTTCTCGCGGACGCCCGCGACCGTCCGGCGTCACCCGCCGGAACTGGGAGAGCACACTGACGAGGTGCTGCGGGAACTGGGCTTCGACGAGACCGAGATCGAGCGGTTCCGCGACGACGACGTGGTGTAGGCCGGGCCGCTCGCGGAACGCGTGGTCATCGTTACCATTGCGAAAGGAGTCGTTATCGAGCGGAAAGGCCTGGATAACAGAAGCACTAGCGTTATAGAGGGGGTCAGTCGGGACACCGCCGGCGCTGCCCGGGGCGCTCTCCGGTCGCGCGTCCGCGGGCGGGGAGCGAGGCGGCCGACGGGGAGACGCTTAACTCCCGTCGCCGCCATCGACACGACGTGGCCTCGCTTTCGTCAGTCGTGGGCGACGAGGCGGGCGTGCTCCGGGAGCGGTCGTTCCAGTTGCTACTGCTCGCGAACGTGTTGCCGCCGCTCGGGACGGCGCTGCTCTCGCCCGTGCTGGACTCGGTGATCGAACCGCTCGGCACCACGCCCACCAACGTCGGGCTACTCATGTCGGCCTTCACTGCCCCGGCGGTCGTCATGATCCCCGTGACCGGCGTCGTCGCTGACCGGTACGGCCGGCGCCCGGTGATCCTGTTCGGACTGGTGCTGTTCGGCGCGGCCGGCACCGCCGTGGCGTTCACGACGGAGTTCCGGGTCGCTCTCGCCCTCCGGCTGGCACAGGGCGTCGGGTTCGCGGCGCTGACGCCGATCATCATCACGAGCCTCGGCGACCTCTACGCCGGGACGAAGGAGGCCACGGCCCAGGGGCTACGGTTCACCGGCTCGGGCGTCTCCCAGACCGTCTTCCCGCTGGTGGCCGGCGTGCTGGTCGGCCTCTCCTGGCGCTACCCGTTCCTGCTGTACGCCGTCGCCTTTCCCGTCGCGGCCGTCGTCTACCGGTGGTTCGAGGAGCCCGCCGCGCCGGCGGCGGTCGACGACGGCGACCGCGGCCTCCGCGAGCAGGTAGGCGACCTGCGGACGGTCGCCGGCCAGCGGCGGGCGTGGGCGATGATCGTCGCGCGCGGCACGCCGAACTTCGTCTGGATCGGGTTCCTGACGTACAACTCGATCGTGGTCGTCCAGCTCATGGACGGGACGGCGGCGCAGGCCGGCCTGCTGGCCGCCGCGGCCAGCCTCAGCTACGCGCTCGCGGCGACGCAGGCGGGCCGGATCACGGCGCGCTTCGAGTCGCGGCTGTGGCCGCTCGTAGCGGCCAACGTCGCCATGACCGGCGGGATGGCGCTCGTGTTCCTCGCCGGGTCGCTGGCGGTGGCAGTGCCGGCGATCGTCGCCATGGGCGCCGGGTTCGGCGTCCTCCTGTCGCTGTACCGGAGCGTCATCACCGGGATGGCGCCGACGGCGGTCCGCGGGAGCCTGGTCAGCCTCGGCGAGGGGACCGGGCGGCTGACGTCGACGATCACCCCCATCGCGATGGGCGGGGCGATCGCCGTCGCCGCGGGACCGATCGGGTTCGAGCGGTCCGTCCGCCTCGTCGGCGTCGGGACGGCGCTGTTCGCCGGCGCCGTCGGCGTCGCCTGCCTGTTTCTGGTCCACGCGGCGCCGCCGATCCGGTTCGAGGACTGACGTCGTTCCGTCTCTCGGCCTCGCACAAATCCCCGAGCTCCGCCCGGTAACGCCCGATTACTCCGGACTGAGAGCGAGGCGAAAGAACCGGCGAGCGAGCCGAACGGGCCGGATGGGGCGAAGCGGAGCCGACGGTTTCAGAAGCAGCTAATGCCCTCGAGAGCATGCTCCGCCGCGACGTCCTCGTCGAGTTCGATACCCAGCCCCGGTTCGTCGGGCACCTCGATATAGCCGTCATCGATCAGCGGCGCGTCCCGCTCGAGCAGGTCGTCCCACCAGTCGACCTCCATGGCGTGGTACTCCAGCACGTCGAAGTTCGGGATCACCGCTCCGAGGTGGACGCAGGCCATCGTCCCGACGGGACTGCAGACGTTGTGCGGCGACACCGGCACGTAGTTCTCCTCCGCGCGGTCGGCCACCCGCATCGTCTCAGCGAGCCCGCCGACCGTCGTCGGGTCCGGGGTAACGATGTCCACGCCGTGCTCGTAGATCAGCTCGGAGAGCTCGTGGACGCGGAAGCGGTTCTCGCCCGTCGCGACGGGCGTCCGGGTGTCCCGCGTCACCTCGATCTGGGCGTCCATGTTCTCCGGCGGGATCAGGTCCTCGAGCCACATGAGGTCGTACGGCTCGAGTTCGCGGGCCAGTCGCTTGGCGCTCTCGACGGAGTAGTCCCAGTGGCAGTCGAAGGCGAGGTCGGGGCCGTGGCCGATCTCCTCGCGGACGGCTTCGACGATCTGCCGCTTGTTCTCGATCACGTCGTTGGTCAGGCGGCCGTTCGTCCGGTCGGGGTCGTTGTCCTCGGGGAGGTCGAGGTCGAACTTCAGCGCGGTGAAGCCCATGTCCAGCACCTCCGACGCCGCCGCGGCGTAGGCCTCCGGCGAGTAGGCGTCCTCGTCGGCGTAGGCGGTGGCGCCGTCCTCGACCTGATAGGCCTCGCCGGCGTGGGTGTCGCAGTAGATCCGGACCGCGTCGCGGTACTTCGAGCCCAGCAGCTCGTATACGGGGAGGTCGAGGAGCTTGCCGGCGGCGTCCCAGCAGGCGACCTCGATGCCCGAGGCGGCCGTGACGACCTTCCCCGTCGTCCCGCCGTGGCCGGACATCTCCTGGAAGATCCGCCTGACGATCCGCTCGGGGTCCAGCGGGTTCTCGCCGAGCAGGAACCGCTCGGTGTACTCCATGATCCGGGGGACGCCGCCGCCCCGGTAGGACTCGCCGATCCCGGTGACGCCAGCGTCGGTGTGGACCTTCACGAGGTTCCACTCGAAGTTGCCCTCGACGACGCAGGGCTCGATGCCGGTGATCTCGACCTCGCGGTCGGCGGTGCGCGTCGCGTGGTTGCCGTAGTCTCTCATACGCGGAACTCCTGGAGCGCGTCCTCGTCCAGTTCGACGCCGTGTCCGGGCCGGTCCGGCAGGTCGATGGTTCCCTCGCCGTCGGGCGTGACCGGCGACGCGACGACGTCGTCGAACACCTTCACGTCCATGTCGCGGTAGAAGTACTCGACCCAGAGCCCGTTCTCGATGGCGCCCAAAAGCGAGGCGTGGAGGTTCCAGTTGTAGTGGGGGGCGATCGGGACGTCGTAGGCCGAGGCGTAGTCGGCGATCCGGAGCCACTCAGTGATCCCGCCGCAGACCGTCGCGTCGGGCTGGAGGACGCTCGCCGCGCCCTCGTCGTAGAGGGTCGCGAAGCGGTGTCGCGTCCCCTCCAGCTCGCCCGTCGCGACGGGGTAGTCGACGGCGTCGTTGACCTGCCCCATCGTCTCGACCATGTCGATCATTACCGGTTCCTCCACGAAGTACGGCTCGAAGGGCTCGAACGCGTGGCAGGCCCGGATCGCCTCGGGCGCGGAGTCCCACACGCCGTTGGCGTCGAGCAGCAGCGTCCGGTCGGGGCCGATCTCCTCGCGGACGGCCCTGACGCGCTCGACCTCCTCCGGGACCGATCGCCGGCCGACCTTCATCTTGACGGCGTCGTGGCCCTCGTCGAGGTAGCGCCGCATCTCCTCGCGCAGTCCCTCGTGGCCTTTGTCGTCGCGGTAGTAGCCGCCGCTGGCGTACGAGGGAACGGACTCCGAGTGGCCGCCCAGCAGCTTGTACAGCGGCTGGTCGGCCGCCTTGGCCTTCAGGTCCCACAGGGCGATGTCGACGCTCGAGATGGCCCGCAGGAACAGGCCCGTGCGGCCGATCTGGACGTTGCCCTCGTACATCGTCTGCCAGAGACGCGCGGTGTCGCGCGGGTCCTCGCCCCCGAGCACCGGCGCGAGCCGGGACTCGACGGCGTCGGCGATCAGGTCCGCCGCCTCGTAGCCCAGCGAGTAGCCGACGCCCTCCAGGCCGCCCTCCGTCCGGACGCGCGTGATCGCGTGGTCGCGATAGCGGATCGTCCGGTTGGAGAATGACACCGGCGTTTCGAGGGGGATCTCTATCGGATACGATTCGACGGCTGCTATCTCCATGGTCCATGGGCGACCCCCGCCGTGATATGCGCTTGCATTGTGGTAACTGATCGCAAGGAACTTTGTGCGTCGACCGCCAGGTTCCGTGCATGCCCATCGAGTTCCCCGACCGCGCGACGGTCGAGCAGTGGATCGAGCCGAAGCCGCTGCCGTCGTTCGCGCGAGTGCGGTACGAACCGGACGCGGCGTCGGTTGACGATCCCGCCGCCCGGGCGCGGGCGGAACTGGACGCGCTCTCCCTGGAGGAACTGGAACCGGGGGCGACGGTCGCCGTCGGCGTCGGGAGCCGCGGCATCCACGCGCTCGACGACGTGGTCGCGGCGGTCGTCGTGGCCCTCGAGGACCGTGGGTTCGAGCCCGTGATCGTCCCCGCGATGGGGAGCCACGGCGGCGCGACCGCCGAGGGCCAGCGCGAGGTGCTCGAGGCGCTGGGCGTCACCGAGGACGCGATGGGCGCGCCGATCGACGCGCGCATGGACGCGACGCTGCTCGACGAGGTGCCCGTCGGGGAGACCGCGCTGCCGGTGTACGTCTCCCAGGCGGCGCTGGAGGCCGACGCCGTGCTCGTGATAAACCGCGTCAAGCCGCACACGAACTACGAGGGCCGCTTCGAGAGCGGCCTCGTCAAGATGACGACGGTCGGCCTCGGCAAGCAGCGGGGCGCGAAGGCGATCCACTCGACGGCGATCGCGGAGGGGTACGTCCCGACGCTGGAGGCCGCGCTCGACGTCATCACCGACGAGGTCCCCCTGGTCGGCGGCGTCGCGCTCGTCGAGAACTTCTACGAGGAGACGGCCCGCGTCGAGGGGATCCCCGCCGACTCGTTCACCGACCGCGAGCCCGAGCTGCTCGAGGCCGCCTACGAGGGGATGGCGACCCTGCCCTTCGACGAGATCGACCTGCTCGTCGTCGACGAGATCGGCAAGGAGATCTCCGGCGCGGGGATGGACACGAACGTGATCGGCCGCTACCGCGTGCTCAACGCGCCCGACCCGGAGACGCCCGAGATCGACCTGATCTACGTCCGCGGGCTGACCGAGAAGACCAAGGGCAACGGCAACGGGATCGGGCTCGCGGACCTCACCCGGCGGGCTGCGATCGAGCAACTAGACGTCACGAAGAGCTACGCGAACGCCTTCACCAGCGGGTCGCTCGCGAAGTCGAAGCTCCCCGTCGTCGCCCCGGACGACGAGCTGGCGCTCCGGACCGCGCTCGCCGCGCTGGGCGGCTACGACCCAGAGACGGTCCGGATCGCCTGGATCCGGAACACCCAGGACCTCGAGGAGCTGCGCGTCTCGGCGGCGCTCGTCGACGACCTCCCCGAGGCCGCCGCCGTCGCGGCCGAGGAGACGCTGGTCTTCGAGGACGGCACCGCGCGGTTCGAGCCGGACTGAGCGGCTCGGTCCCGCGAGGCCGTCCGCTCCGCCGGACGGGACGTCCGTGGCAAACGTTTTCACTGCCCTTCCCGATTCCACGGTACATGGACCTGGAGATAGACGGCGACGCAGCGCTCGTGACCGCCTCGACCAGCGGGCTCGGCAAGGCCTCCGCGACGGCGCTGGCCCGCGACGGTGCGGACGTCGTGATCAACGGCCGCGACGAGGAGCGCCTGGAGGAGGCCCGGGAGGAAGTCGAGTCCGTTGCGACCGGCGACGTGGTCGCCCAGCCGGGCGACCTGACGAACGAGGACGACATCGAGGCGCTGGTCGAGCGGACCGTCGACGAGTTCGGGACGATCGACCACCTCGTGACCAGCGCCGGGGGGCCGCCCTCAGGCCCGTTCCTCGAGACGGACGACGAGGACTGGCAGGACGCCTACGACCTGCTGGTGATGAGCGTCGTCCGCCTGGCCCGCGAGGCCCAGCCCCACCTCGCCAAGGGGCCGGAGACGGGCACCATCGTCAACATCACCTCCCGCAGCGTCAAGGAGGCCATCGACGGCTTGGTGCTGTCGAACTCGGTGCGGATGGGCGTCATCGGCCTCGAGAAGACCCTCTCGAAGGAGTTCGCGCCGGAGGTCCGCGCCAACGCGGTGCTGCCGGGCCCCCACGAGACGGCGCGGATACAGAACCTCGTCGACGCCGCCGTCGACCGCGGCGAGTACGACTCCTACGAGGAGGGGCTGGCCGACTGGGCCGCCAACCCGCTGGAGCGCATCGGCGACCCAATGGAGCTGGGCAACACCGTCGCCTTCCTCAGCTCGCCGAAGTCCGGGTATATCAACGGGACGGCGGTCACCGTCGACGGCGGCTCCACGGGGGCGAACCTATGAAACCGGTCGACTTCGACGAGGCCGAGACCTACGAGCCCGACGAGGGGTGGCGCCGCGTGTCGCTGGCCGGCAGCGACCGGTTCTCCTTCGAGTGGTTCGAGAAGCCGCCCGGCCACAGCTCGCCGATGCACGACCACGAGAACGAGCAGGTCTGCCTCTGCCTGGAGGGCGAGCTGACCGTCGCGACCGAGGACGACGAGGTGACCCTGGGGCGGTTCGACTCGGTGCTGATCGAATCCGGCGAGACCCACCGGGTCGAGAACACCGGCGACGAGACGGCCGTCGCGGTCGACGTGTTCGCGCCCGGCCGCTCCTTCGACTTCTGGACCGATCGCGAATGACCGACCGGAGCGAGTACCGATGAAATACCTGGCACGCACCGTCGAGGGCCGTCCGCTGCTCGGCGACGACGACGGGTTCGTCCCGCTCGGCTCGGTCCATCCCGACGTCGGGAGCGTCCGCGAGGCGCTCCCGCGGGCCGCCGCGGGGACGCTCGGCGACCCGGGCGACGCGCCGGCGACGCGGGTCGACCGCGAGGACGTCCAGTTCGGCCCGCCCCTCGAGCGGTTTGGCAAGCTCTGGGGCATCGGGCTGAACTACGCGGAGCACGCCGGCGACCTCGACGAGCAGCGGCCCGACGAGCCGGCGAGCTTCCTGAAGCCCAACAGCGCCCTCACCGGCCCCGGCGGGCCGATCCGGCTCCCGCCGACCGAGCAGAGCGAGCGTGTGACCGCGGAGGCCGAGCTCGCGGTGCTGATGGGACGGGAGTGTCGCGGCGTCGACGAGGGCGGCGTCGATGAGGTGATCGCTGGCTTCCTCCCCGTGATCGACATGACCGCCGAGGACGTCCTCCAGCGTAACCCGCGCTTTCTCACGCGCTCGAAGAGCTTCGACACGTTCCTCGTGGTCGGGCCGACCGTCGCGGTCCCCGACGGGTCGATCGACCTCGACGGCCTGACGGTCCAGACGCGAGTCGACGGCGCCGTCGAGTCCGAGAACGAGATCGCCAACATGCTCCACCCGCCCCGTGAGATCGTCGCCTTCCACTCGGACGTGATGACTCTCCGGCCGGGCGACCTCTTCAGCACGGGGACGCCGGGTGCGGCCCCCATCGAACCGGGCGACGAGGTGCGGGCGACCATCGAGTCGATCGGCGAGGTCTCCGCCCCGGTGACGCGGTAAGCCGTCCGAACCCGCGTCGCCGCGCTCGAACGGAGACCACCACTTACTACGCCGGGGCGGTAACGGTCGGCCATGTACCGCGTCCTGCTACCGGTCGACGAGAACGAGGAGCGCGCGTCCCGCGCCGCGGAAGCGGCGGCGAACCTGCCCTGCGCCGACGAGGAGGTCGAGGTGGTCCTCCTGAACGTCTTCGAGGAGTTCGAGGTCGCCGACGGCGAGTGGGAGTCGATCAGTTCCGAGGACATCTGGGACGAGCACTCCTACCCCGACAGCGTCGATGCGGTCGAGGAGCGCCTCGAAGCGGCCGGCGTGTCGGTGACCAGGCGGCGCGAGCACGGCGACCCCGCCGAGGAGATCGTGGCCGTCGCCGAGGAGATCGACGCCGACAGCATCGTCATGGGCGGCCAGCGACGGAGCCCGGCGGGCAAGGCCCTGTTCGGGAGCGTCACCCAGTCGGTGCTGCTCGACGCCGACCGCCCGGTCACCGTGATTCTCGATACGTAACCCGCCAAAATATGGTACGGCACCGGTGATCACGGCATTCATTCCGCCGGTAGAAAGACGAACTTAAGGGACAGATTATTACACACTGGCGGGTTTATCATGGTTGTCTATGACAGACGAATCCAGCGGACGGGGTAGCAGCGTCAATCGTCGTCGGTTCGTCGAGCTCACTGGCGCGGCCGGCATCACCGCGCTGGCGGGCTGTGGCGGCGACGGCGGTGGCGGTGACGGCGGCGACGGCGAGGCCACCGAGACGGAGGGCGGCGACGGCACGGAGACGGAGGGCGGCGACGGCACGGAGACGGAGGGCGGCGACGGCGGCGGGAACGAGGACCTCCAGCTCCGCGTCGGCACGTCGGCCGGCGGGACACGCGACGTCGGGCTGGCAGTGGAGCGCGCCGTCAGCCAGCACAGCGACTCGCTTGACTACTCGACCATCGAGAGTCCCGGCTACATCGGGACCATCTTCCGGATGGCCCAGGGGCAGTTCAACGCGGGGATCACCGACAACAACTCGCTGACGAAGGCGATGAACGAACGGGGCCGGTTCGCGGAGCAGTCGGTCGAACAGGTGCCCTACTACGGGTTCTACGCGTTCCCGTACGCCATCTACCTGGTCGCCCGGGAGGGGACGGACATCGAGACATTCGACGACCTCGCCGGCGCCAACGTCTACCCGGCCGAACCGGGCTACTCGACGCGCGCGACGACCCTCGACGTCTGGTCGCAGGAGCCCACCCGCGACGTCTACGAGGAGATGAACATCATGAACATGGGCGTCGACTCCGCGCCCGGCGCGATGGAGGAGGGCAACATCGACGCCGCCATCGCCTACGGGACCCCCCGCGTCCGGTACACGGGCTGGGTCCGGGAGTACGCCTCCCGCGTCGACGTCAGCTACGTCGAACCGACGGACGCGCTGATCGAGTCCGCGGAGTCCTACGCCGGCGCCAGCGCCAACCGGACGCCGTACTCGGAGTGGAGCCTGGGCCAGGACATCGGCACCGACGAGGTGTTCCACTGGGACCTCCAGGTCAACTACGTGTTCAATCCCACGGCCAGCCCCGAGGCCGTCTACGAACTGTGCCGGGTCGTCTACGAGCACAACGAGACGGTCAACGAGGCCGAGGAGCAGTTCAACAACTTCGAGACCGCCGAGGACATGCACGACTCGGCGATGGAGCAGCTTCCGGTCCACCCCGGCGCCGCGCAGTACTACAAGGACAACGACGCCTGGAACGACGAGCTGCAGGTCGGCGAGACGAGCAACTGATCGCTGGCGGCGTGGCATCGCTGCCCGCGTAACCGCCTCAAACGATACACCACCATGATAGAATGAGTACGAAAACGGACAACAGCAGCGCAGTACCCGGGCTACTCCGGGGGCTCGACGTCACCGTCACGACCGCCGCGATCGTCTTCTGGGCCATCGTTCTCGGCTGGGCGTACACCCAGACCTGGTCGACGGTCCGGTACGCCACGATCTTCGTCGGCGGGATCATGACGGTGTACGCCCTCAACGAGACTCGCGAGGCCATCGAGGCCGGCGACTGGATCGACGGCGCCGTCCTGCTGCCGTCCTCGATCGTCCTCATCACGGCGTCCCTGTACTTCGCCGCGAACTTCGAGCAGGTGTACCTCCTCCGCCAGGGGTTCGCCCTCGAGCACGAGTACATGCTCGCGCGGCTGATCATCATCTCGCTGCTATACCTCACGTGGCGCGAGTTCGGGAACCTGTTCCTGGGACTCGTCGTCGGCGTGATGATCTACGCCGTGTTCGGCGACGTCGTTCCCGGCGTGCTCGGCCACGCGGGCATGACGGAGCTGACGCTGCTGCAGGCGACGGTCACCGACCTCTACGGCTTCTACGGGCAGCTGACCCAGCTGACCGCGTCGTGGATCGCGCCGTTCCTGCTGTACGCCGGGCTGCTGTTCGCCTACGGCGCCTTCGACCTGATCTTGCGGATCGCCATCGTGGCCGCCAAGCACATCAAGTCCGGCGTCGCGCAGACCGCGGTGCTGTCCTCGGCCGTCATCGGGTCGATCAACGGATCCTACACCGCCAACGCCGCGATGACGGGCTCGTTCACCATCCCGACGATGAAGGAGAGCGGGATGGCCGGCCACCGGGCGGCAGGCATCGAGGCAGTCGCCTCCACTTCCGGCCAGGTTCTCCCGCCAGTGATGGGCGCCTCCGCGTTCGTCATGGCGTCGTACCTGGGCGTCCCCTACCTCGACATCGTCGTCGCGGGGCTGGTCCCCGCTGCGATCCTCGTGGCGTCTATCGGGATCGCCGTCCACTACGTCGCGATCAGCGACGCCAGCAGCCAGGAGATGGAGTTCTCCGAGTTCTTCGACGAACACCTCACCACGAGGGAGCAGATCATCGAGGGGGTCCGCTTCGGCATCCCGTTCGGGATCCTGATCTACCTGCTCGGCATCGCCCAGTACACGGTGATGACCTCGGCGCTGTACACGATCGTGGCGATGGTCGCGACGGGGGTCGCGATCCCCCCGATCTACCGGATGGTCGACGGCTCCCAGACGTCGGCCGGTTCGGAGCTCATGACGCAGGTCCGGAACACGGTCCACGGCTTCCGCCGCGGGGCGATCATCCTCGCCCCGATCGCCATCATCCTGGTGGTGATCAGCGGCGTCGTCAACATCTTCGGCACCACGGGCGTCCCGGCGAAGATCGCCCTGCTGATGATCAACCTCTCGGGCGGCGTCCTGCTGTTCGCAGTCCTACTCGGGATGGCCGTCGCCATCCTGATGGGCGTCGGGATGCCGACGGTCGCCGCGTACGTCATCGTCGCCATCCTGATCGTGCCGACGTTCGTCTCGGACTTCGGGCTGCCGCAGATCACGGCCCACTACACCGTCTTCTACGCCGCCATCCTCGCTGGGATCACGCCACCGGTGGCGACGGCGGCGGTTGTCGCAGCCGGCATCGCCGAGGCGAACTTCTGGACGACCTGCGGCGCGGCGATCAAGATCGCGGCGCCCCTGTTCGTCCTCCCGATCGCGTTCGTCTACAACCCTGGACTGGTGACCATGGATCCGACGCTCAACACGCTGACGACCGGCGTCCTGGTCCTTCTCGGCGCGATCAGCATCATCTACGGCCTGAACTACCCCTTCGAGCTGGGGCTCGGTCGGAAACTCGGCGCCAGGGCCGTACTCACCGTCGTGGGGGTGCTCGTGATGACCTACCCCGGCCGGCTCCTCAAGGTCGCCGGCATCGCCGTCTTCGCCGCGGTGTTCGTCGCGGAGAAGGTTATGACCCGCGGCCTCGAACTGCCCTTCGTGAGCGGAGGTGCCCGACAATGAGCAGCGAGGAGCAGGCGCCGGAGGACGTGGCCGACACCGACGCAGCCGGCGGGCTCGGCGAGATCATCCCGGAGCCGCTGGAGCCGCTCTGGCGGCCCGTCGATAGGTTCTACGAGTTCCGCCGGACGCACGGCGAGACCTACATCAACGTCCTCGAGGCGCTGACCGGCCTCGTGCTCACGGTCGGGTACGCCTGGTGGCTCTACCTCTTCTTCACGGGGTAGCCGCCAGGCGGTCGCCGGGATCGTCGCCACCGCGCTACTCGAACCACTCCGCCGCCCGCGCGACGTCGTGCGGGATGTGGGCGTCCTGCTCGCTGACGTCGTCGAGGTAGTCGCGGAGGTCCGACCGGAAGTCGGGGTGCGCGCACTCCTCGAGTATCAGCTCCGCGCGCTCGACGGGCGACAGGCCGCGGACGTCCGCGACGCCCTGCTCGGTGACGAACACGTCCACGTCGTGTTCGGTGTGGTCGACGTGGAACGTCATCGGAACGACCCGGGAGATCGCGCCGCCCTTCAGCGTCGACGGGAGTGCGCAGACCGTCACCAGCGAGTTCCGGTTGAAGTCGCCCGAGCCGCCGAGTCCGTTGATCATCCGCGTCCCGCCGACGTGCGTCGAGTTGACGTTGCCGTAGATATCGAACTCGACGGCGCTGTTGACGCCGACGACGCCGAACCGGTCGATCAGCCCGGCGCTGTTCGAGACGTCGGCCGGACGGAGCACGACGTCCTCGGCGTAGCGCTCGACGTCGGCGAACAGCCGCTGCTGGCCGTCGTCGGTGAGCGCCAGCGACGTCGCGCTCGCGCTCTCCAGGCGGCCGGCGTCGAGCATGTCCAGCAGGCCGTCCTGGACGAGCTCGCCGAAGTAGACCACGTCGCGGTCGCCGAAGTCCATGCCCTTCAGTTCCCCCATCAGTGCGTTGCCCATCGAGCCGACGCCGAACTGGAGGTGGACCGCGTCCTCGAACACCGGCGACCGCTCCAGCTCGGCCGAGAGGAACGCGCCGAAGTTGTCGGCGATGGCCAGGTCGTCCTCGGTCGGGTCGCGGAAGGTGTAGGTGTCGTCCGGGCGGTCCGACTCAACGACCGCGACGAGCTTCGCGGGGTCGAACTCGACGTGCGCGTCCCCGATGCGGTCGCCGGGTCCGTCGAGCGGGATCGGGTCGCGATCAGGCGGCGCCGCGGGCCGGTAGACGTCGTGGAGCAGCCCCAGTTCGAGCGGCTGCCGGCGGTTGACCTCGACGATCAGCTCGTCCGCGGCCGCGACGAAGGCCGGCACCTGCCCGATGGACGTCGAGGGGACGAACCACCCCTCGCCGACGGCGACCGCCTCCACGACGGCCACGTCCGGGTCGACGAACCCGCCGTACTCGACCTCGTCGCCCAGCGACGAGGCGTGGCGGTCGGTAAAGGCGATCCGTCGGCTGTTCGTGGCCTCGCGGGCGACCGCCGAGGACTGGTAGGTCGAGCGCCGCGCCACGGCGCCCGACTCGACGAGGTCGACGTCGATCTCGTCGCCGACGTTGCCGCTGTGGACGAGCGTCAGCGCGAGGTCCCGGTCGGAGCGAGCGAGCGCCAGCGGCACCAGCTTCGGGTAGCCGACGCTGCCGAAGCCGCTCGTGACGACCGCGGCATCGGAATCGATCAGGCCGGCTGCGCTCTCGGCGTCCGTCACCGGCAGGTCCCCGTGGAGTCGGTCCGTGAGGGCCGCGGCGTCGGGCGGATCCGACCCGGTCATGGCTCCCGCGGCGTCGCCGCCTCCCGCGCCCGCGCGTCGACCGCACGGTCCCGGTCGGCGCTCCCGGTACTGTCTGTCTCGTGCATACGTACCACACTCGGGGCCGACGTCGTAAAGTATGGCCGCCTGTCACTCCCACGCTGCCTGCTATCGACCACCATGCCTAACTCGCTACCGCCCGATTACACGCGCATGGCCGACTATGACGACGTTCAGTACGAGATCTCTGAGGGGATCGCGACGATCACGATGGACCGCCCGGACGTGTACAACGCGTTCACGCGGGAGACGGTGCTCGAGCTCAACGACGCGGTCCGGACCGCCCGCGACGACGACGGCGTGTACGCGGTGATCCTGACTGGGGCCGGGGACGGGTTCTGCGCCGGCGCGGACACGACGGAGATGCCCGACTGGGACCAGCAGTCCCCGGAGGAGTACGGCGCCTTCCTCTGGGTCATCCAGCAGCTGGTCGCCAACCTCCGCGGGATGGCCACGCCCTCGATCGCGGCCGTCAACGGACCGGCGATCGGCGCGGGCTGTGACTTCGCGCTGGCCTGCGACCTCCGGGTGACGGGGCCGGAGGGGATCATGCGCGAGGGGTTCGTCAACGTCGGCCTCGTGCCGGGCGACGGCGGCGCGTGGCTGCTGCCGCGGCTGATCGGCGAGTCGAAGGCCCGCGAGTACCTGCTGACCGGCCGCGACATCGAGCCCGCGGAGGCCGTCGACATCGGACTGGCGGTCGAGACCGCCGACGACGCCGTCGCGGCCGGTCAGCAGGTACT
>SDGW01000300.1_pt1 | contig 20978 bp, 28 predicted proteins | sample 2873831 | NCBI WGS metagenome assembly SDGW01 (sample SAMN08132700, study PRJNA421101) | hypersaline lake metagenome | isolation source: celular fraction 0.22 microns magnesium sulfate-rich crust from ephemeral... | place: Spain: Penahueca Lagoon, Toledo | collected 2011-07
TCGCCCAGGGCAGGGCTCGAACCTGCGACCACCACGTGTCTGTGACTAACTTGCTTAGTCGTAACAGCGTGGCGCTCTACCTGCTGAGCTACCTGGGCAAGCATATCAGGGTTCGTAACCAATTTTTATAAACCGTTAAGGCGTGCTTCAGACACAGTTCATTCAAGCAAATATTCTGAGGACCAGTTAATATTCTGTTCCTGATTGTTTCCTGTTTTCTCTAAACGCAGTCTCATCTCGGTTTCCGGTGTTTCTTCCACAGGCACCTTGTAAATTCTATCTTCCTCTCTATACCATACCAAAAAACAATCAATCTCATCTTCCTGAAATGACTCTCTTTTAATTTCCCCACTGGAACGATGATTGCTGTAGCACTTGAAAACTAGATAATTTTCCCTTTTAGCTGCCTTTCTCACTTGTGCTCTTTCCAGGTCATTTCCATCATCTAGAATCAAGTCATATCGTTCATTATCTCCGAAAGGAAATGATACAGACATGCCTTTAGACTTCAATTTCTTTGCAGCCGATAGCTCCGCAAGATCGCCTATGTCTTTAGTATTCATAAAATAGATATATTGACGAAATAGAAAAATATTGCCTAGAATTAGATATTGATCAAAAGATAGATGCGGTTACTAGAGTCTTTTCGACTCCTCGAGAATGGGATCAAGTTCTTCCTCTATAACTTCGACCACGATATTGTCAGGAACCTCCAGATTAGCATGTCTGTCAACATACCTTTCAACTCCATCTCTCCTGTTTGTAATCTCTCATCTCTTCCGCGTATGCCTGTGATGCACAGTAGTTTTCCTCAATTATACCGAATATCTCCCTGTATACGCCGGCATAAGCTTCAGATTTGTCAGCCATAGGGATTTCATGAAGAAAGTATTCCAGAGTATCTCCGTCCATATTCTCCATATCTTCCTCAGTTATATCGTCAGGCCTGGTATTCTGAAATCTCTCAAACTCTTCGTCGAATCTCTGATAGGCTAAACTCTTGGAACTTGAAAAATAGTTCTGTACTGCCTCGCTTCCGTGTTTTTCCAGTAGTCCTTCGACTTCATCTAGTGAGTTTCCCAGTTTCGAGTCATAGATTTGAGATGGAACAGAAACTTAATATAGAAAAATGTAGAAAAGTGGACAAAGGTTTCCCGATGCTATCGGGAGACCGCCGATTTAGTCGAGGAAGTTCTTGTTCTCGATCTTCTTCGGTAGGTACTCGTTGGCCACGAACTCGAGTGACTGGGATGCAAGGGCCTGCTGTTCCACTCTGACTCCTTTGTCAAGCATCTTCTGGAACTGTTTCTGCCATTGTTCGTTCTGCATCCAGTCGTACTCCATGACGTCGTGGATACGTTTGTAGTCTTTTGTCGGTCCGCCGTTGTCTTTCGGCTTCCCTTTCAGGTCTTCCGTTACGTGTTCGAGGCCGTACTCCTCGATGTCTTCCATTGTCATACCGATGAGTTTGGCGTCCGGTGTCGCCAGTCTGTCGGACTGGAATGCCAGACTCATGGATCCGGATTTGAGGACTGAGTAGATGTAGTATCCCCATGGGTCGCCGTCTGTGAATACGTAGACCGGTAGGTCGAGTCTGTTGTGCATAATGTTTATGAGTCTTCTTGCTCCTCTTGCCGGCTGTCCACCTGTTCCGATCAGGATTGCGTTGTGTTCTTCGTGGAAGTCTTCTTCAACCAGTCTGTTAACCATAGCGCTGGTCTCGACTACGAGGACAAAGTCTGCTGAGTGGTCCTCGAATTCGAAGTGGTCGACGATGGATGGGATTGCCATTCCTGATGTTCCCATGGACATGCAGTCGATGCTGTCTCCGGAGTCGTTGATTGTGATCGGTCCGAAGAGCCGTCCTTTCGGTTCTGCGAAGAGGTGTAGGTCTTCTCTGATCGCTCCTGTCGCTGTTTCAATGTCGACTACGACGTTGTTGGATTCGTCTTGGTCCTCGAATGTGTTCTCGTCTAGACCTGGAACACTGTGTTTGAGCTGGTAGTAAACCTCTCTGATTGATGCTGTTCTACCGCTCTCAACCAGTTCCTTTGTCTTATTTGCTACCAGTGTTGTCTGCATGAACTTTCTGGCATGAGAAATGTTCAGGAACTTTCTCGTGGAGTAACTGTCTCCCAGTTCCAGTCTTCCGTCCTCTTCATCGTAGTGGACGTTTGACTTGGAACGTACCTTTGTGTCGATTGTCAGGTTTTCTTCATCCGGGTCTTCCAGCTGTCTCTGAAGCTGTTTACCTAGATGGATTAACTTGTCTAATGTGCTTTCGTCATTTGCTAAATCTTTCTTTGGCATTAATAATCACCTCTTAGAGTTGCTCCGGGTTGTAGTCGTTTTCGACCATCTTCTGGATTTTGTTCTCGATCTCCTCGGGATCGCCTTCTCCGGCAAGTTCTGCGATAGCTGGACCCATCTCCTTTGCGTAGGATGTAAGCTGTCTTCTCTTCTTCTCCTGGATCTCTCTTCTTTCCTTTCTTCCAATGTATTTTCCAAGCTTTCTTCCTGCTTCCTGGAGAGCTAGCTTCATCTCCTTTCTGATAGGGTCATAGTTCGCGACTGCTTCTTTACCTTCTGATGTGAAAGGCACCCAGACAGATGCGATGTGGACAAGGATGTAAAGTGGTCCCTGCGGCCGGTTTCCTGTCTGTGAAATGTTGTAACGGTTCCAGGAAACTTCCTCGATCGCTTTCGTGGTTACACATGCCGATTTCTTGTAGAGTAGCGGTACTTTGTTTGCGTAACGGAGTTCATCGAAGCTTCCTTCGTCTTCAATGTCTCCTCCCCATGCAAGTCCGACTTCTACCTGGAAAGGATTTCCTTTGTATACTGTCGGCTTTCGGGTAATCGCTGTTGAGAACTCAGGATTAAGCTCCTTCTTCAGTCCTTTCAGAACTAGATCTTCTCCAATCGGGGAGAGACAGTCTGTCGGAGGGCTCTGAAGCTTTACTCTTTCCGCTGCGTTCAATATTTCTTCAATTTCGTCCTTACTTAGTGTGTTCGGTCTTCTTCCATCGTCAATGTCTGCTTCTTCACAGATCTCTTCAGCTGATTTTCTTCCCACTCTTGTAAACTCGTTCTGGAGGAAGCTGGATACTGTTCTTGCAGAGGAGTTCTCGACCATTCTCATTACTACACCGAGTTCAACTCCATGTAGGTGTGGCTTGATCTCTCCCGGCTTCTTCGGAAGTTCCTTGGAAACCCTTGGATACTCGATCTTGTTTCCGCTTGGTTCTCTGAGGACGACTCTTGCGTAAGGGTTCATGATCGCTGTGTGTTTGAGGTAGTTCCTTACGGAGTGGTGTCCTTTGGTGTACTTTGCCTCGATATCCATTTCGATGGACGTTCCGTGTTCGAAGTAGTAGTCCTTGTCTCCAGGGAACTCGTCACCCTCCGGATCGATTACTTCGTCTTCAAGGATCTCCGGCTCGTTCTCTTCAGTATCGATTCTTACAACGAATCTGTGGCATGGCTCTCCTTCCTGCTTTGAGTATACTGTTACAGGTTCTCCTGTTGTCAGCTGTGCATACATGGCGGATGCTGAAATTCCGATTCCCTGCTGACCTCTTGACTGTTGTAGCTTGTGGAACTTGGAACCGTAGAGAAGCTTACCGAATACCTTCGGGATTGTTTCTCTATCCAGTCCGATTGCGTTGTCTCTGATCTCTACTCTGCATTTGTCTCCATCCAGTTCGTCTACTAGAACGTGGATCTCCGGAAGAATTTCATCTTCCTCACATGCGTCGAGCGAGTTGTCGACCGCTTCCTTAACAACTGTAATTATTGATTTTTGAGGGTTCTCGAATCCAAGCAAGTGCTTGTTTTTCTCGAAGAACTCAGCCACAGAAATCTCTCTGTGATCAGCTCCTTCTTCTACCGTTTCTTGTTCAACTCCATCTGGCATCTATTCTACCACCTTAAGCATTTTGTCGTACATAGTATTGTTTCACCTTTATGCATGTTTAATTTTTAGACTATCTCTTGATATTTGACCTGTTCTTCTCAAGATACTGGTAAGCCGTAGAATGTGAAGCACCATTTAGAAGCTGTTTAACTGCTTCTTGAGCGACTTCAATGTTCTGAGCAGGTCCAACAAAGCCGATCGTCTTCCCATATACAGAAATGTCTACGTTTGCTTCTTTTTCGATATGCCTACGCGCTTCACCGTCTCTACCAATAACTCGTCCCTTCAAGCGTTCCCGAGAGTTCTCCGTCTCTGCATACTTGTTTATGTCCATTAAGTGAAGAATATTATCCTTCTCTACAAGTTTCAGGGCTTTGTCCGGATTAAATCCTCTTCCAATCGCTTTAACAACGTTCACTGCATCCATTTCATCCAGTGCATCGCCTTCCAAAGTAACAAGATTATCTTTTATCTCGAGTTCGCAGTCGGTAAGTTTCTGTACATCCTCTTTCGTTTCTCCGCCTTCACCGATCAGAACTCCGACTCTGTCCTCAGGAATCCTTACTTCTTTCATTTCTCTATAAATGATGGCTCATCTAAGCTTTTTATACCTTGTATCTGGAATACAGGCTCTCTCAGTCAGAAATAATTGTCTGATAGGCTTTCTCAGGGTCGGTGTCAGCCCCCTGTCTGGAGAAGAAGTTAGCGATATTTTCTATATCTCTCCTCAGAAGTTCTTCGGCTTCAGGATGTGTATAATGTATCCCCTGGGAAAAGTCGATCCAGACTGCTTCTCCGTCTTCTCCGACAAGCATGTTGTACTCCGATAGATCGCCGTGAACCAGGTTACATTCATTCCAGAGACGTTTCATACCTGAGATAACCTGCTCGTAACCTTCCTGCGGGTTCTCTATCTCCACATCTTTCATCTTGGGGTAAGGCGAGAACTCTTCCCCGATAAACTCCATCACAAGAATATTTCTATGAAATGCGATCGGCTCCGGACATCTAACAACCTCCTGGGCTTTCTTCAGGTTCCTGTACTCCTTCTTACACCATTCTTCGATTATAAAACGCCTGTCATCCTTAATGTTCCGGAAACGTTTATCTCCCCGAAGATAATCCTTCATCTCTCTGAAATTTCCTGCGCGCGTAATGTAGATCTTAATCAGAACTCGTTCTCCTTCAGGAGTATCAGCTAGGAAAACAACCGACTCTTTCCCAGATTCAATCGTCCCATACACTTTCCCTATAACGTTTCTCTCCGATAGTTTGAGGAGAGCTGTCGATGTCTTGTGGTCGAAAACGTTGTTGAAAGCCTTCCTAGCCTCGGAAGAGTCGAACATCTGCCGGGACTTCTCCCTCCACTGTTCCCTAAAGTCACGGTTTTCGTCTTTCACAAAATCCAATGACCCTGAAGACTAATCAAGATAAGTGGTTTTTGTAGAGGTAAACCGTTACGGCTGCTATTATCACTGATAAAACAAAATACACTGGAGAAAGCAAAGTCATCACAAACACCTGTAAAAAACTAGGACACACCTGCGTAACTGCTGTAGAAACACTGTTACATATCTCCTGAAAAGTAGTCTGATGCCTGTAAATAGAAGCGAAAAGAATACTAGCCGACAATACCAAAGCAAAGGCAGAATAAGTCCGAAATCTTTCTCCCATGATTTATTGTGACTCTTCCCAGCTTAAATAAGCTTTGTAGCTGTTATAGATGCAATTAATACAACTATGGCGGAAATTTTCCTCAAGGTTATTTCTTCATCTAACTCCTCCCAAGCAATAAAGAGTGTGAAAAGAGGAACTGTTTTGGCTAGAGAATACGAAAATATTAGATTGAAATTGGAGATCGAATAAAACAATAGGACCCATGAAATTATCACAAAAACCGATTTAACTCCGATTATAGAGCAATTTCTGCGACTAAGAGAAGTGATATCAGGCCGCATTATTGCGTATGCTACGATAGAAATGCCGATAGCTCTGATCCAGTAAAGCGTTACAGAGTTAGTTACAGCGAGTTCATTCAACACCATTCTTGTTGGTATTGCTGTCGAACCAAAAATTAAAGCTGAAAGAATGATCAAATAGTTTTTCTCATACTTTAGATGAGTTATAAACTCTCTTACCCCATGACTAGTTTGCAGCATATAAACAGAAAGAGTTATTCCAATAGCTGCCAGGAAGACACTCCATCCGAACTGATCAGGAAGTATTAGCGGCGTTAGAATGGCCGTAAATAGTGGAGATAAAGAGTTCAAAGCACTTGCTCTAGAAACCTCTTCCATTGTCAACCCTTTGAAGAACAATAGGTTGGCAAATGAATCCAGGATAACTATAAGAGCTATCAAAGGAATTCCAATAGTTAGATTTGACATACTAAAGAAGAATGGCATAATAGGAATCATCAGAATTGACATGAAAATGAAAGTAAGGACAGTTAGCTCGGAAGATCCAACTTCGTCAACAATCTCTTTGGAAATTGTAGATGCTATAGCTCCAAAAAATGCAGAGATTAATGGAATTAAAACACTGAAGTACACTCAGTTATCCCTCTAAAGGAACTCTGAAATCTCGTCTAGATACCCTCTATCTTCAAGCCATTCTGTCTCGGCCTGAGAGTAGCTCTGGACAATATCTCCTTTCTCGTCGCCCTGGATCTTCCATGGCTCAACGAGCACTACTGAGTCTCTCTTTACCCAGATACCTCTTTTCTTAGATCCCGGTATACGGCAAATCCTTTCGTTTTCATCGGCACAGTAAACTCTGTACTTTCCGCCACCTTCTTTTCTGAGTACGATTCCAAGAACTTCTTTTCCTTCCGGTTCACGTACTCTTCCTATTCCCTCTTCTTCATCTTCTGGCATTCAGAAATCGCCTCCGCGATTTTTTACTTGCCCAGAAATTCTTTGAATTTCGTCCATAGTGGAAATTTACGCAACGACTTTTTTAAACCAAATTATATATTCTCCAATAGTTCGGATTTCTATACCAAAACCTTTACTCGCCTAGACGGACCGATATCACGTTTCGGTAGACTTCCTGTCCATCCTGCTCTGTGATAAGTTCGTAGGAGCGCTTCACTTCCGGATCAAAACGCGATTTCAGGAAGTTTAGCAGCTCTCCAGCAATTTTTTCTGTAGAGAGGAAGAAGTCGTATCCATGGTCTGTTTTCTCAATGTTTGAGAGAAAATCGTTTCTATCTTTGTTTGTTGTTTCAGCAGCTACTTCAGCCAGTTCTCCTGAAACAGTGTCTAGGTCTGCTTCTCCCCTAAGCTGCATCTTGACCTTGTAAAATCCTCCTTCGAACTGAGAACATGTTCCGCATTGATGTTTGTTGATCCTTAGCTCGGTGTCGTACTCCGCCTTCATATCTCCTTTGAACGCGTGAACTCTGACGAACATCTTGTCGTCTTCCTCCCAGTACTGAAGCTCCATGTCTACCTCCGGCTCTGAGAACTCCTCAAACCTTGCCGCCAGTTGATCTTCCAGAGTGTACTCTTCTAGCCACTCCCCGGATTTCTTCATCCTTCCGCATATAGAACATATGTCGATTTCCACTACATCCGGTATCTCCAAGAGGTCATGTACATCGGGATAACAGTCAGGACAGAGCTTCTTCTTTTCTCCGTAAAGCTGTTCCGTCTCCTCTCCGCATCTAGGACAGAATTTTGAAAGTTCCATACACTGGTTTTTCTCCTGAACCTTTAAACCTCAAACTCGAGGAAGTCGCCCTCCTCCAAATCTAGTTCTTCAAAACTTTCCAGAAGATACCGGTAATCCTCTTCCGGCGAGTAAAGATTCCAGGTTCTGGGATTCCAACTCCAGGGATCTGCTTTCTGAACCTCGATGACTTTCTTCTCGGAGTCAAGAAAGTACAGGTAAAGCGGATCTGAGAGAAACATCATATCGATAGATGCGTTTGTATCCCAGCGGAAACTGAAAAGCATCTTCCCCGAACTTCGAAAACTCAAGCCCTTAGCTCTGGATAAAAAGTTGTCTGCAACTTCGGCTTCAACAGTACTACCCCCGATATATATCTCCGTCTTCCTGACCATCTAACCGAGTTTGTTTCCGTAGACATAAATTGAATGGGTTGAAAAATCAGGTTATGAACGTCGCATGGTTTGATGCCGAAGAATGGGAGCGAGAATACCTGGAAAATAAGGATCACGGAGTTGATATTGACTTTTTCGAAGAACCTCTGAACAAAGATACAGCAGAGAAAGCTGAGGGATACGACGCAGTCACTGTCTTCGTCTCCTCAAAGGTCGACGGAGAAGTAATCGAAGAGCTTGAAGTTGACTTGATCGCCTGCCGTTCCACAGGCTTCGACCATGTGGATCTGGAGAAGGCCTCCGAAAAAGACATCTCTGTATGTAACGTCCCTAACTATGGAAGTGCCACCGTTGCGGAACATACTTTTGGCCTGATTGTTTCGCTTTCAAGAAAGATCTACGATGCTATAAGAAATGTGGAGGAAGGAGATTTCTCCCACGAAGGACTGAGAGGTTTCGATCTGAAAGGTAAAACTCTTGGTGTGATAGGGACAGGAGGTATCGGACTGAATGTTATACAGATCGCGAACGGATTCCAGATGGATGTAATAGCCTCCGATCCTGTGAAGAAGCCTGAGAAAGCGGAGGAACTCGGCTTCAACTACGTTGAAAAGGATGAGCTTGTGGAAAAAGCGGATATAATCACGCTTCACTGTCCACTGGTCGATGCAACACATCATCTTCTCTCCGAGGAAGAGTTCCGGAAAATGGATAGCACTTTGGTTGTGAACACTGCCAGAGGAGAACTGATTGACACTGCTGCACTGATAGAAGCCCTGGAGAAAGGAAATGTGAGATCTGCCGGCCTGGATGTCATGGAAGAAGAATGCTACATAGAGGACGATATAGAAGTCCTAGGCAGCCTTGACGAGGAATGTGACCCGGAGATAATACTTGAAGATCACATACTTATCCAGAGAGATGATGTCCTGGTAACGCCTCACAACGCTTTCAACTCTCAGGAAGCAATGGAGAGGATCGATGAAACCACGTTAGAGAACCTGGAAAACCAGGAAAACGTGGTTAACTAGCTTTCATCCGCAAACTTCCACGCCAGAATCAGGATCACGAGGAACGCTGTCGCGGCCATTACAGGTATTGTAATGTATCCGAAGTGGAAAGTGTACTCGGTTGAGCATGAGACTGCTGTTACCGAACATCCTGCGGACTGGAACTGAGATACTCTCTGGATCGCGTAGTGGTATACTGCGATCGGTAGACCGATCATTGAAAGCGGAAGAACGTATTCCCTGAGATCTGTCTTCTCAAGGAAGATTGCAACTCCTGAAAGTACTACAATCGGGTACATGAAGATTCTCTGGAACCAGCAGAACCTGCAAGGCTCGTAACCGAGAAAGTTCGAGAAGTAAAGGCTTCCTGCCGTAGCAACTAATGCCTGGATAAAGATCAGTTCTTTGTAATGCCCGGATAGAAAATCTGTAAGTTCATTATAAGTTTCAAACCTGCTTAAACCTTCCTCCGAGAACCTGTTATAGATAAAGACAAATAGTGTTCCAACAAGTACGACATTGAGGAATAATGTTCCATAAGCCAGAGAGGTTTCTACTAGAGACATAAGTTCAATACCGACTAAGGAATTAAATTACTTGTTAGTACAGATTTCAAATCTCATCTCCTGAATCCTCCGCATAGAAATCCAGAACAATGATAGTTAATGCTCCGACAGCCGCTGAGGAAGCGAAACCTGGAAGAATAGCCGCCCAGCTCAAACCCTGACTGGAAATTTCTCTCCCAACTTCACCAACAGGAGCTCTTAGAGCACCTACAATCAAACTGACCAGAAATACCATCGTCAGTTCCCTGTGAGCATCCAGAGCCCGTCTAACCGAGTGCGCAACAGCAAAAAGACCAACAATAGCTCCAAAGATGAAAACGACTACAGGTACTGCCGCCTCCGTAAACGGAGCTAGCGACTTAGAGCTTGGAGCTGACAAAACAGCGCTCATGAAATCAGAGAGTGCCGCAGACATGAACTCGTACTGACCCAGCATAATCAAAATCAGAGAGCCTGAAATTCCAGGTAGAACCATTGCACTTACCGAAACCATTCCTGCAACAAACAAAACCGGTAACTGGTTACCTAGAGCAGTCGATGCATAACCAGAAATCATGAAAGCAAATAGGAAACCCAAAAACCCAGCAAATAAACTCTTTCGGGAGGAAAACTCTATCTTTCTATACATAACGAGTGCTGACGCAGCTATAAGACCGAAAAAGAACCCATAGGTCAGGAAAGGATAATTTAGTATTGTATAATGAACAAAACTCAGAACCGATATAACTGCTGTGATTATTCCAAAACCTACTGCGAGTAGAAAAGGCCCATCGACTTTCAGAAACAGCTCCTTCATATCGGTAAAACTGAGATCCTTCAAAGCACGAAGACCCTGTAAAACTTCCTCTACACCAATTGAAGTGACTGCTGTGATGAGCCTCTCATATATTCCCGTGATTAACGCGATTGTTCCTCCGGAGACGCCCGGAACCGCATCCGCACAGCCCATAGCAAAGCCCTTGAAGTATAGAAAAATCCATTTCTTTAACTCATTGAACCTCATCCTAGAAAAACTAAACTCTCGCTAGATTATTAAACCCAGCATAGCAGACTTGAAGTCGCTGATCTTATAGAACGCCCGCACAGGAGGAAAGTTTAACTTCACACATCCCAACAGGATTTAACCTGTTAATAGATATATGTGAGACAAGATTAAAGTTCCTTGTTCTTTTTCGGTCTGTGAACCCTCACAGCAGACGCCACTATCTTCAATTTTTCTCGTTCCTAAAATATTCTGAAGCTCTTTTGGAAGCGTGGCCTCAAACTCTTTAGGAGTTTCCAACTCCTCAGTAATCTCCTTGTACTCAATTTTATCCATTAGCTGTCTGTTTTCTTCAGCGTACTTTTCTGCCCTTGAAATCATTTCAGGATCAGGTTTCTCTTCTTCAGGAAGGTCTTCTATCATACTTCCCTTGTCTATTTCTATAGCTAACCTGACAATCGCTGAAAGTTCTCCATCATTTCTCTGGGCTACATCCTTCTGTGGTTCAAAAATATCTTTTTCCTCCTTTATCTTGTAGAATAGTTTCCTGAATGTCCTGTCTTCTGGATCTCTGGATATCTCCTCTGCTACTTCTTCAAGTGTCGGATCACGAAGCTCTGCGTACCTAATGCGAAGTTGATCTACAGCGTTTTCGATCTCATTCTGTAACTGATTGAAATCTTCTATCTTGCTTTGATCGTAGGAAGTAGGGAAATAGACATTCTTGTTACCTATCTTCTCTTCTATCAAATCTCCCTTTCTAAGAATTTCGGTCAAATGGTCTCGGACATTCCTCTTCGATAAATCTACCTTTTCCGCAATTTCTTCTACACCTAAAGGAAATCCTCCTCCCTCAACTTGCTCTATTACAACTTTTCTTATTTCTTCACGGTCTGATATTGCGATTTTCAAAGCACCTTGTAGATTTTTTCAAGTAGGTTTGATCTTGGGTATAGGGTGTCACAGGTTTCCTGTGATCAATATGGAACAAGAGTCTAACACTGAAAGAATCGGTGCCAAGGTTGATAAAACAACTGCTGAAACTCTGAAAGGATTCTGTGAGGCAAGAGGAGAGAACTACAGTGGATTTATCAGAAGGGCTGTAAAACGGGAACTCGCCCGACACTCATACCTCTCAGACGAAGAAAAGAAAGCATTAGGGGTGAAACAGAATGGTTAAACCTGAAGAGGAACTGCGTCAACTCCTCAAAAATAATGAAGTCAGATCGGAACTGACCGAAAGCGAACTCCAACTCGCAGAGAAAATAGCAAGGGAGGGCCTGTAACCCTCTCCCCACAGGTGATTATGTTGTACACGTTAGATGATGCAGATTCTCTGTTAAAAAGGTATCAAAACCGAAACAGGGAGAAAGAGCTACAGGTGCTTCCTGTCCGGGTGGAGAAATCAGTGGTTAGCAACCTTGAGGAAGTTGCTGATAGAACACCTTTAGTTGAGAACAGGTCTTCTCTCGTCAGAGCCGTCCTAAAAGGTTTCGTAGAGGAGGTCGATTCAAAATGAAGAGGTCGGAGTTCAGAGAGCTAAAGCAGGAGAAAGCTAAAAAGGCGTTCGACAACGGCGACAGGCAGTTCGGCTCCAATCTGAAATCCACGTCTCTACAGGAACTCAAGGACAGGCAACACGTGGACGCTATGAAAGGCCGATACGAAAGCAAGGACGAAGTACTGGAAGAACTTCACAGCAGGGCTCAATCAGTATTCCTGCCTCCTGAAGACACTTCTCAAAGAGAGATAGCTCACGACCTCTCAGAATGGATGGTGGAACACGCAGGATACAGAGCAGTAAAATCGGAAGGGATCGAAGTCTGGAAGTTTGACCCTGAGAGCAAGACTTGGAACAGCAACGCAGAGGAAATCTCAAGACAGGATATGAGAGAAGCAGTCGGAAACCTCTACTCCACCTACCTCAAAAGAGAGACAATCGATCAGATCAAGGCGATTAACCCAGTACCAAGAGAGGAGACAGGGCCTTCGGAAAACGAAATCCCTGTCAAGAACGGAGTAATTCTGCTTTAAGGCGATATTATGAAACTCAGACCAATTCAGAAAGACGACTACATAGTTCACAAAATCCCACACAACTACGACAAGAACGCTGATTGTCCGAAGTTCAAGAAATTCCTTGAGAAAAGCGTTCCATATCCACAGGAAAGACAGAAGCTACAGGAATATGTCGGCTACGGACTAATGAAATGGACGAAGAAACACGAAAAGGCGTTACTTCTTCTCGGCCCGACCAACACAGGAAAGACAGTCTTCCTTAGAACCATAGAGGAGCTGTTCGGTGAAGAAGGGATAGCTAATTTTAGCTTACAGGAACTCTGCGATGAGAAGTACAACAAGGCAGAGCTCAAGGACAAGTATGTGAACATTAGGCACGATCTCTCTGACAAGGATGTACAGGATGTTCAGTTCTTCAAGGAGATCGTCAGCGGCAACTCAATCAAGGCAAGAGAAATCTACGAATCCCCAATAGAGTTCCGACCTATGGCGAAGCTAATGTTCTCAGCAAATCACTTTCCGACACCTCAGAAAGATAAGGTCGGAAACGAATACCTCAACCGATAGCTCGTAGCCAAGTTCCCCTACTCCTTCCCTGAGAAAGAGCAAGACAAGAATCTGAAGCAGAAGCTAACAACAGAAGACGAATTAGAAGGAATACTGAAATGGGCAGTAGAAGGAACCAAGCGACTACAGAAACAGGGAGGATTCACCAACGACAGAGATCCAGAGAAGAAAAGAACCTGTCTCTACAGTGGAGGCAACTCGATCAATAAGTTCATACGGGAGAAGATAGAGTTCAGGTACAACGCAGACGACAAGATGAAGGATTTCAGAGAGTTTTCCTACGACATTTATCAGGAATACAAGAAATACTGCGACAGGAAAAACCTTGAAGAACACGGACAAAGGGCTCTCGTAGAGGAACTCAAGAACATTAACTGCGTCAGAAAATACAAACCTATGAAAGACGGCAAACGCAGAAGAGGGTTCAAGAGTCTGAAACTTAAAGACAATTGATACGGTTGATACAGGCAAAACAGGAAAACCTTTCCTTTACTCTTCCTTCTTTCTACTCCAACAGTACGCCTATACCCGTAACAACCGTGACAACACATAGAAATATGTAACTAATATACAACCCGCTATATACTTCTCCTGCCGCAGTAACTCAGAGAATCGACTTCGTTACCACAGTCGTTTACTGACTCGTATTGGCGACTGTATATCCAACTCTATAACGCCGTTATACAGGAACAGGTGTGTGGTTTCACACCGAATACTGCCCTCTTAATTTCCTGATTTCAAAGGTCGCCTATTCCGACCACTATAATTACCTATAATGCTGAAACGACTGTTTTCAGGGCGTAGGAGCCTTTTGACGACAAGTTTCGGGTTCTGCTCTAAAACCCGAAGTTACTTAAGCCACAACCGCCGTAGAGACCCGTAATGAGTCAGAAAAACGTCCGAACACTATCCCGTGAAGAACTCCGAAAACTCTGGATGAGCCCCGAAGACGAAAGAATCCATATGCTATTCAAAACCACAGCCAAACTTGGCCTACGCAATTCAGAAGCAGTCTCACTACAGAGAAAACATATCGATCTTGAAAACCAAGTAGTAGAAATCAACGACAGCAAAAACGGAAAAGACAGAAAAGTAGGGATCCCTGACGACTTTCTCGAAGAACTACGAATCTACACACAGCAACTCTCATCACAGGATTGGCTATTTCCAAGCAAACGATCTGACAGTCATCTTACACCGAGAGCATTCCAGAAAAAGGTCAGAGAACACTCTCTCGAAGCAGGGCTATATCCTACAGGCATTACAGAAGAAGATGTCAAGAAACTGCCTTATGAGAACAGGATAATGCCGCACACACTCCGACACTCTTACGCTACGATAAGACTCAACAACGGACAGAAAATGCCTAAGGTCAGCAAACTACTCGGCCACAACTCCATAGAAACCACAGTCAACCAATACCACCATATGAAAACAAACGACCTGAAAGAAGCGGCTAACGAAGTGAAGATTTAATTTGTCAGTAGGACAGGATCTTTGATTCTGTCATTTGGTAATGAACTCTTCCAAACCTTAACCTCATCTACAGATCCATTCCAAGGATCAGCTCCTCCTTGGCTTATCTTTAGTGCGTAAAAATCGTGTAAATCTATACTGACTTTCTCTTGTTTGATAAGCTCTGAACCTCTAAAAAGAGCCAATTTTTCACCATTATATGAAACAGCATAAAACTCCCAGTTACCCCCAATTGAATTAGGATAGTCATAGGCGTGCCAAGATCCAGAAGGATCTTTTAATCTCACACTCATAGAATTATCTCCACCTTGATAACCGTTATCCTCCAAAATCTCTATACCAGAGGTATCTATCACTCTTGGATTTACTCCCCCTACACCTGACCTGTTTACATAGAAAGAAACTGTTATAGCATCTCTTTCATATGGAAAACTCGAAACACAGACAAAATCATTCTCTCCATCAAAATCTACTGAATTTCCGAAAACACCTTCTTCCCAAGTAGGGCATAATTTGTTGAAACACTCTTCCGATCCGTTTCTCAAAACACCATCATTACTGTCAATTGAGCCATTCGCATAAACCCCTGAACCTGAATCCAGAGGCCAATAACCAATCAAATGATCCTCGGCAGGGACGCCGTCAATACCTCTCTCCGTCGATACAGGATAATTAGTCAACGAAGCAGAAACACTATCCATATCAAAAGGGTCGCCTGCATACATATCAACAGTAACAATCTCTTGCGAACCTAAACTCCGAGAAAACTCCTTGTTATACGGTTTATCTCCCATAACCGTGACCGAGAAATTACTGAACTCCTCGTTTCCACTATTCCGTACAACCAAACTCAAATTCCTGCTCGACCGATTAAAACTCGCAGAAACCAACTCAATACCCATATTAGAAGCAGTAACCAACCTCTCCGTATCATCCGACGTCTCCGACTGAATACTATCCAACATATTCGTGGCCCAAGGAGAAAACAAAACAGCCACAGACAAGGTAAACGCCATCAATAAAACAGAAGCAATCAAGGGAGAGATACCCTTCCTCCAAGATTTTGGATTCGCCATACTTTGTCTTTTTTTTAATTAAATAAAGTCTTTCTTGCCTGAAAAATTGAGAGAAAGAAGCCATATACAAGTGACAGAAAACCGTGTCAAGCAGGTAATTTAGTAATCGATCTGTATGCTATCTTCTTCTGTCTCCACGGGCATATTGTTAGCCGCTGCCTGAATCCGAGTAGGCATAGAAACGTTCGTTTCCAGAGTTTTCAACTCGTTATCTGAAAGGTTTCCTGAGTGAATCTGTTTTAAAGGATTCATATCTCTGAAAATACTGACAGTCACATTACTGAAATCGCCTTCACCTGAATTACGCAGAGAAACACTCATTTTATTCCTACTGAGATATACATAAGTCCAGTTCTGATTAAACCCTCCATTATCTATATTACCTGTGATATCATCGGCAAAGCCGTCTCCATCTATATCTCCAACTCCACCTATTTGGTTTAGCTTCGCCGACTTCTTAGATATTTGGTGTAGCTGATTGTCGCCTATATCATAGAAATATGGAGTAGCTTTACAGCAACCACCTCCTCCCGTAGCAACGACTAAATCATCTTTTAGACCATCGTGATCAATATCTCCTATGCCCGACACTGAGAAACTGTCAAGAGGTATGGTACCTAAACTGTCAAAACTATTAGTAGAGTATTCCCAGCTATACAAGTATTTATCGTTAGCTATAAACAGCGACTCATTCCTATCATCCTTGTCTATGTCGTGAACACGATAAACAAATTGTGAGATATTCAAACCTTCAGGCAGAGATACTTCATCAGTGAAAGAATCAGAACCTATATTGTAAATAGAGATATTGTTTAGAGTGCTGGAAGAGTTTACAAAGCCAAATTCTTGCCTTACACCGTCATCATTATAATCTATGGTTGGTGAAAACTTGTCCCCCCACCAACTATCTTTATTGAATAACAATACCTCTCCGTCATCTACATCACACATCTTCATTTTAGTGCCTTGCTGTACAACAACTTCGAAAGTACCATCTTGGTCAGCATCAGCAATATTCTTCGGTGAATTAGAATTATCACAGTTCTCAAATTTGACCCAAGTATCATTTTCTAAATCAGTTACATAGAAAGGACCTCCATAGAAAATCATATCGTCTCTATCACCGTCCTGATTCCAGTCCACTACCGCACCTTTCTGTACGCCTTTAGATTTAAAACTCAGATTAACGCCTTCAAATCGATTATCATATCTTACTTGAGCTACTTCTAATCTTGCATTTGCCGCCGCAGAAACGGTTTCCGCCTGATCACTTGTGTCCGACTGAATACCTTGGATTGTATTTGAGAAGAAAGGCATAGCAATAGTGGCGATAGAAAGCGTGAATGCAATCAATAGAACAGCAGCGATTATAGGAGAAATACCTTTTCTCGAACTTTTTCTTCCCATAATATCGCTTTTTTTTATTAAATAAAGGTTTTCGTAACTGAGACGAACTGATTGGGAAGATAGAAAATAAAGGAGAAGAAGCGATTTATGCTTCTTCCTCTGTTCTTTCGACTATTTCCTGTGCTATGCCCTCTTCTTCAAGTTTCTCCCATACGATCTCTCGTGCTCTTGCCGCAGGTTTCTTGAGTTCCTTAACGTCCTTGATCTCCAAGAGTCCTTTACATTTGTAGCATCTGTCTCTGTATCCTGCGTTGGTCTGTCCACAGCCCTGACATTTGAGAGGTACAAGATCGTTGCTTTCCTTCTCTTCAGGGTTTTCTTCTCCATATGCCTGTCCGTAGGCGTTGTTGCTATCTGAGTCATCAAGTCTTGTGTAGACTCTTGTAACCCGACTTCCCTGAACGTGACCTACTCTCTTGTCAACCTTTGATTCGTTGATTTTGAGATTGGATTTGAGGAAAGTAATTCTCGCCTTCCTGATTGAGTGCGTGTTGACCTTTTTGTCCAGACCTTCTTCCTGTTTTGCTTGCTTGAGCTTGTTGTTGAAGTGTGAGTAGCTCGCAGGTGTCAAGGCCAACTCGTTTTTACCCTTATCTCCCTCAAAATCCTTGGCTCGGCAGAAGAGATACGCATCAGGATCTTCAGGATTCGGATGTTCTTCCTCCAACCAACGATCTATCGCAGGTGCCGCAACCTTTACACGGCATTTCCTTCTACCTGACTTCGGGCCGTCTCTGATCTGGTTCGGATTGACTCTGACATAGATGTAGGACTTTCCATCCTCCTCGTGGTAGTCCTTGATCCGTGTTCTCAGAGTTTCGTTGATCCTTGTTCCCAAGTCCCAGTGTGTAAGTAGCAGGGCTCGGTAGCGAAGTGAGAGATTTTGACACAGGTACTTTATGTCCTCTGCCTTTGGCAACTTACTTGGATCTGTCCTGTCTCTTGCGTCCTCGCTGACAGTTAACTTGACGAAAGACGCTTTGTCAGGTATCTTGCCGTCCTCTGTTTCAGTAGTTCCATACTCTGAGAATTTGGCGTAGAGGCGAAGAAACTTCCTGTATTCCTTCTTGGTTTCCTGTGCGTAGTCTCTACTGTAGTAGGCAGAGTTGTCTATCTGTCTGTTGATCTTCCTGATCTGTTCCTCAGTTGCGTCCTTCAGCCGAAAGTCGTTTTCCTCATATTCAAGGATTTGCTTCGCTGTCTGTAGGTAACGGTCTCTTCTGGACTTGCTGAGCTTCCTGTCCTCAAGGTCTCTGTAGAACTCTTGAACATCTTTCTTGTTCTGTTCTGAGATTTTGTCGGATTCTAAAATGTTGTCTAAACGCTTCTGTGGGTTGTAGCTGTGAATGTTTGTCATAATTTCCCGTTGTTCCAATCCTCTTTTAAAGAGGCGTATACGGGATATGAGAAGTTAGAACTTCGCCCTCTCAGGACAAGACAATAAGAATTGACTCGCCCGCACAGGGATTTGAACCCTGGATCTGCACCTCCGCAAGGTGCCGTCTTTCCGCTAGACCATGCGGGCCTAATACTTCAGATGGTGCAGAGTTTTTAATAATTCAGCTTTTCAGAGTTTACTTATGGAACTAGAGGAATGTACAAGCTGTGGAAAGAATCTTGATGCAGCAGAGACTTTCGTTGAGTTTGACTGTCCTGAATGCGGTGAAGCGGTCGCACGTTGTGGACGATGTAAGAAACTTGCAAGTGATTATGAGTGTCCTGAATGCGGTTTCACCGGACCTTAAAAAAGAAGAATCGTTAAACGGTTAACAGAGGTGTCAAAAAATGGAAGCTCTAAAGAAAATTATCAAGAAGATCAAGAACCTCTTCTAAGTAATCCTACCTCTTTTTTCTGCTATTTTTCTATTCAGTTTTTAAGTCTTCAGTTCCTAAATCTTCCCTAAGAGGTTTTCAACAATGGGAAAAATTTCATGCGTATACAAAGTTATGCCGGAAGATGCTGAAACAGATCTAGAAGCTATCAAAGAAGACATTAAAGACAAAATTGACGTAGAAGACATCGGTGAAGAAGAGGTCGCTTTCGGACTGAAAGCAGTCAAAGTCTCAACGATTACTACAGATGAGGAAGGCGGAACGGACGCAGTCGAGGAAGAGCTTGAGAAAGTTGACAACGTACAGAGCATCGAACTCGAACACTTCGACAAGATGTAGAACTTCCTTCTATATCACTTTCTTATTCCACAGTTATTTCTCCACCGTTACAGACTTTGCAGCCGTACTCCAGCTTGCATTCTGAACAGACCTGCGAACCACAGACCTCACAAGTGGTGACAGCAGGCCTCTCCTGACAGTACTCACATACCTGTTCCTCCATAAAACAGAATTTACTTTAGATAAAGTTAAAGTCCAGTATTTTAAAACAGAAGTATAAAGACAACTTCATGGAAGAGCTGAAGGAAGCGTTGAAGGAGTCTTTCCAGATATTTGGAGACTCTCAGCCCTACAGAGGACTGCTTATGCTTCTGCTGATGCTTCCTGTAGGGATGATCACTTTCACAGCAACTCTTTTCTTCGTGACGATTTCTCTATCCCTGATATTTGCGCCTCTGATATATAGCAGCACATCTTTCAGGATAGGCAGTTACATGGTCCAGAGTCTTCCGGAAGCCCTTGTAGCGACCGTTTTCGGAGTTATTATTGCAACAGCCTCGATGTACGTGTTCAAATGGTTCTCACTGATCGCTTACAGACTCATGGGGATCATACTCGGTTTCCAGGAGCTTGACGAACTTCCTGAAGAGCTCCGTTCAGAGCTGTAGAGAACAGTTACGTTGTTAAGTCTGGATAGGTACGAACAGTTCTATGGGCGTCAACCTTGGTGAACTGGTTGAGAGAGAAGAAATAAACTTTGCTGATTTGAACGACAAAGAAATCGCTATTGATGCAATGAATACTCTTTACCAGTTTATATCAATTATCAGACAGAGAGATGGAACACCTCTGAAAGACTCCTCCGGAAATACTACCTCACATCTTTCAGGACTCTTCTACAGAAACATTAATCTTCTGGAAGAAAACATTCGTCCAATATACGTTTTCGATGGAGCTATGCCGGATCTAAAAGAAAAAGAGTCTTCGAAAAGAAGAAAGAAACGTGAAGAAGCTCGAGAAGAGTGGAAGAAGCTGAAGGAAGAAGGAAAAGTTTCAGAAGCGTACTCAAAAGCGACTCAAAGTTCAAAAATCGACGGCGATATGATCGAAGAAGCCAAGAAATTGCTTGACGCAATGGGAATTCCTTACATTGACGCCCCCAGCGAGGGGGAGGCACAGGCAGCTTACATGGTAAACGAAGACTATCCTGGCGATATATACGCGGTTGGAAGCCAGGACTGGGACTGCCTTCTGTTCGGTGCCGACAAAATGGTTAAGAATCTGACCACGAGAAAGACCCGTAAGACTTCTTCTGGCGGAAAGAAAGAGATTTCAACAGAGAGGATACAGCTTGATTCGGTTCTGGAACAGCTGGAGATACCGCATAAGAAGTTGGTCTGGATGGGAATTCTGATGGGTACCGACTTCAACCCTGACGGAGTCCATGGTATCGGCCCGAAGACAGCATTGAAACTTGTCAGGAAGTACGACGAGTTCGATGAACTGTTGGAAGATGAGAAAGTTGAATGGGAGTCAGAGAACGATCCATACAAGATACGCGATTTCTTCCTCAATCCTCCTGTGGAGGAGATAGAGTACAGCTTCGGCGACCCCGACCCTGATAGAATAAAGGAAATACTGGTGGATGAACACGACTTTTCCGAGGACCGTGTTGACTCCGGAATAGATAAGCTGGAGAAAGCTCTGGAGTCGCGTCAGTCAGGGCTTGAAAGTTTTGTCTGACAGAACTCTTTGTTCAGTGTCGCTGCTCTCTTAGTTC
>SDGW01000301.1_pt1 | contig 20944 bp, 17 predicted proteins | sample 2873831 | NCBI WGS metagenome assembly SDGW01 (sample SAMN08132700, study PRJNA421101) | hypersaline lake metagenome | isolation source: celular fraction 0.22 microns magnesium sulfate-rich crust from ephemeral... | place: Spain: Penahueca Lagoon, Toledo | collected 2011-07
GCGGCCACAAGCAGGTGGTAGAACGGCGAACCGTAGTGTTTGTTATCGGAGATCGCGCTCAGCGACTGCTCCGTGAGAATCGCGTCGACGAGCTCGCGGTGGGTCCAGATGTCGATCCCAATGTAGCCCGGCGTCGTATAGAGCGCGGCGAATCGGAAGACGAACGCGAAACAGACGATCTGGAACAACAGCAGGCCGGGATGGAGATCGCGATCGTTCACGAAGACGATCTGGCCGATAACGAGCGTGCCGACGACACTCGCCAGCCCGAAGAAAGCGAGCGTTCGCTCCCCCTGTACGACCGGTAACACGACGAGGGCCGATAGCCCGACGAAGACGACGCTCGGAAGCGCCATCGACACTGACGAGGGGAGCGTCGGAACCGCCCGCGCGTCGTCGCGCTGATACAGGGAGACGATATACAGCACACACGCGGTGCCGAGGATGGCCGGGACGGTATTGATGTAGATCTGTGACGTGAGAAATCGCAGCGGGAACAACGCCAGCGCGAGCACGAGCCCGCCGATCGCCGCGACGGTGTCGAGTCGCAGCGGTCGCAGTTCCGACAGTGAGCTATACTTCATGACTGACCCCCGTCGGATAACTCGTCCCATCGTCTCGGTCGAGTACTCGGCGATACAGTCCGTAGAGACGCTCTCCGAGTGAGTCGACGGAGAGTCCGTCGATCGACTTGCGGCCATTAGATCGGCCGCCATCTTCGATGGCTCGCTCGAGGCCGCCGATGAGGGCACCGTCGTTGTCGCTGACGGTACAGTTTGCCAGGCCGCGGATCGTCTCGCTGACGAAGCCGACGTCGGTCGAGACGACTGGCAGGTTACACGCGGCGGCTTCCTTGACGACCATCGGGCCGCTCTCGCGTTTCGAGGTGACCAGGAGGACGTCGCTTGCGTTCATATAGTAGGGGATCTCGTCATGATCGACGCCGGAGACCGTCCGCAGCTCGAGGTCGACGTCGGCTCGCTCGACGAGCCGGTGGGCTCGCGGATAGTCCTTCACCGAACGGGTCCGGTCGTACGGGAACAGCGCGATCGGCCGATCGGTTTCCCAGCCGAGGTACTCGCGTGCGTCCGCCCGCGCCATCGGTCGAAACAGGTCGGTGTCGACGCCGAACGGGATCAGTTCGTGGTCGGTCTCGAGGTCGCGAGACATGACCTGACTCGGCACGATCGCGGCGTCCGCCCGGCGAGCACCGTACCGACTGCACGATCGCAGCCACGTCCGGTCGCTCATGAGGTCCGTCCCCCACAGGGTCAGCACTACCGGCCGGGTCGGCTGGGCGAGCGCGAACGGAGCGACGAGCCCGTAGTTCGCGTGTATCAGATCGTACGACGACGACCGGACCGCCGAGAGTACGGTCGCGTAGTATCGTGCGTAATCCGCCGGCGTCCGGCCCGAATCGCCGCTGTGTTCGCCGGGAACCTCGAGCACCGTACAGTCGACGCCGCGGGCTTCGAGGGCCGAGACTTGCTGGTCGAAAAACGGCCGCGACGACGTGACCAGTTGGAGTACCTTCATGAATGATCCGGGTTCGCTGCAGGGATCGTTCGATCCGCCGTACTCGCCTGCGCGAGGGTTTCGATCTGGCGGACGACGAGCTCCGTCACGTCGATCCGATCCGCGAGCAGGCGCTCACGACGCCGCTCCCACGTGTCGGCGGGCTCCTCGACGACCGAAACGGCCTGCTCGAGCCCGCGTGCGTGTCTTTCGTCGCCGGTGTACTCGAACAGCAGGCCGTACTCCTCCTCGAGTTCAGTCGTATAGCCCAGCGAGAGCGGGTTCACGTAGATCGCCGGCGTGCCGAGCACGGCGGCTTCCGCCGCGGTCGTTGCACCCTCACTCAGGACGACGGTGGCGTCGGCGAGCAGGTCGTGCATCCGATCCGGCGAGGTCTCGAACTGGTACGACGCGAGCTCGGACGGCGGCTCCCCTTCGGCCGTCAGCAGGACGTGCAGGCCCGCATCTTCGAGCCGGTCGATGACCGCTCGAGGATCGTCGAATCCACCGTGGCCGACGTCGTGGGAGGCGTCCCAGCTGCTGAGTCGAACGACGGCGAAGGGCGTCTCGGGGTCGAGTCCGACGTCCTCGAGAACGGTCGGATCGGGTTCGAACCGATCCGGGTGAAGGTAGGCGAGTTCGTGATATCCCGGGTACGTCACCTGCTTTGGGCCGATCTCGTCGCGATAGCACGCCGGTGTGGAGATCGTGTCCGCGAACGGATAGGCGAGTTTCGTGATGAGGCGAGCGTGTTCGGTGTCGTAGAAGACGAGACTCTTCGCGCTCGTCACCGACGCGACGTGGGCGGCGGCGACGCCGCCGATCGCCGTGATCACGTCCGGCTCGATCCGCCGTGCTCGCCGGAGGAGTCGCAGTTCGTAGGTCGCCTGCACCGCTGCCAGCGAGACCAGTGAGTCGGATTCGCCGGCGAGAACCTCGTGGTCGATGTCGTACGCCTCGAGGAGCTGGACGGCGACGTCGCTCTCGCGAGCGAAGACGTGGACCTCGTGCCCGCGCGCTTCCAGTTCTGCGATCGGGTGCCGGAAGAAGTGGACGTGTCCGGGATGCTGGATCGTTATCATCACGCGCATCGGTGAGCCACCTCCGCGATGTGGTGTCGGCTCGAGACGGGACCCACAGTCGAGGGTGCTCGGCTTCCCGCCCGGGCGACGGCCGTCTCGAATCCGTACCGCTGGTCTCTCATCCCCTCACAACCTCCGGTAGACGAATCCCGCATCGACGGCCGCGTCTTCATCGATCGTGCCGGTCACGTCGATCAGCGCGGGCTCGTCCGCGAGTTGGCTCGCTACTGCCGGGAGATCGAGGTGCTCGAACTCCGCGTGCGGCGTCGCGAGCAAGACCGCGTCGAACTCGTCGAACGAGAGTCGATCCTGCACGTCGATCCCGAACGCCTCGCGGGCTGCGTCGTCGTCAGCGAACGGATCGAATCCCTCGACGTCGATATCGTACTCCCGAAGCTCGTCGATGACGTTACTGATCTTCGAGCTGCGGATGTCCCCGACGCCCGGTTTGTACGCAAGCCCCAACACCAGCACACGGCTCTCTCGGAGCGTCTTGTGACACTGATTGAGGGCCTTGATCGTCAGTTCGGCGACGTGGTCGGGCACTGACTCGTTGACCTGCCGGCCCGTCTGCATGAGTTCGGGCTCGAAGCCTTCCTTGGCCGATCGGTACGCAAAGAAGTACGGATCGACCGGGATACAGTGGCCGCCGACCAGCCCCGGCCGGTAGTCGTGGAAGTTCCACTTCGTGCCTGCGGCCTCGAGGACGGCCTGTCCGTCGACGTCCATCTGATCGAGCGCCATCGAGAGTTCGTTGACGAACGCGATGTTGAGATCGCGCTGGGCGTTCTCGACGACCTTGCAGGCTTCGGCGACCTCGATCGACGGGGCACGATGGACGCCCGCATCGACGACCGACTCATAGAGCGTCGCCACGTCCTCGAGTACGGTCTCGTTTTGGGCGCTGACGACTTTGACGACGTCTGTGAGCCCGTGTTCCTCGTCGCCCGGTGTGGCGCGCTCCGGGGAGTACCCGACGAAGAAGTCCTCGTTTGCAGTCAGTCCGGACGCATCCTCGAGTGCAGGGACGAGAACATCGCGCGTCGTGCCCGGATAGACCGTCGACTCGAGGACGACCGTCGTTCCGGAGGTCATCTTCGACCCCACCGTGGTCGCTGCACTCTCGACGTAGCCGAGGTCCGGTCGCTCGTCGTCGTCGATCGGCGTCGGCACAGCGATGATGACGTAGTCGGCCTCGGAGATCGCGGTCGCGTCGGTCGTATAGGAAATATCGCCGTCCTGAATCGCCTCGTCGGAGAGGTCGCCGGTCGTATCGACGCCGTCCTGAAGTCGGTCGACCGTCACGTCGTCGACGTCGTATCCGATGACGCGGTAGTCCGACTGCGCGAACCCAACTGCAAGCGGCAGCCCAACATAGCCCAGTCCGACGACGCAGATCGTTGCTTCGCGCGTGGACCGCTCTGTGGTGTGCTCGAGGCTGGTATCCTCACCGCTTGGTTCGGCCTCGTACTGGCCGCTCGCTTGCTCGCCCGATTGCTTCTCTGTATCGCTGATTATCGTGGTCATGAGTGGTGCGTTGTCGCTGAACCGTCACACGACCGAGTGTGACGGTGACTGTCCGGAACTGTCGGGCCCGCAATCGGCGGGCCGTGCTACAAACACGGCAAGTCGGTGTCGGGGGATTACTATACCGCGGATAAACGGATGCAAACGTCTCGCATGGTGAAACCGAGCGGCGATTGGCGCTGCCAGCAGCAATACCCCGGTCGACGGCTAAACGCCGGGACGAGCGCTTAAACCGTTGTTAAACGCTCCTATACGGATTCATAATGAAGGTCACGGGAACTGGATCTCAAGTGCGGTCGACGAGGTCACGGCCACCGTGACTCGGTCATATCGGCCGCAGCAGAACCGCGTCAATCATGGTGTCACATGCCCCGATCGAAGTCAGAGCCCAGCTCGCATCGATTCATAGCACTGTCTCGATCGATATGGGTCTGACTTCACCCCACCAGGGCGTCCACGCGAGTCCCTTGCGGATAGGTAGTCTCTGGATCGGCGGTCGATCTGGCGATCCGTTGCAACTGTTTCGCGCGACATCACGTGGGGATGTGGCCCTGATCGTGGTTCTCTTCGTGCTCATCAGTGTGCTCATCGGGATTCGCATGGCAGACGTGTTATCAGAGCGCGAGCTCGAGATTTCGTCGCTCCCGCTCGTCACGAACACGGCAGGCGATACAGCGGACGCAGCGCACGCACACACTGACAGTCCTCGGGCGCACGAATCGTATCTCTCGCCCGACACACCACCGAAACTCCTGAGTGACGAAGGGAAGGTCGTCCGGCTACTGGTCGCGAATCACGGTCGCATTCGCCAACACCGGATCGCAGACGAGACCGGCTGGTCGAAGTCGAAAGTGAGCAGGATCTGCTCACAGATGCACGCCGACGGCACGATCGAAAAGCGATCGGTGGGCCGCGAGAACGTCATCGTCTTCGCCGACCGACCGGCCGACGACGAGCCACAGTCGGACGACGCCGAAAATCCGCTTCCGTAAGCACCCACCGATTTCGTCGACAGTTATAATTGCACCATCCGAAACACGGTCGACGTACCCGGGCCATCGGGCAACGATGGCGACCGGCTCTGTCGGCCGTGTTTCGACTTCTAGCGACCAGAGCGTGGTTTACTCCGTTCGTAAATCGATCGACGAGCCGTCCGGCAGTTTTGTTCCGACGCTGTGGCTACGTATTGGGTGGACGCCGCTGTTGTATTTCACCGGATAGAATCAGCCATGCTCCCGATCAAGGCGGGAGTCACTCGAACGTCGTGCGCTGCTGGGCCAGAGAGTGAAGCGAGCCGTGAAAGATTGTGAAACGAACGTGTATTACACAGTCGATAGTTCGCGTCGTGTTCGTCGTACCGTCTTATTCGTGGTATAGTAATGGCCGCTGTTGTCCGTGGTGGAAGTGAGGCCCGGTCCGACAGCAGAGCGCGGACGGGTTCGACGATACCAATGACACGGAACAGTACTGCACTCACCGCAGCGGTCTCGAGCCGACTCGATACGTCCGTCACAACCGTCGATTGCCCCGCCGCAGACGACACAGTCGATGCGGCGTGGTCGCCGGCTGCACAGCCGGAGGTGATCGGCTAATGTGTGGGATTATCGCACGGATCGGTCACGGGAACGCGGCGGAGACACTCCTCTCGGGACTCGAGAACCTCGAGTATCGGGGCTACGACTCGGCAGGCATCGCCGTCCAGAACGGCTCCGGTGTCAAGGTCCACAAGTGTTCGGGGGAAGTCTCCGACCTCAAATCGACGTTGCATACGCAGCCACACGGAAACATGGGAATCGGCCACACCCGCTGGAGTACCCATGGCCCACCGACCGACGAGAACGCCCATCCGCATACGGACACGGCAGGTGACGTCGCGGTGGTCCACAACGGCGTCATCGACAACTACGACGAGCTCCGGGCAGACCTCCAGGAGAAGGGCCACGAGTTCGACAGCGACACCGACACCGAAGTCATCCCCCACCTCATCGACGAGTACCGGGACGCAACCGGAGACACCGAACAGGCCGTTCGCCGCGCCGTCGAGACGCTCGAGGGCAGCTACGCGATCGCCGCGATCGTCGACGGTGAAGAGGCGGTCTACGCCGCACGGAAGGGATCGCCGCTCGTCCTCGGACTCGACGACGAGGAGTGGTTCCTCGCCAGTGACGTCCCGGCGTTTCTCGATCACACCGACGAGGTGATCTACCTCGAGGACGGCGATCTGGTGGTCCTCGAGCCCGACACCTACTGTATCACCGACCTCGCCGGCAACCCCGTCGAGCGATCGGTCGACACCGTCGACTGGGACCCCGAGGACGCAGGAAAGGGCGAGTACGACCACTACATGCTCAAGGAGATCCACAACCAGCCGACCTCCCTCGCTAATACGATCGAAGGCCGAGTCGAGGACGGCGATGTCGCGTTCGAGGACCTCCCGCCGGGGACGTTCGATGGGATCGAGTCCGTCCAGTTCGTCGCCTGCGGGACGTCGTATCACGCGGCGATGTACGGCAGCCAGCTGGTCCGCGAGGCTGGGATTGGAGCCGACGTACTCCGAGCCAGCGAGTACGAGGCGACGACCGCGCCGGTCGACGAAACCACGCTCACCGTCGCAGTCACACAAAGCGGCGAGACTGCCGATACCCTCGATGCGCTCCGAACCGCGGCCGACCGCGGCGCGCGAACCCTCGCCGTCACCAACGTCGTCGGTTCGACAGCCGCCCGTGAAGCCGACGACGCGGTCTACATCCGCGCCGGCCCGGAGGTCGGTGTCGCCGCGACGAAGACCTACTCCTCGCAGGCGGTCACGCTCGCGCTTCTCTCCCAGCGCATCGCCGGTGACGTTCCTGATGCGACCCCTGCAGACGACCGAGCGGCGATGCTCGAGACGCTCGCGGACCTGCCACAGCACGTCGAGACCGTCCTCGAATCGACTCGGGCCGAGACGCTCGCCCGGGACACCCTCGACAGCGAGTCGTTCTTCTTCATCGGCAGTGGGCACGGTCACTCCGTCGCGCTCGAGGGTGCGCTGAAGTTCAAGGAGATCACCTACGAGCACGCGGAAGGGTTCGCCGCCGGTGAACTCAAACACGGCCCGCTCGCGCTGGTGACCGAGGAGACGCCGCTGTTTGCGGTCTACACGAGCACCGACGACGAGAAGACGAAGACGAACGCGATCGAGGCCAAATCTCGTGGTGCGCCGATCATCGCCGTCGGACCCGACGACCATCCCCTCGTCGATGTCGCCGACGCACACCTGTCGGTGCCCGAGACCCACCCCGTCTGGGCTGGACTACTCGCGAACGTCCAGTTGCAGTTGCTGTCCTACCACGCTGCGAAACAGCTCGAGCGACCGATCGACAAACCACGCAATCTCGCGAAAAGTGTGACGGTCGAATGATCGGCTCGTCTCACAGCTAACGTTTTTTCGCGGTCAGTTCGACGCCACCGAGTCACATCACGAACCTGCGCTTAGAGCAGCCTCACACGGTCAATGGAGACCGCGGTGAGCCTCGAGTGCGGTCACATCGACTCGCATCGCTCGCCGGACGGTCTGCCCTTCGTCCCGACCAGCACCCGGCGAGACAATCCAAGACGCCAGGCAAGTCGCCAGGATGTCCGTCGATCGGCCACGCCTCCGGTGGCTCTGGCCCGCCCGAGACCGTCGAAGCGTACGGCATCGATATTACTGACGGCGTCGTTCGTCAGGCTGCGGATCGTCTCGCGGACGAAGCCGACGGCGGTCGAGACGAGCGGCAGGTTACAGCGGTCGCTTCACTGAGGTGAGAACCACTGATGCGAACGGGATCGACGGCAGTCAGGCTGTATCGAGACCGATCGTGGGACAGCCCGGTCACGACATGACTGCTCCAGCGCACTCGAGTAGTCGATCAGACTGTCTCGAACACCGGCTGCGCTGCAGCCTTCCGCCTCGAGAAACGGTATCGGACGAGTTCGAGACTGGGCTCGACGCCCGGTTACCGGCCACGTGCAAAACGAGCCCCCCTTCTCTCAGGAGGAACGATCGCCGACACACCGCGACCGGCAGCGGCCGCAGTTAGTTGTCCTTCGGCTCGAGCGTCAACGTGATCTCTTCGTCGTCGCCGTCGATCGTGACAGTGTCGTCCTCGGATGTGTATCCGTCCACATCATCCGCGACGACCGTGTACGTCCCGTCCTCGAGATCGAAGGTCGCCTCGCCGTCGTCGTCGACTTCCTTCTCCTCGCTCGAGCCGAAGAGGGCGGCGTCCTCCGTGACCTCGACGGTCGCGTTCTCGATCGCGGTGCCGTTCTCGTCTTCGACAGTCACCGCTAGGGATCCGCCGTCGTCGTTGCTATCGCCGGTCGATTCCTGCGACTCGAGCGTCAATGTGATCTCGCTGTCGTCGCCGTCGATCGTGACGTTCCGTTCCGACGACTGGTAGCTGTCGGCGTCCGCAGTAACCGTGTACTCGCCGTCCTCGAGTTCGAATTCGGTTTCGCTGTCGTCGTCGACCGAATTCGAGACGCTCGAGGTGGACTCGGAATCAACGGTGACGGTGGCGTTGTCGATCGCATCGCCGTTCTGTGATTCCACGACCGCCGTCAGCACGTGCGATTCGTCCGTATTGGTCTCGTCGCCGCCGTTCTCGGTGTCTGTGCTGTCGGATCCATCCGTTTGGGAGTCCGTGTTATCAGAGCCGTCGGTTTGGGAGTCTGTGTCGTCAGATCCATCAGCCTGGGTATCTGTGCTGTCGGTTCCGTCCGTTTCTTTCGTTTCGTTACTCGTCCCGCCGGCCCCGTCGGTGTCGGTCCCACTGCCATCGCCTATCGAGTCGCTGTCAGCCGTATCGCCACCGCTGTCCGTCGGCTGTCGGGCATCGTCGATCCTGTCGCTGACCGATCCGACGGCACTGCTGACGGAGGCACCGCTTACGGCAAGTACCATCCCAGCCAGCAGGAACACGATGCCACAGACGGTGAGCAAGATCTGGACGCTGCGCTGGATCGATCGGGTCTCCGTTCGGTGTTGTTGGGCATTGCGGCGCATTATCAGTAATTTGGGGAATCAGAATCCAGTATCGGTGGGTTACACGCCTGCCGGCTTGCCGGCTATCGATGCTGGTCGGAGCCGATCAACGGGCGGCCGGCCGGTCGTGTCCGTGGTCTGGGTACCGGCCACTGCTGTCGGAACCAGAACGCTGTCCGGACGATACCGAGTTGGTAGTCTGCTCGAGGTGCGCTGCTTATTATGCCGTCCGTCAGACACTGGTCTGCGAGATTTCATTAGGCGGCGATTCCACTGTTTGGGGGATCACTATAGGGATCATAAGGCCGTTTCAATTACACAACCGACCGCCGTCACGCGCTGACAGACGCGAAATTTCGATCCGACTGCTGACCGCTCGCGGTGGTGAGACGCGGTCGGTTTCGAGCCCGCCGCTCGAAACCGCTCTCGTTTGACGGAGCGACAGCACGTCACCGGCCACAGCGTCGGTACGGAACTGCTTGCGTCGCTCCGAGTGGTGCCTGCTTGGACCGCGGTGTGTGGACGGAACAGCACACCAGACATACTGTCGCGCGACCTTGGCACAGCAGCAAGAACCACTGCAGGTCACCAGCCGTGGCTGCACACCGACCGGTCAGTCACGGTAGACGATATATCCTCTCGTCTCGAGTTCCTCGAGGACCACGTCGGGAACCGTCGACTCCGGGGCGCTCGTCTCGGCGAACTCGAGTTCGGTATCGCCGACGACCTCGAAGGCGTACTCAGCACCGTCGTAGTTGACGACGACCTGCGCGTTCTCGACAGTCAGCTCCATGTCTGATCGGCTCGTCCTACACTGGCAAACGGGATAACTGCGGGGCGAGAAGTAGCCGGGCGTCGACACAGTCTGTTGCCGACACGTTCGGCAGCCGTCTCCGTCCGTCGGAACGAAACTGGTGGTTCCCCGCTACGCGGTTGGCGCTGAGTGCGTGTTGAACGACGGTGATCGGACGCGGTACCGAGCACTACGACGTGAGCGATTGGAACGGGGCGGAGAGACAGCGGACTTACTCGTTGAGATGGGACCGGTACCCTTTGGGCTCGAAGCCGCGGCGACAGACAACGCGCTTGCGACCGACGGTGATGGCGCTGATCTGGTCGTCGGCCTCCATGCGATCGATGACGTCCTCGAGATGATCCTGTGACCAGTCAGTTTCGTCCAGAATGGTGGCTTGATCGACGCGGCCGCCGCGTTTGACGAGCAGTCTGAGAATCTTGTCTTCGTCCGGAAGGTCGCGTTCGTCGACGCCGTATTCGATCTCTTCGGCATAACTCAACGTTTCGTCGTCGTCGACGTTCGGACTCGAGTCTACGTCTGCGTTTGCTGTCGGTTCGGAGTCGTCCGATGTGGACTCGTCGGTCGAACTGCGCCAGAGAGACGAGAGACGGGCCCGGAGTGTATCGAATACCATCTATTGATCACCGTCCATGGGGACTGTCACAACTTGTACGCCCACCTACCTTGATTTTATGTTTTATCGATGGCATGGGAGTGTCAGTTGGGTAGGCTATCGTGACGGTGCGGGTATCAAATAGCAGCCGCCTTGCGCGTCGCAAGTCGGTTATCACTTTCGGCGACCAACAGGTTCGACGACACCGCGGACGGTGGCTCACTCGAGTCGGGAGCCGTCGTAGTCGTCAGCGAGCGCATCGAGGGCCTCGTGGTGGTTCGTCGAGTGGGGTGCGGTCAGCGGCGAGACGCTTACCTTCCCCTCGACGACGGCCCGGCGGTCCGTTCCCGCCGGATCGGGGAGTGCGTCGGGGGTCATCTCGTCCCAGACGCGGTCGTGAAGCGTGACGTGTGCACCGTCACGTTCGGCGTCCATCTCGTAGCGTTTCGAGGGCCGGGTGATCTCGATCGGCGCGGGCTCGCCGTCGGGCAGCGGGACGTTGACGTTGAGATAGGCGGCGTGGTCGAAGACGCCGGCCTCGAGTGCGCGGTCGGCGAGATAGGACGTCACGCGGGTCGCTTCGGCGTAGTCGTCGGCCGTCACGTCGATTTCCTCGAACGGGGTGTCGTCGACGGGCACGTACAGCGACGTCGCGATCGCGGGGACGTCGAAGAAGGCGGCCTCGACGGCCGCGCTGATCGTCCCCGAGCGCCCGAGGACGTACTCGCCGAGGTTCGCACCCTTGTTACAGCCCGCGACGACGAGATCGGGGAACGGGCCAAGTTCCGCGAGGCCGGCGACGACGCAGTCGGCGGGCGTCCCGTGGACGGCGTAGCCGAGTTCGTGGTCGTCGACCTCGACTTCGTGGGAGATCGACCGCCCGCAGGCGCTCTGATCGCCGGCGGGCGCGACGACGGTCACGTTGGCGTGTTCGGAGAGAGCGTCATGCAGCGCCCGGATACCGGTGCTATCGATCCCGTCGTCGTTGGTCAGCAGAATCTCGAGGTCGTCGCTCATGTCACGCCGGTCGGCCGGTGGTGCGAAAAGCCCACCGCTTCCGGCACTCGAGTTGGACGGACTTCTGTACGTCAGCGCCGGTGGGACCGCGACCGTCCTGCGGTCCCACCGGTAACTCGGTACAGCAGACCGTCTCAGGCGAGTCGGTCGACGATCGTCTCCTCGTCGACGACCAGATTGTACGCCTCCTTGTCGTCGTTCCAGAGCGCGAGGATCCGCTCGAACGAACAGACCTCGCCGTAGTCGGCCTCGAGCAGCGGTCGATTGAGCGACGTTTCGTTCGTCACCACAGCGTAGTGGTCGATCTCTTCGCTGCCGTCGCTGATCTTGAACAGCGGGTTCGAACGGCCACCGCCGCGACCGTCGCCGTCATCGCCGCCGCTTAGCGATCGGCTGAGCTTCGCCGCGACGAGGTCGATCCGGTTAGTGACGTGGCGTTCCATCTCGGCCATCTTCGCCCACTTGCTGGTCTCGAGGGCCATGTCGATCCGCCGCCGGCCGTCGAGGCGCAGCTGGGAATAGGAAAACTGGACGTCCACGTTGACGAACTCGCCGGGATCGTGGTCGGAGTCGTCGGCCGGGGTCGCTTCGTCGAGGCGGCGCTGGAATCCCGGCACGGCCAGATCCGGCCGGACGTCGAACGACCAGCCGCGGTCCGAGGGCGTGTCACCGGGCCAGAGTCGAACGGTGGGACCGTAGACGGTCACCGTGCCACGCCGGCGGTCGGCTGCCGTCGCTTCGTCGCCGTCGCCGTTGCCATCACCGTCGGCGGGCGCGACCGCATCCCGGTCCCACAGCCGCTGGCCCTCGAGCTCGCGTTCGACCTCGCGCAGCCCCACGCTGGTGTTTTTATCTGCAGGGGCCATCGCGAGGAACGTCCCGTCGGGTGCGAGCGTCTCGAGGAACGATCGCGCCACTGCGGTGGGCTCGTCGAGTTCGCTCAGCACGTTACAGGCGAGCACGAGATCGAACCCGTCGTCGGCTGCGGTCGGGTCGAACTCGTCGCTGGCGGTGTTGCTCGGGTCGAACGCCTCCGCGGTCGTCCGATGGATCGTCGCGTGGACGTTCCGTCCGGTCTCCGCGAGCAGGTCCTCGAGGACGTCTGCGGCCGCGCTGGGCTCGATCGCGTGGTAGTCGACCAGCGCGTCGTCGGGGAGATACTCACAGAGCCCAAGCGCGGGGCCGCCGACACCGGCACCGACGTCGAGAACCCGGAGGTTGCGTCCCAGCAGTCCCCGGTCCGCGAGGTCGTCGAGCGCGTACTGGATCGCCGCATAGTAGCCCGGCAGGTGGTAGATCGCATAGCCCGCCGCCACGTCGTCGTCGTACTCGACCGAGCGGCCGTCGAGGTAGTCGGCTTTGAACCGGCGGATCGTCGACCGGAGCAGGTCGCCGGAGACTCCCTCGTACCAGTTCGGGCCGTACCGGTCGGCGAGCAGGTCCTCGAGCCGGCGTTCGTAGTCGGCCGGGAACGCCTCGACCGGACCCCGGCGGGGCCGAACCGGGTCGTCGTCGACGGGGACGAACGTCCCATCGTCTCGCTCGAGCAAGCCGAGATCGGGGGCCTCCTCGCGAAGGAGTTGTTTGACGACCGCTGGATGCGGCGTTCCTTCGATGTACTCGGCGATTTCGTCGGGATCGATCGGCCGGACGTTGCGTAGATACTTCGCGTTCGACCGAACGGCCTCACGGTGGTCACTCATGTCGGATCCCCTCCACTGTCGCGTCGTTCATCGTGTTCGTCGTGCCAGTTCGCAGCCGCCTCTTGGTACAGTGTCTCGAGTTCGTCCGAGTCGGCGGCAGCGATCTCGGCGGCGGCGTCGGCGACGGCGTCCGCGCCGTCGAACGTCGCCTGAATGTCGGCATACACCCGCGGCGTCCCCGCCGTCACCTGTGTCGCGAGTCGTCCCATCGTCTCGTAGATCGGCGTCTCGAACCCCTCAGGGACCGACTCCGCCGCGAGGGCAAAGGAAAGAACCGCAGCGTGGGTTGCCGCTTGTACTGTCTCCATGGCCTCGTCGTGCTCTGCGGCCGTCGTCTCGAGTAACTCGTTGCCACGAGCCTCGAGCGTCGCGAGCACTTCGTCAGCAACTGGCCCCGAGCGATCGCGAACGACGGCGATCGAGCCGGGGGCTCGCTCGGGTGCAAACAGCGGATGGAGGCTAACACGTTCGACATCCGGCGCGTGGCGTTCCATCGCCGCGAGCGCGGGTTCCATCACACCCGAAACGTCGACGAGCGCCCGCTCGGCCCGTGTGGCCTGGGTGGCAATCGCCTCGGCCACGTGGGTCATCGGCACCGCGAGACAGACGACGTCGTAGCTCGTTTCCCCCTCGAGATCGGCGACATCGCCCTCGACGGCTGCTGCCGCAGCGGCTGCAGCATCGTCGTCGATATCGGCGAACGCGATCTCGGCGTCGACGGCAGCGCCGAACCACGTTCCCATCGACCCTGCGCCGACGATCAGTACGTCCATTGCTCGCTCCTACCTGCCGGCGTTGCAAAAGCCGTTCGATCGATACGCACGCAGGAACAGCCATACTCGTCGATGGCGCGTTCGGTACTGTCTCACATTATCCCAGGTGAACGTCAGAATATACAAGTTATCTGAATCGAGACTGTCTGTATGGACCCCGGCCAGTTGCTATCCGTATTGCTCCTCGCAGGGGCCGGCCTCATCGTCCTCACGACGTATCCGTATCTGGCGACCGGGATCGCGTACCGCGACCGCGATAACGGCCTGTCGTATATCCTGTTTCTCATGGGCGTCGCGGTCTGGAACGGATTGTTCGCCGCACAGGCCCTCGATCCACGGCCGATCGTGAAGGGGTTTTTCTTCAGTATCGCGACGTTGGGTGGTGTTCTGGCCGGACTGGGCTGGCTGCTGTTTGCCAGTACGGCAAGTAGCACACCGCTACTCGATCGCCGCCGACTGGTCTATCGCGTCGTTGCCTTACTCGCCGGGATCGATATCACGCTCGCGATCACCACCCCGACACACTCGTTATATTGGACCGTTACGAACACGCCACCCGTCTCGCTTGCCTTTACTGGCATCGTCCCACACGTCGGCTACTGGCTGCATACGGTGTTTCTTACGGCTCTGTTCGGTTCCGGCGCGATCCTCTTTGGCTTCGCGTGGCAGAACGGAATCGACGTCGCGTATACGCGTCTGTATACCCTTGCCGGGTTCACGACGGCTGTAGCGATCCTCGGCAGTAGTCTCTTGCTTCCCGGCACCACGTCGATTGCACCGCTTGCCGCCGGTAGCCTGACGACAATCGGCTGGATACAGGCCCAGCAGAAACGCTATCTCCAGCTCCCGCGGCCATATCGGTGGCTGAGCAACTTGCTGCGGTGACCGGCCCGCCACCGAACCCTAACAGTGACAGCCAACAGTCTACTGTAGGGGCAGGCCCAAACTGCGCTTATGACACACATCGGGATCGTCGGGGCCGGTGTCGGCGCAGCAGCCGCGACGTACGCCCTCGAGGAGACGCGCGAGGACGTGACCGTGACGGTATTCGAGAAATCCGGCGGGCTCTGTGGCCGGGCCGCGACCAGACGCCGCGACGATATCGTCTACGACTACGGGGCGAACTACGTCAAATCCGACGATGAACGAATCGTCGAGTTGCTGACGGAGACGCTCGACACCGAGGGGCTGGTCGACATCACCGACCCTGTGTGGACGTTCGACCGCACGGGTGACGTGTCGCCGGGTGACGGCCGCGACGAGCACAAGTGGACCTACCGCCAGGGATTGACTCAGATCGCAAAGCGACTCTTCGCGCGCACCGACGCGACGATCCACCAGAAGACGCGCGTCGAGACGATCAGTCGGGACGGTGAGGGCGGGAACTGGGCCCTCGAGGACGCGTCCGGAACCCAGTGGGGCCCCTTCGACGCCCTGCTGTTGAACCCGCCGGCGCCCCAGACTGCCGACCTGCTTCGGACGGCCGACTGGGAGAGTGACGTTCGCGACGCCCTCCTGTCAGCCGTCGATACCGTTCCCTACCGGACGGTCTGGTCCGGAATCTTCCACTACCCGTTCGAACTCGAGCGACCCTACTACGCGCTCGTAAACGCGGACAAAGCACACGCGGTGGGCTGGGTCGGCCGCGAGGAGTGCAAACCCGGCCACATCCCCGATGGCGAGTCGCTGCTGATCGTCCAGGCCACCCACGAGTGGTCGGTCGACCACTACGACGAGCCACCGGCCGAGACTCTTGAGGAACTCGCGGCGCTGACCGCCGACCTCGTCGGCGACGAGCGCCTGCGCGAGCCCGACTGGACGGACCACCAGGGGTGGCGGTACGCGCTCCCGGAGGGAGAGGTCTCCCGCGAGCCGCTCGCGCGCGCCGAACACGCGGGCCTGTACTGTCTCGGTGACTGGGTCGCCGGCGAGGGACGCATCCACGCCGCGCTCCGAAACGGCCTCGCGGTCGGCGAGCGAGTTGCCGACGCCAACCTATAGCGCGGCGGTCGCCTTGTCGATCACTTCGGTATCGACGAATACCACCACGTGATCACCGCCCTCGACGACGGTCTCGCCCCGCGGCGTGATTAGCTCCTCGTCACGGGTGATCGCCCCGATGACGATTTCAGCCGGGAGGTCGGCCATCGCCTCCTCGATCGGCGTCTCGAAGAGCACGCTGTCCGAACCGACCTCGATCTCGAGAACCTCGGCACGATCGGACTCGAGCATCGCGACGTTTTCGGTTCGTCGGGCGCGGGTAAAGCGGGTGATCTCCTCGGCAGTGACGAGACGGGGGTTGACGCCGACGTCGAGTCCGACCGTCTCGAAGAGGTCGACGTATTCGCCGGCATCGACGACGCCGATGGTTCGCTCGACGCCAACCCGCTTTGCGAGCAGCGAGACCAGCAGGTTCTTTTCGTCGCTGTCGAGGGCGGCGACGACAAGGTCGGACTCGTCAACGTGTTCGCGGACGAGAAAGTCGATGTCGGTCGCGTCGCTTTGCAAGACCAGCGTGTCCGGCAGGTTCTCTGCCAGCTCTCGCGCCCGCTTGGGATCTTGCTCGATGAGTCGCGTGTCGATCCCTTCGGCTTCGAAGAGTCTGGCCGTCTGTGCGGCGATCTCGCCGCCGCCGACGATGACGATCTCGCGGACGTCCTCGAGCGAGGGAGGTGGCGTCACGAAGTCGGCAAACGAACGGACACTCTCCACGGAGCCGATGACGACGATGGCATCGTCGGCCCTGATGACCGTCTCACCGGCCGGAATGATGACGTCGTCGCCACGCAAGAGGGCGGCGAACGTCAGCGACTCGTAGCGGGCGGCATCGGATACCGTCTCGCCGGCGATGGGACTGTCCGCCATCACCTCGAACTCGGCCATCCGAACGAGGCCATTCGAGAAGGTCTCGACGTCGTGTGCGCCGGGCAGTCCGGCGATCCGGACGATCGACTGGGCGGTCTGGAGGTTCGTCCCGACCATGAAATCGACGCCGAACGCCCCCTCGGACCGCTCCCAGGTCCGCAACAGCCCCGTCTGCTTGACGCGAGCGATCGTGAACGGATCGCCGACGGCCTTCGCCGCCCCGCAGATGACGATGTTCGTCTCGTCGATATCGGTGCTTGCGATGACCAGATCTGCGTTCTCGATGCCGGCCTCCTCGAGCGTCTCGATGGCGGTACCGTCGCCCCGGACGGTCAGCACGTCGTGGGAGTAGGTGATCGCCTCGATCCGGCTGGGGTCCGTGTCGATGACGACGACGTGGTGGTCGTGCTCGAGGCTGGCGGCGATGTTCGAGCCGACCTGTCCGGCACCGACGACGATTACGCGCATCGGCGGCTCACCCGCGACGATCGCGGACGCGAACTGGCGTGGCTCCGGCTCATGGTCTCGCTATCGGGTGCCAGTCAGTAAGTTGGTTGGCCCTGCCTCTGCGCTCGTGCCGGAATTAGTCACCGATGGGAGCGTACGTGCAGCCGGGTGTATTAAGGCATCTCGTGGACCGTCAGCTCGACGTCGCGTGGCTGGCCCTCGATGTCGGTAACCAATCGCTCGACGACGGTCTCGGCCTCTGCGAGCAGCTTGGGCTCGACTTTGTCGATGACCCAGTCAAGCGAGACGAACCGTGGCAGCGCGATCGCGTTCGTGTTCGCCGAGTGGGGGTCATAGAAGGCCTCGAAATAGATCCGACTCGCCGACGGTGCGTCCGCTGGTGCCGACTCCGGCTCCGGTTCGACACGCCACTCGCCGCGGGCGTCGAGGTCGTTGACCAACCGCCATTTGACCGATTCCGGCGGGGTGATGTCGATCACTTTCGAGCGGGCGGTGTAGCTGAGCTTCCACCACGTCAGCGTGAGATCGTAGACCGAGCCGGCGTCGCCGTCGCCGTTGATCCGAACCTCTTTCAGGTGGTCCGTGTACCGCGGATAGTCGGCGAACGAGCGCACGTGCGGGAACACCTCCTCGGGTGGGCGGTGGGCGAGCGTACTGAGGAGAATCCTGTCCACACTACTCGTATGGAGCCGTTCAAACGTAAGGATTGCTGTGAGCCGGCCGGGCAGCTCGCACTGTTGACAGCTGTCATACGGACTCATGTCAGTCAGTTCCGGTGCAATCGCGACCCGCACCGCGGTTGCACTGGTAGATCGTTACAGCAGACCGTATCAGTCGCTCGAGGCTGGTCGTGAACGCCCGTGGCCGTCGTCCCGGAGCGCCTCGATGCGGGCTGCGATCGGCGGATGATGGGTCGCGAGGCTGTAGAGCAACCCCGCCTCACGGCGAATGTCGTTTGCGTCGGCCAGCGTCTCGAGGGCGGCGATCATCGCCTCGCGACCGGCCGTGTGGGCCGCGTAGGCGTCCGCGCGGAACTCCTGCCAGCGCGCGAGCGCGCCCAGCAAGAAAACGCGATAGAGCACGTAGAGTGCCATGAGCGGAATGATGTAGCCGACGAAACCGAACATCGACACGAGCCAGCCGAACCCGATCCACTGGGCGACGAGCGCCCAGCCGCCAATGACAGCAACAGTGAGCGCCCCGCGTTGCCAGAGGTGACGGTCCACAACGTGGCCGAACTCGTGAGCAAGGATCGCCTGAAGTTCGTCGTCGTCGCACTCCTCGAGCAGGTAATCGGTCAGGAAGACGTATCGCCGCCCGGGAAGTGTGCCTGCGACGAGCGCGTTCGCGGTCTTGGTCGACTCACCCTCGAGCAGGGAGATCTCGCGGGGGCGGTAGCCCGCCGCCGAACAGAGTCGCTCGATGCGCTTACGGCGCTGTCCCTCGAGCGGGACGTGATCTCGTGCGAGGACGTGTAGATACGGTGAGAGGCCGAAGCTGACGAAGACGAGTCCGCCGAGCGTGACAATAAGGACGAGCCGCGACGGGCTGACGGCCGAGCCGAGCGCGATGACACCGCCGATTCCGACCACCGCAATGGCGATGGCGATCGCCAGAACAATGACGACCCGTTTGACGCTTCGCCATGCCGACGCCGTCGTCTCTCGGAGCGAGTGGACCGTGGGGTACGTGCCGAGCGCCATCGAAACGAGTGGCACGGCGACAACGCCAAACGAGACCAGCACAGTCACGGCGAACTCGAGGATGGCGATCCCGAACAGCTCGGGCCCTGCCATGTCGACGCGAGCCGTCACTCGGCCCATCAGTCCGAACGCATAAACGCCCAGAATCGCGAGGGCAGGGAGTCCGAACCCGGCCGCCTGCTGGATGCGATTGAGGCGGTGCAAGCGGTCTTCGGTCGGTGTCTCCATCGCCTCGACACGTCGTGCGTACGCTCGAAATCCGACGAACGGCACGACTGCGAGGACGAGAACGAATACGGCGACGGCGAACATAGCCTGCACTTCGATACCACTAGCCAAAGATATGGTGTGCATTCGCACAGAGTGAGTCAAAAACGCACCCGACAACGCACACAATATGGCAACCGAGGCTGGCGCTTCCACGGCGATGCTCACCGGTGTCGTAGCCGGCTGCACACGCCACGTGATCGTAGCAGCTCGTAGCAGCAGATGCCGGGCTCGAGCCCGATCAGGTAGACACTCCCCACGAGATACGATCCCAAAGTCGTTCGTAGCCGTAGTAGGTGCCGGTCTTGACCACGTTGGCGACGAGCCCGATATCGATCGCGGCTCGGACGTCGCCGATGACAGCCCAGGCAACGACGATCGTGATCGCGATCATCAGGAGCCGATACCCCAGCGTCTTGATGACTGCCCGCTTTCGCGCCTGAAACGGATGAGGCGTGCTGTCCGTTGATCGGCCCATGATAACAATCACCACGATCGAGGGCTTAAATGTAATCGATAATGGGTTCGCTACCACCACAGCGTAACGGTACGCAGTTTCGTCCTGTCCAACCATACCATGCAGATTAGCACAGCGATATGCGTCGCCCACTGAGCGCCAACCAGCATGACAATCTTCTATACGCAGCCTCGACAAGCGCGAGCCATGCGAGATGTCTGTATCGTCGGCGGCGGCATTGCCGGCCTCGCCGCGTCGATTTTCACCGCCCGTGCAGGACTTGATACCCTCGTCATCGACGGGGGCGAATCGATCCTTGCACGCAACGCCTGCCTCGAGAACTACCCCGGCTTCCCAGACGGCGTCGACGCCCGCCGGTACCTGCAGCTGGTCCGCGAGCAGGCCCGCAATGCCGGTGCCGCGTTCGAACTCGGGCGCGTGACGCGTGCCGAGCCGGTTGATGGCGCGATTCCGGCGGAATCGCGGACAACCGGAGCCGGTGAAACCGGCGACGAGACGGCGCTCGAGGCGGGCTTCGTCCTCGAGACCGAGGGCGGCGAGCCAATCGAGACGCGCCGCATCATCGCGGCTTCGTGGTCGGACAGCGAGTATCTCGTCCCACTCGATGTCGGTCGTATCCAGCGCGGGAGCAAATACTTCGTCGATACCGACGACGCCGGCCGGACGGCCGTCGACGGCGTCTACGCCGCGGGCCGGCTCGCGGACGAACCCCATCAGGCGATCGTGGCGGCCGGCCACGGCGCGAAAGTCGGCCTCGCCGTGATTCACGACTCCGACGCGAACTTCTATCACGACTGGGTCGCCCCGGAGGGCTATTTCACCGGCCGCGGCCGCGAGGTGCCGCCGGGCTGTGAGGAGATCGACGACGCGGAACGACGCGAACGCGATGAGAAGGCACGAGCACGCCTGCTCGAGGCCTTCGCGGAACCGCTCGATGAGGTGCCGACGATGCATCCGAGCGTCGAGCAGAACTAAGCCAGTAAGCGACGCGACCGTATCCTTTTGCCGAATGCGTGCGTCGACTCGGTCGATGGAGGTCGCCATCCTCACCGTCGGTGACGAAGTACTCGCCGGAGACATCGCGAACACGAACGCACAGTGGCTCGCGACCCGGCTGACCGACAGCGGC